>Ga0114996_10007387_pt1 | contig 12456 bp, 10 predicted proteins | sample ArcticOcean_MG_C_4_FD_87039 | JGI IMG/M metagenome (GOLD analysis project Ga0114996, IMG submission 87039) | Marine microbial communities from western Arctic Ocean - ArcticOcean_MG_CB4_134 | ecosystem: Environmental > Aquatic > Marine > Oceanic | place: Arctic Ocean: Canada Basin | collected... | reverse complement strand
TAATGCAATCATATCTCACCAAAAGTTCAATTATTTGATCAATCTGGTCTACTAATCAAGACAATGCTAAAATCAATATATTCCAATTATCAACCAAGTAGCAAGTCCTACGATTGAGTTAACATCTTATAAAAGATATCTTTAGAATCTACAAATAAGATCAGAGTTTAACCACATGAGATTTTTATTAGGAAAACAGTGATCCTATGTCTTCATTAGCTCTAAGCTTAGTTTTACTATCTGCCTGTTTCCATTCTATTTGGAATTTTCTCCTTAAAGGATCAACAAACCGCGAGGTTTTCACTTGGTGGATGTTAATTTCCATCAGTGTCCTATTGATACCTTTAGGGGTCATAATGTTTTTACAAGAGCCTTTCAGTCTGATCGGTCTTTTGTTCATTTTGGGCACCATAACACTTCACATTTTGTATTACATTTTACTAGCAAGAGGATACAGCAAGGCAGATCTTTCAATAGTTTATCCAATTGCACGTGGGATGAGTCCAATATTAGTACCAATAATGGGTGTCTTTGTTTTAGATGAGGGAGTTTCATTTATAGGATTAATTGGAATTTCAATAATTATATTAGGAATAGGCTTCGTTTATTGGTGGGGGCGAATTAAAGAGATTATTAATAACCCGTTGCAATTTCTTAGGGAACCTGGGCTGCGATATGCAGTTGGCACCGGTATAATTATCGCTATTTATTCAATTTGGGATAAGGTAGGGGTAAGCCACATGAATCCAGTGATGTATATGTATTCTATGACACTGGGTACTGCTATTTCTATGTTTCCTATTGTCCTTAGATTACATGGATTGCAATCAATTCAAGCGGAATGGAAATTGAACAGGATAAGAATATTGGGAGCAGGTACATTTGATTTTCTATCGTATGTTTTGATCTTAACGGCTTTAACATTTAGTCCTATCAGCTATATTGCACCAGCTAGAGAAATTGGAATTGTTCTAGGAGTTCTTCTCGGTTCTATATTATTAAAAGAACCATTTGGGAAAGGAAGAATTTTAGGATCATCCATGATTGTACTTGGAATAACCCTAGTTACATTAGCAAATTGAATTTTAAGTCCCTGTAATCTTTGCAGAGTTCATACTATCCAAAATTACGTAAGAGCAGGTATAACCTTGGATCCAAAAAGCTCTATACAGCTCATAATATCTTTATGTGAGATTCCTCCAGGATCCATATAGCAATTGATATATCCAATGCCAGTTTTTTCCTGCAATCTAGTTATCTGCTCAACTATATCTTCTGGAGACCCTGCAAAACTACTGCGATTTAATAAGAATTCCCATGTGATCTCTACATTAGAGCTTGATTGTTCATTTGGGTTACCATAAATCCTTTTCAGAAACGCTTGTGGATCATCTCTATAATGAGCTTGGTAATTATGTTGCCTCAATAATGGTTCCTCAAAATTTCTCCTCGCTTCTTCCATTGTGCGAGCCACATGGACTGGGCGTGATACTGCCCAACATTCTCCTCTTTTATATTCCTTGCCTTCCTTCCGGGATCTGATTTGAGCGTAAATGTCTACTAATTCTGCTAACGTATCTGTGGATAATCCAGCCGACATAGCATTCATTGCATTTTCTGCAGCATACCTTACACTCTTCTCTGAAGATACCATCATCCAAAGAGGTGGATGAGGTTGTTGATATGGCTTAGGGACTACACAAATCTTGGTAATGTCTCCGTCTATTACATGCTCTCTCTCTGTTGCACTAAAAGTATGGTGAGGAATGCCTAAAGGTGGGATTAAATGGTTTGGACCCTGATGTGAGAAAAATTCGTTGGTCCATGCTTTCAAAATTATATCTATATTTTCATACATTAATTCCCTAGATATTTGTTCATTTCTGGGATCAGCTTTCATGTTAAAGATAGCAGTATCTCTGTGGAATCCCCCTCGTCCAAACCCTACTTCTAAACGTCCCATACTAATATGATCCAAAATAGCAAGGTCTTCGGCAAGTCGGATAGGATTCCAAACAGTTACTGTTACGCAAGACATTCCTATTTGAACACGATTGGTATGGGCAGCTATATCTGCACCAACTAATATAGGATTAGGGGAATTGCTAAGCCCCTCTGGCCCTAGATGATGTTCAGCAAGCCAAATAGCATCAAACTCAGAATTATCAACCAGTGAGGCCTGCTCTCGTAGATCCTCAAGAAGCTTAGAATAACTAAGCTCTCTGTTCCAATTATTCATCTGTCTATGAAATCCAAACTTCATTTAGAGTCTTCTACTTACACCATAGTCAAAATTCTTGCTGTATTATCAACTACAATTGACATAATTTGTTTTTGAGTCATGCCTTTACGCTTCATTATTGGCATGACATTTTCGATAATATGTGAATACCCATATCCACCAAACTTAGTTAGCTTAATATTATGCCCAATATCATGCGAGATTAATAGTTTATCGAGATATCCGTTTGATATAAGTCCTTGGATATGATCTATTCGCTTCGCGTCATTTGGCATATCTATAGGCGATGGTCTATAGTATGATATTTCATGCCCAAATAGGTCAAATCCTAAATAACAGCCTAGCTCAGCTAACTGAACCATGGATTGCTGATCAAATAACGTCCTATCAATATGTGAAATTATTGTCCTCTGAGGATCTCCTCCAGCTTCTATTACAATTTTCATAGCTTCAAAAGGAGCATTTACAGATCTGCCAGAATGAATTAACAGGGGAGCCCCTGTTAATATTTGGGCTTTAGATGCAGCACTAAGACTTTTTTGTTCATTCTTGGTAATTGGAGAGGAGCATCCAATTTCCCCTATAATACCGGCTTTAATTTTGGTATTTTGGCAACCTTTAGTAACATCTTGGATAATTTCATTTATCAAATATTCTTCTGACTTATTATCCATATCTATTGGATGATAATCACTAACGTAGTGACCACACCCTGCTAAAACATGAACTCCTGTTGCCTTAGAAATCCTTGCAAGACCAGCTGGATCTCTACCCATAACAGGAAGTGTGGCATCAACTATTGTCCCCCCACCAGAATTCTTGAACAATCTAACTTCATCAACAAGGATAGCTTCATCTTGTAGCCCAAAATTATCTGGGTGTATTGATCCATATCTGCGAATCCACCCAGCATTTTCTAAAGTAATTGGCTGGTTTGCCTTTGGATCTTGCGGAACATTTGACTGATTGCCTAACTTTATATTGTTACTAGAATCCTGTTCAACTGGAGGAGCAAAAAATAAACTAAGCAGATGTTCATGAAACAAGGTTATGCCCAAAGATGAAGGATTTATATCTCCAAGTACTGTTTGCACTTTTCCAGATACCATTATTCCATCCAATCTATTCTTAGTGTACGCTAGAATCATATCAGTGAATGGTATGAACGTCAAAATAATTGTATCTGAATTTGTCTTAAGCCAACCGCCCTATGATTGGCGAATGGAGCTTACTTATACCTACAAGAATACATAAAAACTTTTTTTTGAAAATACTATATAATAGTCTCATTAATTGCAAAAAAATTTCTATTGAACTAACTTTCAAGTACCATAAATAATGAACCCAGTTAAATTCGCAGCTAACATAAATTTTCAGCATCATACAGATATTGCTGATGAAGTCACAGTGGTTAGAGAAGGTATAAACGCACTGGTAGAAGCCGAAGCTATGGGGTACGATGCAGTTTATTTTACAGAACATATGTTTTCACCTTACTCTCTTACTTCCTCACCCACAGCCCTTGCAAGTATCATAGCTGGTCGAACTAAAACCATTAAAATTGGTGTGGCCGCCGTGGTAGTTCCATTAGGACATCCGTTACGAATAGCAGGTGATTGGGCCATGGTAGATGTGATTAGTGAGGGTAGAGTAGAGTTAGGAGTTGGCAGGGGGTTTATTTGGTATGATTACGACTCCATGGGTATTGATATGCAGGAAGGTCAAGACCGTTTTTCTGAAGCCATCCAGATTATTCGCAATGCATGGACTGATAATCGAGTAACATTTCATGGGAAATTTTTTGATATTGTTTCGACCGAGGTCCGACCAAAACCTGTACAAACTCCTTTTATTCCTGTTTTTTATGCAGCAAGTAGTCCTGAATCAGTCATTAGAGCTGCTAAACTAGGTATTGGTGCAATGACAGGCCAAACTCTTGTCCCTAAGGATTTAAATAAATATAAAAAACTTTGGCTTGAAACAATGTATGAGGAAGGGTACCCCGAAAACGAAATCAATCATATTGTTGAGCATACACCAAATACTTCCCGAATAATTTGGATAGCAGATACAGATAAACAAGCTCAAGAAGAGGCCAGGGCGAATTTTGGAAGGTTCGAGAAGGCATATGCACAGTACTGTTATCCTGGTGATGGTTACCCAAACCGGAGAGCTCCGAAATCTATACCACAAATGAAGCAACGCTCACAACCAGGGGGACGTAACGTTGATCTTGCTTGGGAAGAACTTATCAAATGCTATGGGGTGATAGCTGGTTCTCCTAAAACTGTCCGTATCAAACTAGAGGAGCTTTTAGATCAGGCTCCCATGAACTATATGTCTTTATATATGAACTATGGAGGACCTCATCCGGATGCAATAAAACGAAACATGAGGCTTTTCGCCACCAAAGTTATGCCTTACTTTAAATAACAGCATTGTGTTCGTTAATTTCTTATTGTCATTGCCTGATATTATGCTTATCAACGATAACAGTAATAATGGGTTAAAATTTCTCTTCGCCAGTAAAGGTATGATCAAGTATGTCTTTAGAAAATCTCCCAGTATTTACCTTTTATTGGAATAGGTAAATAAAACTGCCCTAAGGGTATCAGGTGGTACTGTATAACTTAATATCGCTCAAGACTCTAAAGTGGCCACAAGCCACTATTTGTAAACGGTAGTAATCTGATCAAACACTGAAATGCCTTATACAGTTATTTTGCCCTCCGGTAATAGAATTATTAAATCCGAACTCTCCAAACCAACACAATTAATAACTGATATCCTGTAGTGTCCCTTCGTCCAATTAGCATCTTCCAAGCACTCTCAATTCGAATTCCATCATCAGACACTAAAAATTGGCGGGAGTGCGAGGGAGTCGAACCCACCGCCTCGACCGAAGGGCCGAGGCCAACGGATTTGAAGTCCGCAAGGCCCACCCGGACCCATCCACTCCCTTAAAAAAGTCGTTATTCAAATAACCATTCTAACTATTTAATCTGTAGATTAAAACATTTTAGGCTATAGCGTCTTCTACACGTTTTTTCAAGACTGCCTTGGGTAATGCTCCGACAACTTGACCAACTGGTTTCCCATCCTTGAATATAAGAAGGGTTGGAATGCTTCTTATGGAAAATTGCATAGCAACCTTCGGATTACTATCCACATCTACCTTAGCAAATTTAACTTTATCTCCCATCTCCTCCGCCAAGTCTTCAATTATTGGCGCAACCATTTTGCATGGACCGCACCAATCAGCCCAAAAATCCACTACAACTGGTGTAGAAGATTTTGTAACCTCTTCATCAAATGTAGCATCTTCAACAACTATAGGATGTCCCATATTAAAGCTCCTTGATTATAATAATTTAAGCGAAGCTATTCTCAAATAAAATTAGTCTCAATCATGAAAATCGAAAAAGATTTAATCGCTAAGCTTATGAACCAGTCTACTTTGACTTGCTTGAACCGTCAATGTCAATAATAGGATAGTCGTATAAAATTTAAGGTATAATTGTCATTCCTTTTCCAGTCACAATTGGGATCATAACATTATCATCAATCGGCACAGGAGATAATTCAGTAAAAATAGCAGTCAATACTCCCGCTGATAATACCCAATAAGGAGTAAATTGACTCAGTTAAAATAAAAACATAAGCGATACCTAAATCAGAGAGTAAGAAGGTAATGCTACCTTAAATTGATTTGTGCCCTATCCTTAATCTATCAAATCTGTACCCAATGATAGCTCCTAAAGGGTGCCTAATTGAAAGAAAAGAAAGCCCAGGAGTGGCAAAACTGAACCAAAAATAAGATGGAATAAATTCCTCTTATACAGACTGTATAAGTTAGACTAAAAAATTACCAAGTAACATGTAATCTTTTTATTGCACTATAGAAGCTCTTATTGATTCCGTCTCTTCCCAAATAATTACCCCTGGAACAAAGTTAAACGGGACTTCAAAAATTAGCCAACCCTGAATTTGAAATTCCTTAAGTAATTCGACATTCCCCCACAAAAATGGTGAGTATACATTTTCGTCAGAGGCGGATATTTCGGTTGTCAGTTCAGCTCCTTCAAAGGGATCTATTATGGGGTATCTATCACCACTCATATCTGATATAAAAACCGAATTTTCTGCCATCGAAAGCAGAACTCTATTAGATTTATTATTAAGCACCGTTATATTAACAGCAGCTAATATGTTACCAGCCTCCTTTGGTTTAAGAACTCGGCTTTCTTCTTTATATACGTATTTGACTTGATCAGTTTTCTCAGCTCCTGGAATATAAAGCCAAAGGAAACGCCCAGATGTCCAACCCATTGAATCATCTGAACCTCCACACGCTACAGATACACCCACTCCGATTAATAAGCCGATGATCAGCGTAAGAAATGATCGTTTGAATAAATATGACAATTTATACCCCATGTAATACTCTCCACTTAAATAGTAGCCATATATGGCGTTGATCTTAATTTCGCAACCAAAGTTGGTAATACATCAAGAACCTTATTTACTTCTTCTTCAGTATTATGCTTGCCCAAAGTCAACCTAAGACTACCTTTTGCTAAATCCTTAGACATTCCTAAAGCTAATAGCACATGGGACGGATCCAAGGATGCTGAAGAACACGCACTTCCACTTGATGCATGTATTCCTGCAAAGTCTAGACCAAGTAAGATAGATTCAGCATCAATATCCTCAAAACAAAAACTCACATTATTTGCTAATCTCTTCTGGGGATGTCCGTTAAGATAAGCATTGCTTATCTTAGCTTTTATTTCAATTATTAATTGTTCTCTTAGCTTAAGGCAATGCTTGTTTAATTGTATTTTCTCTTTATCGGCAAGTTCTAATGCTTTTGCTGTACCTACAATTCCAGGAACATTTTCTGTGCCAGAACGTCGTTGTCGTTCCTGTCCTCCACCCATCTGTTGAGGCTCAAAATTGGATCCATCCCTAACATATAATATACCCATTCCATTTGGACCATAAAATTTATGCGATGAGAGACTCATCATATCTACTTCTAGATTATCAACATTTAAATCTAGAAAGCCTGCAGCCTGAACAGCGTCAGTATGTAGTAAGATATTGGTGTTAAATTTACAAGCCTGTTCCTTGATTCCTTTAGCTATATCATTAATTGGCTGGATGGTACCTATCTCATTGTTGGCATATATAACACTAACCAAAATTGTATCCTTTGTAATAGCTTGAGTAATTAGATTTGGGTCTACAATGCCTGATATGCCTACAGGAATATAAGTAATTTTAAACCCCAATTTCTCTAGCTGATGGCATGTATTAAGGAGAGCATGATGTTCGATATTTGTTGTTATAATATGCTTACCATGATTATTTGATGCGAATGCAACACCTTTCAACGCAAGGTTATCTGATTCCGTACCGCCACTAGTAAAAATTACTTCACTAATATTACAATTAAGAATATTAGCTACTGTGTCACGGCTATCATCTACTGCCTTCCTAGACTCTTGCCCAAGCGTGTAAATACTTGAAGGGTTCCCATATAGTTTAGAAAAATATGGCAACATAGACTCCAGCACCTCTGGTCTTACAGGCGTGGTTGCTGCATGGTCAAAATAAATTGGTTGTTTGTTAAAGATCATTTCTAATAGTCCTCAACAACCTATTATGTCATTAATTATCAATTCATTGTTGTTTTGAAAAACAGCTTTATTAGTTTTTCACAAAATACCGAACTTTCCATACCAATCATCAGCGTAACATTTGAATTCTAACTAGACAATACCTTGAATAGATATAAGAAATAGTATAAAATACTAATCTGTGCTTTTTCTGAGCAAATTAGACTTATGATAGAAGTAAAAAACTTAACTAAATATTACGGTGGATTTCCAGCTGTTATAGAATTAGATTTTAGTGTGGCTAAAGGTGAAATACTTGGCTTCCTTGGACCTAATGGGGCAGGTAAAACCACCGTTATGAAGATACTTACTGGATTCATGCCACCTAGTAGTGGAACAGCAAGTATCGCTGGGTACGATGTTGTCTCAGAATCTCTTTCTGCACGTAAACATATTGGGTACCTTCCCGAGACAGTCCCACTCTATACAGATATGACCGTTGAAGATTACCTAGGATTCATGGGGACTATAAGGGGCATGAATAAACCACACATCCAAAAAAGGATGCCCGAAGTTATTGATGTATGTAGGCTAGGAGAATATCAATCAACTCATATCGGGAAACTTTCTAAAGGATACCGACAGCGAGTAGGTATTGCTCAAGCTATTATTCACGAACCAGATGTTCTGGTTTTGGATGAACCAACAATTGGAATTGATCCAATTCAGGTAGTTGAAACAAGACAATTGATAAAGGATTTAGGTGGTGAACACACTCTTATTATAAGCACTCATATCTTGCCTGAGGTTAGTATGATATGTGAACGTGTGATAATAATTCATGAGGGCCAAATTGTTGCTGAAGATAAACCTCAAAATTTGGCAGAAAGATTGCAAAATGTCCAGACAATCGAACTTGAAATTAAAGGCCCTCCTAAAGATGTTCTAACCATGCTGCGTGGAATCAAGGGTATAGGAGACGTTAGTAAGAGTGGTGATCTTCAAAATGGAATTTCTTCTTACCTAACCGAATCTAGGCGTGGTTCAGATGTAAGGCAAGAGCTAGCATCATCAGTAGTTAATAGTGGTTGGGGTTTATTAAAAATGGAACCTCGTTCAATGACACTAGAAGAGATTTTTCTAAAACTTACTACCGTAGAAGAGATGGAGTAGCAATTTTGGCTGATTTAAACCGTATTTCCTCTACTAATACAATTAAAGTGTGGTTAACCTACCCTTTGGTTTTTCTACAATTGATAGCATACAGTGGCCCTTTACGAAACACTTTAGCAATAGCATGGAAGGAAATTAAGTCGTATTTTTCTTCTCCAATGGCTTACGTAGTGGCAGCCTTCTTCGTTACTTGGTGTGCTATATGGTTTGTGAGAGGAACTATTGATACAACATTCCCAGAGGCAACTATTAGAGGATTCCTTTATTTCTTTCTAACTTGGTGGATAATTATCTTGATATCTTCTGTTTTAACGATGCGCCTATTTGCAGAAGAAGCGAAAATGGGGACTCTAGAACTATTACTTACTGCCCCAGTAAAAGATTATGAAATAGTAATAGGAAAATTCCTTTCAACTCTAGTAATGATGTTAGCTACACTTGCTTTTACATTATATTTCGTTCTTTTATTATTCTGGTTCGGAGACCCTGACCCAGGTCCAATTTTTAGCGGATATTTGGGGATTATACTTTTGTGGTCAAGCATTTTAGCTATTGGACTTTTTGCTTCCTCGTTAACAGACAACCAGATTGTTTCTTTTGTTGTTACTACAGCAATTGCTGGATTTTTCTTTATAATTGATGTAGCTGCTGGTAGGTTAACCGGAGTGACTGCCGACGTGTTAACTAGAGCATCTCTTCTTGGTCACATAGATGACTTTGGTAGAGGAGTAATAGATGTATCAAATCTAGTCTATTACATTTCTGTTACCGTTTTGTTTCTATTTTTAACGGTAATCTCATTAGAAATGCGTAGGTGGAGATAATGACTCAAGAAAAGAATTCAGATCAAAATAAAAGCACAATAAGCATATTTATATCTACCTACTCAGGATACATTAGTTTTATTCTCGCTGCAGTGGGATTGGTTTCTTTTCTCAGCGGGAGCATCCTATATCTCCTAATTCGCGATATTCGAATGTTTTCATTGATAGTTATTATAGTAGGCATTGTATTAATGCTATTAGCAATAGCTTTCTCTCCTAAAATTGTTTATACAGCGCTTGTAGGACGTAGAGGAAGATACGGAGCAAATACTTTGTTAATGATTCTGGCAATATTATTTATTACTGGAATAGTCAACTTTCTTTTCTTTGACATGATCACCTACAGGGGAGATCTGACAGCTACCAAACAATTTGATTTGGCTCCACAAACAATCCAAGTAATTGATGATTTACCTGAACCTATAATGGCCCATGCTTTTTTTGTTACCAACTTACCAAATGGTCAAGTTGCTTGGGCAAGTATCAAGGACGTACTAGAAGAATACAAAATTCGGGCACGCAGTAATTTTGATTACATACTTATTGATCCTCAAGAACAACCATCAAAAGCTCGGAATTTTAATGTCCAAGCTTCAGGTACAATAGTTTTTGAAGGCTTAGATTCAGGAAGAAGACAGTCTATATTTACTTCAACTGAAGCCCCGGCACAGGAACAAGATATAACAGGGGCACTACTAGCAGTTACAGGAATAAAGCAGAAAGTGGTTTACTTCCTAGAAGGACATGATGAACATTCCTTTAGGGACATAATAGGAGACAGGGGATATGGTGTTGCAACCAGAGGTCTCTTTGCAGATAACTATTCACTCCAATCATTAAACTTATTACAAACTGAAGATGTACCATCTGATTCAGCGACATTAATCATTGCTGGGCCTAAAAAAGACCTTAGACGATCAGAACAAGAAGCCCTTGATAGATATCTAATTAATGGAGGAGCTGTTCTTTTTCTAATGAATCCAGATACTCCTCCAAGATTCAGAGACTTATTGGCTCAATGGGGGGTTGCCCTAGGTGAAGGAAGCATAGTCGATCCTGCTAGTTCTTTAGCAACAGATCAAAGATCTCCTTTAGTTCCTACTAATCAATATCTTACAGAAGATATTAATACTGGTAGTTTAATACCCATAACGTCAGTGCTTAAGAGTCCTACTTTATTCCCTGATGTTACATCTGTTGAACCTACAGTCAAGCTCGAAGATTTACCTCAAGGAATGTTGTTTTCACCACTTGCTTTTACAACCCAATATAGTTGGCTTGAAACAGCTAAAAGTGAAAATGTATTCGAGCAAGAATTAGATACACCAGGCCCTCTATTTATAGGGGCTTTAGTAATTACAAATCAACCTGTAAGAGAAGGTGCCGTACCATCCGGAAACTTGGCTAAATTTGTAGTCTATGGGGATTCAGACTTCGCATCAAATTTCTTGTATTCATACAGCAGTAATGGAGATCTTCTATTGAATTCTGTTAACTGGTTAACAGAGGATTTCAATTTGATTTCCATTAGACCAAAAGCGGTTGCTCTTAGGCAACTGTTTCTTACACAGCGAGAAAGGGACCTCATTAAGTGGTCGAGTTGGTTATTAATACCAGCCTTTGTTTCCCTATTAGGCGTCGTTGTCTGGTGGAGACGCAGATAACTAATTGTGTTTTCTTGTAATCAATTAACCACAAAGTTGTATCAGGATGCATAGCTAATAAGAAAGAAGTTCAATGAGATTAAAAGCAACTGTAACTCTTATATTCATTGGAGCACTTGTTGGGATTTTGGCATTAGTAAACCCCTTCAAACAAGCTCCTGAAGTCAAACCGGACCCTCCGTGGTTTTACAACGTAACTTCTGAAGATATAGAGCGGATAACCATAAAGACTCGCCTTAACGAGGAAGATTTCATTAAACAAAGTGCAGCAAGCTGGCATTTTAGTGAGCCTGCAGGAATCCCTGTAGATCTTAATCGATGGAGTGGAATCCCTCTTCTCTTAAGTGGCCCTCAATCTCAAAGAATCTTATATGAGTCTGTTGATGACCTAGAAAAATTTGGGCTATTAGACCCAACAGCCAATGTAACAGTTTATCTTAATAACGGTGAGATGCTCAATGTAATACTTGGGGACGAAACTCCTGATGGCGCCGCACACTATGCTCAAATGCAGGGGTTTCCTCAACTTTTCTTGATAGATTCTTCTTGGGGGCAAGTATTGATAAGAATTGTAGATGTCCCTCCTATTCCAAAATGGTACCTGAATGTTAAAGATCCTTCTGATTTTACCGGTATAGACATTATTATAAACGATAAAAAGATTGAAGTTCGGAAGAAAGAGAACAAATGGCAATTTGAAGACGGCTCAGATATTGAAGAAACACGATGGCAAGAAATATTGCCATTAATTAGTGGACCATCATATTACAAACTTGTGGAAGACAGAGTCATGGACCCGACATCTTACGGTATAGGCGATGATTCAGCTAGTATTTCTATAAGATGGCGATCAGCATCAGAAAGAGGCGTTGAATTTAATGACTCGGTTTCATTTGTGCTTGGTAATGAATCTCCAGAAGGACAATACATTT
>Ga0114996_10007384_pt1 | contig 12464 bp, 10 predicted proteins | sample ArcticOcean_MG_C_4_FD_87039 | JGI IMG/M metagenome (GOLD analysis project Ga0114996, IMG submission 87039) | Marine microbial communities from western Arctic Ocean - ArcticOcean_MG_CB4_134 | ecosystem: Environmental > Aquatic > Marine > Oceanic | place: Arctic Ocean: Canada Basin | collected... | reverse complement strand
CTCCACATGTACGGTGAAGAAGTTTTGACAGCTTTCAAATAACTTTTTGTAAATCATCTATTTATTGGCTTGCAATTCTTTTGGTGGCTTGGCTTGCGTCAGTATTATAGATCCAAAGATAAAAAGAACGATCATTATTGTAAATGTTGGCCTGTAGCTTTCAGTTGCATCAAATATCATCCCAGCCATTAACGGACCCACAAAAAAGGATATTAATGAAGCTAAAGTTACAAGGCCTTGAATACTCGCATAATGTTTTAATCCAAAAGTATCTTGAACTATGAGGCTAATAAGAGGACCAAGGCCACCATAAGTTAGGCCATATATTGAAATAAATAACCATATGTAGGCTGATTTCGGTTCTGTGACAAGTACAATCATTGCTAGTGCCTGCCCTATTAAGCTTGATGCTACAACAAATCTAACTTGTATTTTTTCCGCAAGGTAGCCAAAAATAAGCTTCCCGAAAATAGCAAAAGAAGCGGTTAAGCTTAAAATTAATGATGCGCTTGTAATGGTATATCCTTCATTATTTAGGTGAGGAACTATTTGAGTAAGAACTGTACTAAAAGTAAATGTCCCAGCTATTAAACCAATAGCTATCGCGTAAAAGGCACGTGTTTTTAACGCTTCCTTTACAGTCAGTGAAATATCCATACTCTTTGATTGGTGAACATTTTGGTTATTCAAGTTATTTGAGTTGGCTGCAACATAATTTTCGGTATGTATTTTTTTTGGACCATCAGAAATAAATATAAAAACAAATAACATTAAAAATAGCCCCATAAACCCAAATGTTGCATAAGTCCATTGCCAACCAATAATTTGTACTAGAAAAGCAGCTGTAGGGGCCAAAATGAGACCTCCAACGCTGTTACCCATTGATGTTATACCCATAACTCGGCCACGTATTCTTGGAAACCATGTTGCAACTAATTTGCCCTGATTTAAAAAAACAGCTCCTGGGAAGGAAACAAATTGTAGAGCACTTAGGGTATACCAATGCCATGATTGACTCATAAACGGTCTAAGTAAAAAACTCATATTGAAGAAAAAAATAGACCATATCATTACTCGGCGAGCACCATATTTATCTATGAGACGGCCTATAAAAGGTGCGCATATATTGGAGATACCCATAAATGATAAAGACAAATTGATCTGAGTACGAGTCCATCCCATATCATGTTCTAGGGGTGCAACAAATGCCCCGAAGGCATATTGAGATACTCCAATAATAAGACCACCTGTCATAAATAATGAAGCAATAATAAGCCATCCTTTATCAACAAAAGGAGACAAGATATTACTATTTAGTGTGGAAATCGAATTAACCTCTCACTTATAGAGTTTATAGTTAGATTAGAAATAAATGACTATTGCTAAACCAGTATACAGTACTCTTTATTCTAACTTCTAGCAGCTTGCAATTTTGTTTAACGATTCAATGTTGACGATAAAATGAACGACTGCTACTATGCGGCTGTCCAACAGGGATATTATTAATAATTTGGAGGTAATAATGCCTAAAGCTAAAATTGAATACCCACCACTGATCAAATTTGTTAAGGGAGCGCTGGATACTCCTCTTGAGAAAGTCGATAATCCTGCAGGTGGAGTTGACGCAAATTGGCAACAAGTTGATCTGGTCAGTCCGCCAGAAACAAATATAGTTACTGTTGCAGGACTAGCCGAGCATACTGATATGAGTATGTTTGAGCATAAATTTTGGTATCATCAGTTAGCCTTGATTCTTGAAGGAGAGATGCTAATACAGGATTTAGATAAAGGGGAACTTTATAGGGCTCAAAAGGGAGATCTATTTTATTGGGCACCTGGTCTACATGTAATGATAGGAGGAAAATTTAAAGCTTATTACGTAAAAACACCTGTTCCACTACGTTGGTTCAGATCTCCTGACGGAAAAAAGAATGAGATAGTCACTCAATGGTTGGAAAATGAAATTGTAATGCCAGGTTCTCCTCCAACTGAAACGAGAACAGAAAAAATGGAGCAAGCAGATTAAGGAACCTTTTGTAGAGTATTTGTGTGGTCGGGGTGCCCGGATTCGAACCGGGGGCCCCCTGCACCCCATGCAGGTGCGCTACCAAGCTGCGCCACACCCCGAGTGGATGGTAGAATAGCATACCCAAAACAGTGCTTCAAGCCAATCTAGCCATAGCATTGACATTTTGTTAGAGTGATGGTACAAGTTTGTTTATTAGAAAAGATAATAATATAAATACTATCATCATTTTTATATTGAGGACTAGGTCACATAATTTTTAACTAGCATGATAAAAAGGAGAGTTTAAGTAAATGACAAATCTAAGAAGATTAACTCTATCAAGAATAGGTGGTTTATTCGTAGGATTGGTGTTCATTTTAGCTATATCTATTGCTTGTTCTTCTGATCAACCAACTCGTGCAACTGCACCAGCTCAACCAGCTGCGGCAGCTGCCCCCGCGGCAGCAGTACAAGCTCCTGTAGTAATTATTTCTGGTGCCCCTACTGCGATTCCGGCAAGAGCTACAGCAACGAGAGTTGTACCAACAGCTACCTCGGTGGCTACAAGTGGACCTAAGTATGGAGGAATACTACGTAATGCGAAGCCTCTAGGACGCTTAGATAGCTTGGACGGCCATATAAACCGCCGTTACGAAGGCTTGGAAGCTATGTTCGCTATATACAATAATATTGTCCAAATTGCACCGGATGGCACGATTGCTCCAGATCTGGCGAAATCATGGGAGATATCAAACGATGGTATGGCCATTACATTTAACCTTCAAACTGGCGTGAAGTTCCATGATGGTACTTCCATGGATGCTTCATCTCTCAAATGGAACATAGAAAGAATATTAAATCCAGATGTTGGATCATCTCAACTGAATGTAATTGGTCCATATATAGCTAGTGCCGAAGTTATAGATCAAAATACATTTAAGCTAAATTTGAGCGAACCTTTTAGACCTCTATTAGCTGTATTAGGCGAACGTTCAGGATATGTTCTCTCGCCAACAGCTGTTCAAACCATGGGGCAGAAGTTTGAAGTAAGCCCAGTCGGAACAGGCCCATTTACGATAACGAAGTGGGACCCAACAGGAGATATACACCTGGAAAAGAACGATGAGTACTGGGAGAGTGGTAAGCCCTATTTGGATGGCATGCATTTTCAGAATTTAACCGATCCGGATGTCAGGCTTGCTATGATCCGCACAGGTGAGACTGATGTAATGCATGAAGTAGAACCAACTCAGATACCCTTGGTAGAAGGTGATCCGACTATACAAATTAGGGATTTCTCGGGTGGTCAAACCTGGGGTTTCAGATTTGTAATGAAGCCACCTTACGATAATATAGCACTCAGACAGGCATTAGCTTATGCTACGGATAGGGTAACCTTTAACCAGGTCTTTTATGAAGGTAGAGCTCGTGATGCCTATGTGGCTGGTACTATGAGTTGGGAGTACAATCCTGACTTAACGCCTATGAAATACGACCTTGCAAAGTCTAAAGAAAAATTCGCCGAAGCTGGCTATTCGAGTAGCTCCACTTTACCACTTTGGTGTAGGGGTAATAATATAGAGCTACTTAGGTGTGAGATCTACCAGGCTGCACTGGCAGAATCAGGCATTAATATGGAGCTAATAACTTTACCTTCGTCAGATTGGTGGATAAGTTTCCGTCCCGATTATAAGGATCGCAATTTATTTGGAATGTACTGGTTCAATCCTCGGGGAGATCCCCATCAAAGTCCACAGCGAGTTTTCCACACAAATGGTGGATCTAATAGAATGGACTACTCAAATGTAGAAGTAGATAATCTTATTGATGAGGCAGCCAAGATATATGACATAGCCAAAGCGAAGACTATGTATGATCGCATGAATATAATCCTTGCTAAAGAGGACCCAGCTATGGTCTTCACGAGCAACCCAATTGCCTATACGCTTTTGGGATCGCAGGTTAGAAACTTTAGTTTTGTACCAGATTATTTCCCTAGGATTCGAGAGCTCTGGTTAGATAAATAGGTAAAAATAGAACTAACTTTGTTGAGGCGGCTATTATAAATAAGCCGCCTCAATTTGGTATAGTTAGAGTTAATAAAATTAATTCAGTGATAAATGATTGAAGGGTAAATATAATGAGATTTGCTGTAGGGATGGGGCGTAACCTTAGAATAGATGAGGTTGCTGAGCATAGCCGATTAGCTGAGAAGACTGGGTTTGATTATTTAACCTTCGTGGATATACCTTTGCTCAATCGAGATGTCTATGTAATGATGGGAATCGCAGCACTTAATACTAAACACATTCTCATAGGACATGGAGTTACAGATCCATATACATGGCATCCATCTGTTATCGCTAATGCCACGGCAACGATTAATGAGATGTCTGGTGGACGTACCTTTGTTGGGATAGGAGTAGGAGGTTTATGGGGTAAAGTAATGAATCCTCAGCCATTGAACGATTTTAGGCAGGTCGTTAATTTTATAAGGGAATATTCATCTGGGAACCCAGCAGAATGGAAAGGGGCCACAATGCATTCTGAATGGATTAAAAATCAAATGAAAATTTATATGGCCTGCGGCGGTCCAAAATCATTGCAACTAGGAGGAGAAATTGCTGACGGAGTTATATTAACTAGTAATGCTGATCCGGTTACAATGAAATGGCGTATTGAGCAAATAGAAAAAGGTGCGGAAAAAGCAGGACGTGATCCTAATGATATAGATGTGTGGGCTAGAGGAATGATATACGTTACTGACCAAGGTGACTATCAGCAGGCTAGACGTCAGGTTTCTGGTTATGCTGTAAACGGTGCAATAGAAGTAATCCGTCTGTTAAATAGAAAAAGTCCAGAAGTTGAAGAACTTCGAAGACGTATGGAGAAAGCTGAACCTGGATTAATTGATCAATGCCAGAAAGTTTACAATGCTTTTGATCCCAAGTGGTTAGAACATGTTGATGCCCCTGCTGCGAATCTTATTACAGATGACATACTTGCGGCTCAACAGTTCTTAGGTAAACCAGATGTTATATGTGAACATATAGATAAACTTAAGCAAATTGGTATTAAGACAATTGGAACTGTTACATATACAATTGCAGATAAAAAAGGCATGATGGAGGAAATTTCAAAAAAGATTATGCCATATTTCAGGAATTGACATTAAATAATAGGAGCAATTGCTATGAAAATGGAATTCACAGTAGGAATGGGTAGAGATGAAAGTGCTTTGGATATTGCTGAACTTTCGCGTACTGCTGAGGATGCGGGGTTTACTAATCTTACATTTGTAGACCAACCTAACATGTCTAGGGATGTCTTTGTTTGTATGACTATAGCCGCACTTAATACTAGGCGTATTAGGATTGGGCAAGGTGTCACTGATCCGTATACCTATCATCCATCAGTGACGGCTAACGCGACAGCAACTGTTGCTGAACTATCTGGAGGGAGAGCTTTTGTAGGACTTGGAGCAGGTGGGCCGTGGGGTAAAGCAATGAAAGCTAGATCGTTACAAGAAGTTAGGGAATGTATAGAATTTATTAAAGCATATACTTCTGGGAAAGATGCTCAATTTAGAGGAGCGACAATGCATTCTGAATGGGTAGGTAAACCATTGAAAGTATATCTAGGAGGATATGGACCGAAATTGTGTCAACTAGCTGGTGAATTGGCTGATGGAATGATGTTAGCGAGCAATGCAGATCCGGTACATATAAAGTGGCAAATGGAACAAATTGAAAAAGGTGCTCTAAAGGTAGGTAGGGATCCATCAGAAATTGACATTTGGGCTAGAGGAATGATTTACGTTGCAGAAAGTAAAGAACAAGCCAAGAGAGAAGTATCTGGATATGCTGTAAATAGTTCTTCTGCTTTGTATCGACATACATTAAGACAGTCCCCGGAAATTATAGATTTAACTGAAAGAATAAATAAAGCGCATCCAGGATTACTAGAGGAATGTAAGAAAGTTCATGATGCTTGGACACCAGATCAACACGAACGACGTGGAACTCCAGCGTCAGAAGCAGTTACAGATCGTATAATAGATCTTCAACATTTGATGGGAACACCTGAAGATATAGCTGAAAAATTAGAAACTATTGGTGGATTAGGCATAAAAACTTTTGCTACAGTAACATACACTGTTATAGATAAAAAAGGTATGGTAAAAGAAATAGGGGATAAGGTTTTACCATTTTTCAGAAACTGATAATTAATAGCTACATTTTTTCGTTGTACAATTACGAATAACAGGGATCTTAAAAGAGTAATACATAAATTAATTCAATAAGGGACATTATTTCTAATGAATATCTCAATTGTATGTCGCATAAGGATATACAATTGATGATAACGTTAAAGTAAAAACTCCAATTGACGTGGTTAGTTTTAAGCTCACGTATATAAAATAAGAGAATGTAGGTAAGCACTAAAATAAAATGCCAAAACAACAGGATGAACCATTTCGAATTAGACTTGAAAAGCTGGATTCTATTAGATCCAAAGGTATAGACCCATATCCTCCTCGATTCAAACGTACACATACAGCTCAGGAAGCAGTTACTTTTTTTGAGAAACAGGAAGAAGAGTCTGTAATTGAGTCAGTTGATAAAAGCATTTATGTGGCTGGACGGATTATAGCAATTAGGAAAATGGGTAGAGTATCATTTTTTTCTATCCAAGATGGGTCAGGACGTATTCAGATATTTCTAAAGAGAGATGTATTAGGAGATTCTTACGAACTTCTAAAAGATTTGGACATTGGTGATTTTGTTGGGGTAAATGGAGCTCTTTTTCGCACACGAACGGGAGAGATAACCATTGAAGTCAAGGAATTTCAATTACTTGCTAAAGCTCTAAGACCTCTTCCAGAAAAGTGGCATGGCTTGGCGGACATTGAAAAGAGATTCCGACAGCGTTATCTTGATATCATATCTAATGATGAAGTAAGGACCACTTTTTACCTTAGGAGTAAAATCATTGAAGCTATTCGTTATTTCTTCAATGATAGAGGCTTTATTGAGGTCGAAACACCAATTCTTGTTCCAGTAGCTGCAGGGGCAATGGCTAAGCCATTTATAACCCGACATAATGCTCTTGATCGTCAATTGTATCTTAGAATTGCTACAGAACTGTATCTCAAGCGATTGATTATTGGTGGAATAGATAAGGTATATGAGATAGGTCGGGTATTTCGCAATGAAGGAATTGATTCAGATCATAATCCAGAATTTACATTACTAGAAAGTTATGAAGCGTACACTGACTATACAGAAGTTATGGATTTGGTAGAGCAAATGGTTTATACCATTGCAATTAAAGTATTAGGTAAGGCTACAGTAGAAATAAATAATACAAGTTTAGATTTTACTCCTCCTTGGCGTAGAGTTAGTTTACGAGAAGAGATATTTAATCGGACAACAATAGATTTCTTAGAATATTCAGACATACAATCTCTAGCTAAAAAAATGAAATCTTTAGGATTAGAGGTTGAAAGACATGTAAGTTGGGGAAGGCTTCTTGATAAATTGATATCTATGACAGTAGAGCCACATCTTATTCAGCCAACTTTTCTTATTGACTATCCTGTAGAAATGTCCCCTTTGGCTAAAAGGAAGCCAGAAAACCCAAGACTTGTGGAACGATTTGAGGGCTTTGCACTAGGTATGGAGATAGCTAATTCTTTTACAGAGTTGAATGATCCATTAGATCAACGTCAAAGAATGGAGGAGCAAGAGAATTTACATTCTAAGTTTGTGGATGAAGATATAGATAGAATTGATGAGGATTTCTTAGTAGCACTTGAGCATGGAATGCCACCCACCGGTGGGCTTGGTATGGGGATTGATCGTTTAGTTATGTTACTTACAGGCCATAACTCTATTAGGGAAGTAATATTATTCCCTCAGCTTAGGACAAAATAAGAAATGAGTAGAATAGCTGCTTTTTTTGATCTAGATGGTACGATTTGCTCTGGACAATCTTGGAAAGGTCTCTCACAATATTGACAAAAAATTCATCTCGAGATAAAGGGATGAATATGTTTAATTGGGTTGCACAAAAACATGTACTTGGAAATCCAGTTGCAGTTTATCCTGATGACCGACTCCGTAGCGATGCGGAAACAAAAGGTTAGAGAATTATAGGGGAATTATAAAAACTTTGCTCAGTATAGAATTAATAAGAAAAGAACAAGATTTCGTTAAAGCAGCTATGCACAATAGGGGTGAAAATATAGTATTTACCTCTATGCTTGAAATTGATGCTAAACGTAGAAGATATATAGTTCAGCGAGATGCGCTTCGTTCTAGGCGTAATGAAGTTAGCAAAAAGATTGGTAGAATGCGCGAAAAACCTCAAGATCTTATAGAAGAAATGCGGCAAGTTGGTGATGAAATAAAGAATCTAGATGATCAAACTAAAGCCGTTCAGGCCGAACTTAACTCAATTCTACTTACAATACCTAATATTCCTCTTGATAGTGTACCTAAAGGGACAGGGGAATCTCAAAATATAGTTGTCCGGGAATTTGGTCAATTGGAACAGTTAACATTTGAGGCGTTACCACATTGGGATCTTGGTGAAAGATTAGACATCATTGATTTTGAACGAGGGGCTAAATTATCAGGTTCAAGATTTTATATATTGAAAGGAATGGGAGCTAAATTAGAAAGAGCTTTAATTTCATGGATGCTAGATGTGCATACTAAAAAACATGGGTATACGGAAATATCGCCACCGTATTTGGTGAAACAAGAAACTATGTTGGCTAGTGGGAATCTGCCAAAATTTGCTGACAATTTATATCAAGATACAGAAGATGATTTATGGTTAATACCTACTGCAGAAGTACCGTTAACTAGTCTCCACAGAAATGAAATCATACAATCAGAAAAATTACCGCTTTACTACACTGCTTACACGCCCTGCTTTCGGAGGGAAAAGGCATCAGCTGGAAAAGATACAAGAGGAATAAAACGAGTTCATCAATTCGGTAAAGTGGAGATGTATAAATTTGTTGAACCAACTACCTCTAACATGGAGCTAGAAAAATTAATTAATGATGCTGAAGATATATGTAGAATGTTATCTATTCCTTATAGAATTATTGAGCTTTGTACAGGGGATCTTGGATTTAATGCTGCTAAGACCTATGATTTGGAGATGTGGGCTGCTGGTAGCCAAGAATGGCTAGAAGTGAGCTCTTGCTCTAATTGCACAGATTTTCAGGCGAGAAGAGCAAACATCAAGTATCGATCATCAGATCAAAATAAAACTCAATTTGTTCATACTCTAAATGGATCTGGCCTAGCACTTCCAAGAGTTATAATAGCGATATTAGAAAACTACCAACAATCGGATGGTTCTGTATTGATACCAGAGGTTCTGAGGCCCTATACTGGGTTTGATTTAATTAGATAGCTAATATTTCAAAAGAGATTATACATTCGTTGTTGGAATTTTTTATAATCTAGTTGTTCACTTAAGATAGCTCAGGTAATATGAATAGGCTTATCAATTTGGAGGGGTGGCCGAGTGGACGATGGCGCCTGTCTTGAAAACAGGTATGAGGGCAACTTCATCGTGGGTTCGAATCCCACCCCCTCCGCTCAAAAGAAATCAGGTTGACTAATTCAGTAAAGAGTGAGTGTTTTAAAGCTGTACTACCATGAATCAAATTGAGTTAGAAATAACTAATGTTACTATAGTGGAGTCATTTAATGAAAATTCATGAATATCAAGCTAAGCAGATTCTGGTTAAAAACAAAATATCTGTCCCGCGGGGAGAAGTAGCATCATCCCCGGAAGAGGCCAGATTGATAGCCAAAGATCTTGGAGGCAAAGTAGTAGTGAAAGCGCAAGTACATGCAGGAGGAAGGGGTAAAGCAGGTGGAATAAAATTGGCTGATTCCCCTGGAGCTGCACAGAAAGCTGCAGAGTCACTTATTAATACAAATTTAATTACGTTTCAGACTGGTCCAAAAGGGATTCCAGTCTTAAAAGTTCTCGTGGAAGAGGCAATGGATATAGAAAAAGAAGTTTATCTTGGTATTGTAGTGGATGGTCAGGCTGGTGGTGTGGTTATTATGGCTAGTGAATCAGGTGGTATAGAGATTGAAGATGTAGCGAATAAGGATCCAGGTAGCATAGTTAAAATATTAGTTGACCCATTAATTGGGCTTCAGCAATATCAGGTAAGAAGATTATCATATGGTATTAAAATAAAGCCATCTTTGGTTCCTACAGTTAACAAATTTATCACCAGTTTATATTCAGTTTTTGTGGAGAATGACTTTTCTTTGGCTGAAATAAACCCACTTGCAATAACCTCTGATGGGCGAGTTCTTGCATTAGATGCGAAAATTAACTTGGAAGATGATGCTCTGTTTAGGCATAATGAGCTTAATGAACTTAGAGATATTAGCCAGGAAGATCCTCTTGAAGTTAGAGCTAGCAGCTATGGAATACAGTATATAAAATTAGATGGTGATGTAGGATGCATGGTAAATGGAGCTGGTTTAGCAATGGCAACCATGGATATAATATTGGAAGCAGGTGCACACCCGGCCAATTTTTTGGATGTAGGCGGGGGAGCAACAGAAGAGAAGGTAGCTGAAGCTTTCAGGATTATTTTAGCAGATTCTAAAGTCAAGCATATTTTAATAAATATTTTTGGAGGTATATTACGTTGTGATATAGCAGCACAAGGTATTGTTGATGCATGCAAGATAGATGGTAACGTTAATATACCTATAGTAATGCTAATGAGAGGTACGAATGTTGAAGAGGGGAAAAAGATTTTGCATGAATCAAATTTGAACATATCGTTAGTGAGTAATTTGAAAGAAGCTGCAATAGCGGTGAATTCGGAAGGCATTTGATATGAGTATCTTAATAAATAATAATACACGCCTTTTGGTGCAAGGAATCACAGGTCGTGAAGGTAGTTTCCATGCATCAAAATGTTTGGAATATGGTACACATTTAGTAGCTGGAGTTACTCCTGGTAAAGGTGGCAAATTGTTTCAGACTAAAATACCGATTTTCAATACAGTCAAGGCGGCTGTTGAAGAAACTGGAGCCAATGTGTCTTTAATATTTGTTCCTCCAGCTTTTGCTGCAGATGCAATATTTGAAGCTGCTGACGCAGGAATACCTCTAGTTGTATGTATTACAGAAGGCATTCCCGTTTTAGATTCGGCTAATATCGTTAGAGGTTTAAAGAATTCAACAACTAGATTGATAGGACCAAATTGTCCCGGATTAATTTCTCCTGGAGATCGCTGTAAGATTGGAATAATGCCTGGTGATATACATTTGCCTGGTAAAGTTGGAGTAGTATCTAGAAGCGGCACACTAACTTACGAGGCTGTTGTGCAACTAACAGAGCTTGGTATTGGACAATCAACGTGTGTAGGTATAGGAGGGGATCCTATAATTGGAACTAATTTTGTGGACATATTGCAATTATTTCAGAATGATCTAGATACTGAAGCAATTGTATTAATTGGGGAAATAGGTGGAACTAAAGAACAGGAAGCTGCTGAATATATAAAGGCGTACTTAACTAAACCTGTGGCTTCATTAATCGTTGGTCAGACAGCTCCACCAGGGCGACGTATGGGTCACGCAGGAGCTATTGTAACTGGGATTGCAGGGCAGGCTTCAGAAAAAGTGAAGGCTTTGGCACAAGCAGGAGCAGTTACTATTTCAACACCGGACGGTATTGGTTCTACTGTTAAGAAGATCTTATCTCAGGCTTAGAATTTTGTAATTACATTGGCTTTTCTAGGATTTTTTGAATTGACCCCCCTATAGCTACGTGTTAAGATTTTTTAGAGATAGTTTAATCTTTATGGCAACGTAGCTCAGTCGGTTAGAGCGGGGTCTTCATAAGGCCTAGGTCGTAGGTTCGAGTCCTACCGTTGCCACCATAAGGCCCAATATGGGCGGTTAGCTCAGTTGGTTAGAGCGCTATCCTCACACGGTAGAGGTCGTAGGTTCGAGTCCTACACCGCCCACCATTGATGGGGGGAAGTTTGTTAGTTAGCCGAAGTGGCGGAATGGCAGACGCGCTACGTTCAGGGCGTAGTGCCCCTTGAGGGCGTGTGGGTTCAAATCCCACCTTCGGTACCATTTTGGGCATGCGCTTGTAGCTCAGTTGGATAGAGCACAGGGTTGCGGACCCTGAGGTCGTGGGTTCGAGTCCCGCCAAGCGCACTTCTTATTTGGTTGTCAGGGCGATTAGCTCAGTTGGTTAGAGTGCCTGCTTTACACGCAGGAGGTCATAGGTTCGAGTCCTATATCGCCCACCACTCATTTTAGATACGAATCAGCCCCACTGCAGAAAACCGTGGGGCTTTTCATATTAGGTTTTACATCAGTTTTGCGAATATCTTGTTTCGTTGAAGCCAGCGTATAAGCCAAGGATCGCGTGATTTTT
>Ga0114996_10007383_pt1 | contig 12468 bp, 10 predicted proteins | sample ArcticOcean_MG_C_4_FD_87039 | JGI IMG/M metagenome (GOLD analysis project Ga0114996, IMG submission 87039) | Marine microbial communities from western Arctic Ocean - ArcticOcean_MG_CB4_134 | ecosystem: Environmental > Aquatic > Marine > Oceanic | place: Arctic Ocean: Canada Basin | collected... | reverse complement strand
TAGGTTTCTCAGCAGAAGACCGATGACTGCCTCTGTTGCAGAGGTAGACGAAAATCCCCGTTCTAGGAGCGCTAAGCTTAGGGTTTTTGAGACGAGGGGAATGCCCCAAAAAAGGGAGTGAAGACGCCATGGTGGATCTGGCAGCGCAAGGTCTCAGAAATCAGAGAGTAGTACGCAAAAAGAGTGGGTTTCGAATTGAAAACCTGGGATGGACTTCGGTTGGGGTGCTTTTCGTCACAATGGCCATTACGTATAGCTGGACACAGCACGAGATCACAAGGCTCGGCTACGCCATAGAAACACTCCACGAGGAGCGAGTCACACTCCTCGGCTCGGCCAGGGAAGTGCGAGCTGAATATATGTCATTGACTAGTTCGGAGCGGCTAGATGAGGTTGCTGCCGAGTTAGGTCTGATTAGTACAAACCGTCCAGAGATTACAATTATTGAGGCCGGGCCTTCAGTTTCGACCGCAGGGGGGAATCTTCTGGCCTCTGCCCGACCCTCTCCGGCTTCTCGCACCCAATGATTGATCCTCTTAAACCACTTACGTCAAGAATCTTCACCGGTCGACTAGTTCTCTTGTATCTCTGGGTTGTTGTTTGGGCAGCACTTGTACTTAGTCGTCTTCTTGACCTGCAAGTTTTCAAGGCGGAGGCTTATCAATGGAGAGCGACTCAACAGAATGAAGGTAGTCGACGTCTAGTTGGGCAGCGAGGTGATGTTCTGGATAGGCAGTTACAGGAACTGGCGGTAAGCATTCCTGTACATTCAATCTCGGCAGCCCCTAAACAGGTGAATAATCCCGCGGTGGTAGCAGAAAAACTAGCGCCTTTGCTCGAGATATCGGTTCATAATCTTCGGAATAAACTAGCAGCCGATCGAACTCACATCTATTTAAAGAGGCGACTCACCCCTGAGATCGGGGCTCAGGTCAAGGAGAATAACTTCAAGGGGATTTATCTTGAGAGAGAGGAAAAAAGAGTCTACCCAGGTAAAGAGATGGCTGGACATCTCCTGGGATTCTTGGGAGAGGATGGACGTGCCTGGTCTGGACTGGAAAACAACTATGATATCCACCTAAGGGGCTCGTCGGACAAGATTATGGTCCAACAGGACGGCCGTCAGAGAAGCTTTGGAAGAGATCCGAATCCACCTAAAACTGAAGGAGATACGCTAGTTCTCCACCTAGATAGTGCAGTTCAGTTTGCCGCTGAACAGGCCCTCAGGACCGCCGTGGAATCCTGGGGAGCCGGTAACGGGAGTGCCATTGTTATGGATCCTCATAGTGGCGCTATACTGGCCATGGCCTCGTATCCTCGGTTCGACCCTAATAATTACAATACCTATTCACCTCAGTCTCGCCGCAATCGGGCAATCCAAGATACTTACGAGCCAGGGTCCACCTTCAAGATTACGACCTTAGCTGCAATTCTCAATGAGGGATTGGCGGAGCTTGATGAGATTGTTGACAGTCGAACAGGGACCGCGAAGTTGGGGAGGAAGGTTTATCGAGAGGCTCTTCGAAGCTATGGTGATTTGACCGTTGCTGAGATTTTTTCCAAATCCAGTAATGTCGGAACCGTGAATCTGGCCCAGCGCCTCGGGAAACATCGGCTCCATGAGTACATAAAGCGCTTTGGGTTTGGGGAGCTGACAGGTGTGGATTTGCCGTTCGAAGCCAGTGGTTTTCTTAGACCGGTCTCAGAGTGGTCGGAGTTATCGATTGGGGCTCTCTCTATTGGCCAGGAGCTCACCGTCACGTCCCTCCAAATGCTACGAGCGGTAGCGATAATAGCGAATGGTGGTTATCTTGTGAAACCTCGGATTGTTCGCCAGATAGTAAGCCCTGAAGGTCACCTAGTAGCGTCTCGGGAAGTCGAGAAAAAACGAGTGATCCGTAAGGAGACAGCAGCTTTCGTCAAGGAAGCAATGGAACTCACCGTAACACAGGGAACTGGTAGATCAGCCGCATTGAACGGGTTTTCGTCAGCCGGAAAAACCGGCACAGCGCAGAAATATGTCGTAGGTGGGTACTCTAAGGAAAAATACGTCTCATCCTTTGCAGGCTTTGCCCCAGTCGAGAACCCTGTGATTTCGGTGATAGTCGTAATTGATGAACCAATAGGGGAGTATTTCGGTGGCAGGGTAGCTGCGCCTGTATTCAAGGAGATTGCCGAACGGGCTTTGATAAGGCTGGGGGTGGTCCAGGACCAACCCAGACATACTGGAATGGTGGCTAGGGCTCGCCGAATCGAACCGAGGCTCAGGTCCAGACTCTCAACCCAAAAGAATCTCCGCTTAGGTGATCTCAGTTATGATACCGGCCCACAGGAGGACGGTGGCCTGGACCGGACATCTGTAGTGGTAGATGAAGCTGTCGAAAGGTTTCAACTCCCCGATTTTAGGGGTATGACTCTGAGGCGAGTTGCCGAGGAGAGCGCCCGATTGGGGATGGCGCTCAGTGTGACGGGTCAGGGTCGGGTTACGGTGCAGCGGCCGAAGCCAAGCACTCTTGTTAGTGCAGGGTCGACTTGTGAGATTATCCTTTCCGGAAAGGGGGAAGAGGATTTTGGAACTTTGGAAATTATTCAGCCACATCCTGCCACGATCTCTGTCAGTAGGGTCGGAGGGGGATTTGAGGACTGAGGTTTCAGCCCTAGCGTTCGATTCTCGCCAGGTCTGTGCTGATTCTATATTTTTTGCAGTCGATGGAATGGAATTAGATGGACATAAATTCATTCCTGAGGCGATTCTCAACGGAGCTGCCGCTGTAGTATCCGAGCGGCCAAGTCCAAAAGGCTTTCCGAAGGTTTGGGTAAGGGTTCCTGAAATTCGTCGATCTATGGCAGAAATTTCTAGCTATTACTATGAAAACCCCTCTTCGAGGATGCGTTTAGTAGGTATTACAGGCACCAACGGTAAGACTACTACGGCCTACCTAGTACACTCGATTTTGAGCAAGAATCATCCCTCGTTGCTTTTGGGAACAATCGAAACGTATTGCGGTTCAAGACGATTACCAGCGATCCGGACGACTCCTGAGGCATCGGAGATTCAACGGTTGCTTTCTATGGCAGTCGAGGAAGGCTGTCAGGCTGGAGCTATTGAGGTTTCTTCCCATGCGTTGGCGTTGGATAGGACTTACGGCTGTGAATTCGAAGTGGGAGTATTTACAAATTTGAGTCAGGACCATCTCGACTTTCATGGGACGATGCAAGACTATCTAAGGGCCAAGCAGAGACTGTTTGAATCAACCTATAATCCAGGATTGAAAATAGCTGTTCTGAACGGTGACGATCCTTGTTCAGAGAGCTTGCAGATGGATCCCTCTGTAGCTCGTATTACTTTTGGATTTGAACCGAGCAATGATATTCATCCGATAAGAGTAGGCACGGGTATTGATGGAATTAAGATGGATCTGGAGTTGCCGAAGGAAAAGATCTCACTCGAAAGCCGTCTGGTAGGCCGGCATAACGTCTATAACATAATGGCGGCTGTCACGGCTTGTCATGCCTTGGGAATCTCCGGAAACCTGATTAGAGATGGGATCGCCGGCTTGAAAACGGTTCCAGGGCGGTTTGAGCGTGTGGATGGGGAATCGCCCTTCTCGGTTTTTGTCGATTTTGCTCACACGCCAGATGGGCTTAAAAATGTTTTGAGACTGGCTCGCCAAATGAGTGAAGGTCGGGTGATTTGTGTATTTGGTTGTGGAGGTGATCGAGATATCAGTAAGAGGCCGAAAATGGGAGGTGTGGCAGCTAAGCTAGCTGACGTCCTGATTTTGACTTCGGACAACCCTCGGTCGGAATCTCCGGAAGAAATTCTTCGCCAGATTGAACTCGGAATTCCAGGAGGTACGGCCTACCAGGTGATAGAGGATCGTCGATCCGCAATTGGGATGTCTTTTCGTATTGCAAAACCGGGTGATCTTGTCCTAATAGCGGGCAAAGGACATGAGGTTTTCCAGGAGTTTGGACACCATCAAGTCGAATTTAGTGATGTTGTCGTTGCCAAGGAACTACATGGTCGAAACTGCTCTGGGTGAAATCACCCAGAACCTCGATGCTGAACTGAGATCTTCATCTTCCGGGAATCCGTTGCCGGTTTTCCCTGACGTTTCGATCGACAGTCGCACAATTCGGTCCGGTCAGTGTTTCATAGCGATCAAAGGGGTCCGATTTGATGGACATGACTTCGTCAAAGAGGCGATTGAGAAGGGTGCTAGAGTGGTCGTCCATTCCCGGGTCCTGCCGCTAAGAACTCCTCCAGGGGTGTCTTTTTTGCGTGTTAGAGATACCACTATAGCCCTGCAGAAGCTGGGGGCATTTCTTCGTAAAAAGTGGGGGGGGAGGCTTATAGGGATAACGGGAAGCATGGGAAAAACGACGACACGTGCCTTTATGGCTACCTTGTTGCGTGAAAAATTTAAAGTCTGCGAGTCTCGAGGAAATTTGAATAACGATATAGGTCTGCCTCTGAGTCTATGTCGTTTGCGGGAAGAGCACCAATGGGCTGTTGTAGAGATGGGAATGAATCACTCGGGGGAGATTGGCCTGCTTGCTCAGCTAGCTACTCCGGATGTGGCAGTGCTCACTAATGTTGCACCCGTGCATTTGGAGTTTTTTGACTCGGTTTCAGATATTGCTGATGCTAAGGCAGAGATTCTGCAGGGATTGTCCTCGGAGGGACTATTAGTTTTTAACGGTGACGATCCAGAACTAGCGCGAGTAGTTAAACGCCATCAAGGACCGGTCCACTCCTTTGGGATGGATCTCGGGCAAGATTTTGTCGTTCGTCGTCTCCGATCTGAGGGTTTTAGCCATATGGACATTTCAATCCAGCTCCCAGGAGACTCGATTGAGGCCAATCTGCCGTTTGTTGGACGGCACTATCTTTACAACGTAGTCGCTGCTGTCAGCACTGCGCACGCTTTAGGTTTGGAGAAGGGGCAAATTGAGAGAGGGCTAGCGAGCTTAAGACCCTTGAAGCAACGAGGTCGAATTGAGAGACTGTTGCTGTCTGGTGGTTTGGCAGTACAGGTCATGGACGAATCCTACAATTCAAATCCAGCAGCGTTAAGTTCCGTGTTAAGGGATCTTGGGGACCTGCGATGGAACGGCAGGAAAGTAGTTGTTCTGGGAGGTATGCTCGAACTTGGAGAGCAGACTCTAGAATTGCATCAGCAAGCAGGTAGAGAGGTTAGTAGATCTGGAATCGAAATCCTTATCACTGTCGGAGAGGCGGCCGTTGGGATTGCGGCTGGGGCAATAGATGCAGGTATGGCCACAGATGCGGTGGTTAGAGTAGAGAATGCAGAAAAGGCTGCTGAAGTGCTTGCTTCCAAATTGAGAAATAACGATTTTATTTTGGTGAAGGCTTCGCGTGGAATTGGACTGGAGGTCATCGCGCGAAACTTACAACAGTTATCCAAAGGTGGAGGGAAATGATTTATTATTTTTTATCCGGAATGCAGGAATATTTATCCCTTCTGAATGTTGTCAAATACATTACTTTTAGAACTGCCTGTGCATCCTTAACAGCATTCCTTATTTGCCTGCTTTTAGGCCCATGGCTAATAACTCGACTCCACGCATTTGAGATAGGGCAATTCATACGCCGTGATGGGCCGGCTACTCATCAGGCAAAGGCGGGTACACCAACCATGGGGGGAGTACTCATAATCATTAGTATAGTTGTTCCAACGATGCTCTGGGCCGACCTTACTAATCTTTATGTCTGGGTTGCTCTTGGTTCTCTTGTACTGCATGGAGCAATCGGATTTGCAGATGATTATTTGAAGGTGGTTCGGCGGCGAAGTCTTGGCCTGAGGGCCAAACAAAAATTGTTTCTCCAGTTCACGGCGGCGGTGCTAGTTTGCGGCACGCTTGTTTGGATGCAAAAGATAGGATTACACTCCCTACGCCTGAGTGTCCCTTTTTTTAAACAATATACTCCAGAGCTCGATCTGGTTTTGATGGGGATTTCTACCTTCATTCCCTTCTTCTTACTAACATCACTATTCCTCGTATTTACCAGCAATGCAGTCAATCTGACCGACGGTCTCGACGGTTTGGCAGCTGGGCTGATAGTGATTGCTGCTTCTGCGTTGACCGTGCTGACCTACATAACGGGCCATGCCGAGATAGCCAATTATCTGGATCTAATCAAGAACACCTACGCCAGTGAAGTGACGATTTTTTGCGGATCGATAGTAGGAGCCACCTTGGGGTTTTTATGGCATAACACGCATCCAGCTAAGATTTTCATGGGTGACGTAGGCTCTATATCTCTTGGGGGAGCTATAGGGACCGTTGCTGTTTTGATTAAGCAAGAGCTCTTGATCATTTTCATCGGAGGAATTTTCGTGCTAGAAGCTATCTCAGTCATTCTCCAGGTCACTGGTTTCCGCTTATTAGGGAAACGGCCTTTTCTGATGGCTCCCATACACCACCATTTTGAGTTAAAGGGCTGGACAGAGAGCCAGGTGGTTGTACGTTTCTGGATTCTGGGGTTGATCTTTGCTCTGTTTAGCCTCACAACACTGAAGCTGCGCTGAAGATGTTGGACTTAAAGGATAAAACTACTCTCGTTGTCGGTTTGGCTCGCAGTGGAGTTGCAGCAGCAAATTTCCTTCTGGATCAGGGGGCATCTGTGCGGGTCACTGATCTGAGAAGTGGTGGGCAACTTGAGAAATATATGGCTCGCCTGGAAGGTCGAGTCGATTGCACACTCGGAAGACATCAGCGCTCCGATTTTTTGGAGACGGATTTAATTGTATTGAGCCCCGGGGTCCCCACAGATATAGAACCTCTGCAAGCAGCTCGTGAAGCGGGGGTCCACATTATTGGGGAAATCGAATTTGCGAGTCATTTTCTTGCCGGTAAGGTTGTGGGAGTCACTGGGGCGAACGGGAAAACAACAACAACGGCCTTGATAGGAGAAATGCATGGCCGTGCGGGTCACAATGTCGAAGTGGCGGGAAACATCGGACGGCCACTTGTCGATTCCGTACGGTGTAATTTGGATCAGACGGAGATGCGATACATCATCGAGCTGTCTTCCTTTCAGTTAGAGTCGATAGATACCTTCCGATGCGATATAGCTCTAGTTCTCAATTTGACACCAGACCATCAGGACAGGTATCCAGATTTCCAATCCTATGTCGAGGCCAAGCGTAGGATCCTACTCAATCAACGTTCCGCAGACATAGCAGTCTTGAATTATGATGATCCGATCACCAATGAGATGCAGGAACATGCGAGGGGTAAGGTCTGCTTTTTCAGTCGCAAAGAAGATCTTGCCCAAGGCGTTTTTATTCGTGATGGTAGCGTGTTTATTAGGTGGGGTGAAGAGGAGACGGAGTTGTTGCCCATAGACGAGATCAGGCTCCGAGGTGATCACAATATCGAGAATGTGCTGGCTGCGACCTGTGCTGGATTTTTCTCCGATGTGCCTTTGGAGGTGATGGCAGAAACTGCAAGAAAATTTAGCGGTGTAGAGCACCGCCTGGAGTGGGTCGCGAATTACAACGGAGTAGATTATTACAATGATTCTAAGGCGACTAATGTAGTTTCTACCGAAAAGGCTGTTCTCTCTTTTAACAGGCCAATTGTCCTGATTATGGGAGGTCTCGATAAGACTGGATATTTTGCGCAGCTCGCTAGGATGGTCGAGGAAAAAGTGCACTGCTTAATACTGATTGGGGAGGCAGCAGAACGTATTTCTACATGCTTGGAAGGTACAACTCTAATTATCGAGGCGGAGAGTATGGAAGAAGCAGTCTCGATAGCGAATAAAAATGCTGTAGACGGTGACGTCGTTATCCTTTCCCCAGGGTGCGCGAGTTTCGACATGTTTGAAGACTTCGAGTACAGAGGGGCCTGTTTCAAGCGAGCAGTTTCCTCATTAGGAGAATAGGAGAGAAAAGGGTGAGTGATCGGATAATTCCAGATAGAACCATCTCACTGATAGTACTGGTATTGCTTGGGTTTGGGATGGTCATGACTGCAAGTGTTTCGGGAGGGGAATTGCAGCGTGTGGTGCTAAAGCAGGCGATATTCACGGTTCTAGGAGTTGCGATTATGCTCATCGTTATGCGGATAGACTACGGTTTTTATTGCCGTCCAGTTGTCCTGGGGGGGATCATCGTATTTACGTATGCACTCCTGGTGGGGTGTCTACTTTCCCCTCCGATCAACAATACTCACCGCTGGCTAGTAGTGGGGCCTTTGAGGGCTCAGCCCTCAGAACTAGCTAAGCTCGCTATAGTCCTATTTACAGCCTTTAGCCTGACTCGTCTGAAGGGTCGGAGTCCGGGGCGTCGCGACCTGGGAGTATTTCTTGGCGTGATATTCGGTATCTTATGGCTGGTGCTCTCTCAGCCAGACTTTGGGACTGCCACCTCGATTGGTCTGACGGCGGCCATTTTGCTTTTCTTGGGCGGATTGAAAATCCGTTACTATGTTTTGGCTCTATTAGCTGCGATCCCAGGATTTTATTTTTTGGTTTATCGAGTTGACTATCGTTGGAAACGGATGCTTGCCTTTTTTGACTCGACAACTGATGTCAGGGGTGCTGGGTATCAGGTTGATCAAAGTCTAATAGCGGTAGGCTCCGGTGGTATCGGCGGTAGGGGATTTGCTCAGAGTACGCAGAAGCTGAATTTCCTGCCTGAGGCCCACAACGACTTCATCTTTTCCATTATTGGTGAGGAACTTGGGTTGATTGGGGTTTCTTTACTCCTAGTTCTTTTTTTGATCCTTTTTTGGAAAGGTGTACAGGTTTCGCTTCGTTCGGAAACGCCCTTTGGCACTCTTGTCGGATTAGGTATCACAAGTATGATTGTCATACAGATGCTAATCAATGTAAGTGTTGCTCTAGGACTTATGCCTGCTAAGGGGATGCCACTGCCTTTTATATCGGCTGGAGGTTCCTCACTCCTCGTAAATGCTATAGCGATAGGCATTCTTTTAAATATCTCATCCCATCCACGCAATCCCCACGAACCTCCCTGGTATGAGCAATGATATGGAAAAAAATACTACTCAGATGCCTGGCCGGTACATGTTTGCAGGAGGGGGTACCGGAGGACACATATACATGGCTGTTGCTATTCGGGAGGAATTAAAGAGAAGGGATCCTGGATGCCAGGTACTTTTTGTCGGGACTATTGAGGGATTAGAAAGCAAAATCCTCCCTCCACTGGGGTTTTCTCTTAGGACGATCCGGGTGGGTGCTCTAAACAAAGTTAGTGTGGGCCGTGTGCTCAAGACCCTTATGCAATTACCCAGTAGTCTGATGGAGTCCAGACGAATATTGAGAGATTTTCGTCCCACTGTGGTGATCAGCTTGGGCGGATACTCGGCTGGCCCTGTCGTCATGGCGGCTAAGATAATGGGGTGCCCTTCCGTTTTGGTTGAACCTAATGCCTACCCAGGACTCACGAATCGTCTTTTAGGTCCGCTGGTCCGGAGAGCAGCCGTTGCATTCAAAGAAACCGGCGATTTTTTCCCAGGCAAGGCTAGAAAGACAGGCATCCCCATCCGTACTGAGTTTCATCAGATTCCCCCTTGGGCATCGAAGGGGAAAAGTATGAGGCTTCTTGTTTTTGGGGGGAGCCGTGGGAGCCGTCCTATCAACCGTCTTATGTGTGATGCCCTTAGCTATCTAAGGGGTCTGGACATCTCCGTAGTCCATCAGACCGGTGGATCTGATCTTGACTGGGTATCTGATGCGTACAAGCGGGCGCCGGTTTCAGGAAGAGTGAAGGAGTATATAGAAGATATGCCCAGTGAATTCGAATCTGCAGACATCATCATCTCCCGTTCGGGGGCATCGACTGTCGCCGAAATCAGTGCCGCCGGCCGCGCCTCTATTCTGATCCCATTCCCCACTGCAGCTAATAATCACCAATGGAAAAATGCATTGGCTCTGCAACGATCCGGAGCTGCAATTCTTGTCAAGCAATCGACTCTCTCCGGACGAATATTGGCCCAGAAGATAATTGATCTTGTTGGGGAGCCATGCAAGATCGATCGCATGGCCAAGGCAAGCCGAGCTTTTGCCCATACTGATAGCGCAGTAAGAATAGCTGATCTGCTTGAGGAGGTTCAGAGAGATGACTAAGTTGTACCAGCTTCTTTTGCAGAGCTCTGGACCTATTCACTTCGTAGGAATTGGTGGCATCGGAATGAGTGGCCTTGCGCGTATTCTGACAAAAATGGGAGTCTGCGTAACTGGTTCCGACGTTCAGGATAATAAGATCCTTGAAGGATTAAGAGACCTGGACATCCCTATATCGATTGGTCATTCAAAAGGTCATCTTGAAGGATGCTCGGTGGTGGTTATCTCTAGTGCAATACCGGAGTCTAATCCTGAATATTTGGAGGCGATACGAAGAGGTATCCCAGTTCTGCATCGGGCCGATGTTCTAGCGGAGCTGATGAGAGTGCGGACTGGTATAGCTATTTCTGGAACCCATGGGAAGACCACAACAAGTGCCATGATCGTGCACGTCTTATTAACCAGTGGCATAGAGGCTACTTTTGTTGTGGGAGCAGTGATTCCCAGTCTTCGAAGTAATGCGAAGTATGGTCCGGCCTCCTTAATGGTTTGTGAAGCCGACGAGAGTGATCGCAGTTTTCTAAAGATCCCCGCTTTGTGCAAGGTAGTCACTAATATTGACCTGGATCACATGGACGAATATAGGGATGGAGCAGACCTGGAGGATACTTTTCACGCCTTCTTGGAAAGTACTCCTGTTTCCGGCCAAATCATTGCCTGTAAAGACGATTCACGTCTCGAACGAGTGATAAAAAAAGTTCACCGGCCGGTGGTATCTTACGGGCTCGATAGATCGGCAGATGTGTCGGCCGTTTTGACTGGTAAGGGTGGATTTCGGTCTCAGTACGACTGTTATCACCATGGTCGGTCTATTGGAAGTGTTGACCTGGGAGTTCCAGGATGCCATAACGTCCTGAATTCTCTGGCTGCGGTAGCTGTAGGACTATGGTTGAAATTGCCTTTTCAGGCAATTTCTGATGGTCTATCGAGTTTTCGAGGTGCCGAAAGGCGACAGCAATGGAAGGGGGAAAAGGGGGGCGTCACGGTCATTGATGACTATGCACATCATCCCGTTGAGATTCGGGCAACGTTAGATGCTCTTCGGTCTGAGAGTAAGAGGATAATAGCCGTCTATCAACCACACAGATTTAGTCGTACCCAGTTTTTCCTGGATAGGATGGACGACTGTTTTGACGGGGTTGATCGACTTTTTGTGATGCCTATCTACTCCGCTGGAGAGGAGCCAATCCCCGGGGTTACTTCTCGGGAGTTGGTTGATCGTATTGGGAGACATAAGAGGGTTAGCTTGGTGGAGGGAACTGAGGAAGCCGTCGATACTCTGCGTCGACTAAGTCAACCCGGGGACTTGGTGGTGACTCTTGGCGCAGGAGATATTTGGAAAGTAGGAGAAGCATTTCTTGCCGAGGACACTCACAAAGAACCGTAGTCGTGAGAACTGGAGACGCAATGCCCGGTCGGTAGCTGGGGCACTTCTGTTGGTGGTAGGTCTATTAGGAGGGGGGTATGCCCTTCTCCTGGTACAGGACGCCACTCGGAATGCACGGATTTTTCACCTGGAAGAGATTTCGTTTAGCGGCCTCCGACATATTCAGGTTCCAGAATTGGAAGGTCTAATTCTCAGGAACTTTTCTGGTAATGTCTTGTCGTTAGACCTTGAACGGGTTCGCCAGCTGGTGGAATCGGAGCCTTGGGTTAGTGAAACTATCGTTCGGCGCAGACTTCCAAATCGCCTGGAATTTTATATCCGTGAGCGGGAGGTAGTGGCTGTAGCGAAAATAGGGAGGAATCTTAGAGTTGTGGATCGTGAGGGCGTGCTGCTGGAGACCTTTGGGTCTGGTTTTTCAGAAGAAGTGAGCCGGCCCATCGTGAAGGGATTAACCAGTGTTGCTATAGGAGAACCCGATGGTTCCAATGAAGATCGGATGAGGCTCTATTTGAGAGTACTGGAAGCCCTAGCTGCTGGAGAGAAAGATTATTCCACCACTCTTTCGGAGGTTGATGTGAGCAAGTTGGGCAGGATACGAGTTGTTCCAACTGATGACCCTTTTCCTGTCGATCTGGGAGACCGAGACTTTCTGCGCCGTTATGAGATGTTTCTAGCTAGACTTGATCTAATACAGCAGGTCCGAGAGCAGCACGGTGGGGTCGAATGGGTGGATATGTCGTTTGAGAATCGAATAATTGTCCATACCCCGTCTGGGGGTGAGACTGCAGAGAGTACGAGTAATTGAGAACGAGAAAAAGTCGATATGTCGCTAGTATTGATATTGGAAGTACAAAAGTATGTGCTTTTGTGGCGGTAGCTGAAGGTTCGGGATTAAAGGTTGTCGGGATGGGGCTTGCCCCGGCCCGAGGTCTGCGACAAGGAATGGTGACCAACCTCT
>Ga0114996_10007382_pt1 | contig 12468 bp, 9 predicted proteins | sample ArcticOcean_MG_C_4_FD_87039 | JGI IMG/M metagenome (GOLD analysis project Ga0114996, IMG submission 87039) | Marine microbial communities from western Arctic Ocean - ArcticOcean_MG_CB4_134 | ecosystem: Environmental > Aquatic > Marine > Oceanic | place: Arctic Ocean: Canada Basin | collected... | reverse complement strand
TGAAGCCCCCGTATATGATCGACCCCAGGCAGAGCCGGATAACCTCTCTGAACGGCGCCGGTTGGACGAAGCTCAGATCGCCACAACAGCGCCCGCAGACGATTTGCTTCAGTTGGTCGCCGGCCCCAATCTCTCGTCTCGTCGCTTCATCTATCGCCAGTACGACCATATGGTTCGCTTGGGCACACGCGTGGGCCCCGGTGGCGATGCAGCGCTCATTCGCATCGTAGGCACCGATAAGGCCGTGGGCATGACCGTGGATTGCAATGGGCGCTATGTATGGCTCGATCCCCGGGAGGGAGCGGCCATGGCTATTGCCGAGGGGGTGCGTAATCTGGCCTGCGTGGGCGCCGAACCTATTGGTGCCACCGATTGCCTCAACTTTGGGAATCCGGAGCGTCCGGAGACCATGTGGGAGTTTTCGGAAGCCATCGACGGCTTGTCGGATGCGTGCACTGCGTTGGGTGCCCCAATCACCGGTGGCAATGTGAGCTTCTACAACGAAACAGACGACGAAGGGATCATTCCGACGCCAACCGTAGGGGTTGTGGGCTTGGTTGAAGACATTGGTGACGACTGGGCCAACCCATCGTCCGCTTTTATTGCGGACGATCATGTTGTGGCTCTGCTTGGCGATCCTGCAGGAGAGACCTTGGGTGGCAGTGAGTACCTTTTCACCATTCATGGGCAAACGGCGGGTATTCCTCCACGATGTCGCTTGGATGCCGAGAAGGCAGTAAGCACCTTGTGTCGCACCTTGGTCCGATCGGGGCAGGTCGCCAGCGCACATGACGTCAGCGACGGGGGCTTATTGGTCGCATTGGCGGAGTGCACGGGCTGCCAGGAGGGGACTGTGAAGATCGGGGCGTCTGTCTCTCTGACATCGTCCGAAACGCCAACCCGCGCCCTGTTTGGGGAAGGCGGTGCCCGCATTGTGGTCAGTTATCCTGCCGAGCGCTCGGCGGAGGTCGAAGCGGCGGCTCAGTCCCATGGAGTCCCGTTGCTCTCCTTGGGGCGAACGGGCGGTGACCGACTGGTTGTGGACGTGAGCACCGCAGGGGAGGGCGCATCCATCGATGTGGCTTTGGCCGATCTCTACACAGCGTGGGCGAACGGATTGGTCCGTTCGTTGGGACTGTGAGCGTGGATTATCTTCGACCGGACGAACGGAAGGCGGACCGATTTCACGATGAATGCGGCGTTTTCGGGGTGTTCGGTGACTCGGAAGCCGCCAACCTCACTTACTTAGGTCTTCATGGACTACAACATCGCGGCCAAGAATCTGCGGGGATTGTGTCCTGCCATGAGAATCGGTTGTATGCGCACCGTGCCATGGGGCTGGTCTCCGACGTCTTTAATGCCGATGTGCTCGAAAATTTACCGGGCACGCAAGCCATTGGTCATGTGCGCTATTCCACGGCAGGGTCTTCCAATCTTCGAAATTGCCAGCCCTTCGCGGTGGATTATGCCCGTGGTTCCTTGGTGGTGGCTCACAACGGGACGCTGACCAACGCCAAGGAGCTCACAAGCGACTTGGAGTCGCTGGGCAGTTTGTTCCACTCCACCAGTGACACGGAGATCTTTCTCCATCTCCTCGCACACAATCGCGAAGGGAGCCTGACCAGCCGTCTGGAGCGGTTGATCAAAGACGTAAAGGGCGCTTTCTCCCTGCTGGTCATGACCCGCGCCGGCATGGCGGCCGTTCGCGATCCCTATGGTTTTCGTCCCTTGGTCATCGGCCGTCTTCGCGATGCGACTGTCTTTGCCAGCGAGACCTGCGCGTTGGATTTGATCGGCGCCGAATATGTGCGCGATGTAGAACCGGGCGAGATTGTGGAAGTGGACAGCAAAGGTCTCCGCTCTCGTCAGACCTCACCGCCGACGCATCCCGTACGACAATGCATTTTTGAGCATGTGTATTTTGCGCGGCCGGACAGCCGGATTTTCGGTCAAAATGTGTACCAGTGCCGGAAAATGATGGGACGTATTTTGGCGCGCGAGTCTGCACCGGAAGGAGGCGCGGACTTGGTGATCCCGGTGCCGGACTCCGGTGTGGGTGCAGCCAACGGATACGCTCAAGAGTTGAATATTCCCTTCGAGATGGGGCTCATCCGTAGCCATTATGTGGGTCGCACATTCATCGAGCCGGCCCAGAGCATTCGGCATTTTGGTGTGAAGCTCAAGCTCACGGCGGTCCGAGAGGAGATCGAAGGCCGGCGGGTTGTGGTGGTGGATGATTCACTGATTCGAGGAACGACCAGCCGAAAGATCATCGCCATGCTCCGGCAAAACGGTGCGAAAGAAGTGCATGTCCGAATATCGTGTCCGCCGACCATCAGTCCTTGTTATTTCGGGATCGACACACCCACGCACGCTGAGCTCATTGCGGCCAATCGAAGTGTGGAAGAGATTTGCGAGTTTTTGAAGGCGGACAGTCTTGCGTATCTTAGTGAAGAGGGCCTGCATCAAGCCGTCAAAGACGCGGGTGGTCCCGCGGATAACGTCCGGCGATATTGCAACGCGTGTTTTACAAAGGACTATCCTGTAAAACCACCCAACGGGAGTGTTTAATGATGGTGCGACGGTGTGCATGGGCTGTCCTATTGCTGTTTTGCGTTTTCGCCGGGTGCAAGGACGAGATCAAAGGCGGTGTTTCGGGTTCGGAACCGAGTGACCCCTCGTTGTACAAGCCTACCGCGTGGCCTCCGCCGGGGGCTCAACCAGCACCGGCACCGCCGGGGGTTATTCGCGCTATGGAGTTGGCGGTCAATGCGTTTGCAGCCAAGGACGATAAGACCCTTCGTGGATTGTTTATGGATCGCCAAGGCTTCCTGGGTATGTCCGATTGTGATGCGGCCACGGTGAAGCAGGTTATGGAAGGTATTGGAACCGCCATTGAGCAAATGAACGAATACGGGGGCAACGTGCAATGGCGTGGTTTCTCAGAGACCTATGCCGCCAAGGTCCCGCGAGGAGAAAAGCCACACCGAGACGCTACGTGCACCGCTAAAATGGATGTAGAGTTGTTTCAGGCTCGGTACCAGTGGGAGGTTAATGATACGCTTGTGGTTGGTGAAGCGCACCTGATGAGGGCGCAGCACCAAGGAGCATGGCGATTTGTTCGTCTCGGAGCATTGCATTGAGCACATCACTTCGCCCCAAAGTGATCATTCGTCATTGTCCGGACTATGATCCCGATCGGATTCGAAGCATTCTCCGGGAGGGACTCGAGGAAATGGACCTCCGCCCATTTGGGCGCACGTTGATGAAACCCAACCTGGTCATCGCGGACAAAGTACTTTTTCCCTATGCATTTACGCGCGCTGAGTTTGCCGATGGCATGTTGGGGGCGCTGCGCGATCGTGACGACGGCTCCATGAGCGAGTTGGCGGTGGGGGTACGGTGTGGCATTACGGTGCCAACGCGCATGGTTTTCAAGGAGGCCGGCTATGGGCCTGTCATCCGAAAGCATCGGGCAAAACGCTACCTTTTTGACGAGACGCGGCAAGTTGAAATCAAGCTCCAGCATCCGGACCGACTTCGGGATTACATCTACACGCCCGAACCCATCGTGCGCACGGATTTCTTTGTAAATTGCCCCAAGTTCAAGGCGCATCCGTGGACCACTGTGACGTTTTCGCTCAAGAACTACATTGGCATCCAAGACGATCGCCACCGGTTGATCGATCATGATCATCGACTCAACGACAAGATCGCCGATTTGCAGGAGATCATTCAGCCGCAATTTATCGCAATTGACGGGATCATCGGCGGTCAGGATCGCATGCTGACACCTAAGCCATTCGACGTGAAGCTGATCATCATGGGCAACAACCAGCCGGCATTTGATGCCGTGTGTTGCAGCATCATCGGGGTGAATCCCCATGCTGTGGACCACATTCGGCTCGTGTCGGAGCGTGGATACGGTCCCATCAATCTGGACCAAATCGACGTGACCGGCGACGTGACGTTGCAAGAAGCGCGCGACCGCTGCGATGGATTTCGAACCGGTCTCATTCGAGTCGAGAACTATTTCAAAGGGAGCAAGATCACGGCGTATGCCGGTCCTCCGCCCGAGCCGGAGCGAACCGATTATTGTTGGGGTGGCTGCCCGGGCGCCATGGAAGAGGCCATCGAGATCATTCGACAATACGATGCGAAGGCCGACGACGACATGAAGCCTTTTACGGTTGTCTTTGGTGCCTACGAGGGCCCTATTGAGGCCGAGAAGGATGAAAAGGTCATCTTCATTGGTGATTGCGCGCGTTGGAAAGGTGATATTGGCGGTCAAAGGGTCTCTATTGAGAGTCTGTACAAGGATCGTGCGCATTTGGATCCACACAAAGCGCATACATCGGGGATCTATAGCAAAATGGTCTCCGTATTCAGTCGCTTATTCCGTGCGCGAAAGCAGCAGGTGGTTCGGGCGAAGGGTTGTCCGGTGAGTGTGGCAGAACAAGTCCTCTTCATCACCCAAGTGGGCAAGACGAAGAACCCCTATTTGGATCTCCGAAGCGCGATTCGCTTCAATGCGGCTTATTTCATGTGGAAAGCCCTCTCGTTTCTCCGGCGATTGGGGGGGCAGCACTATCAGATTCGGGCCTTGTCCGAATCGGAGCGTGGCCGCGCCCCTCACGGCGCGCCCCCTTCGGCCCTTTCAGACGAGAAATCAGCGGTTTCGAAGGTCGCTTCTTAGTTCGGGTCTTGACGGCTTTCGTGTCTCGTCGTACCCCGAGAAACTCAGAATCATTCGCAACAGAGGGATAGAACATGCGACGGATTGCAACCCTAGTCTCCATCTTGCTCGTTTGGGTTGCCATGGGAAGCGTCCAGGCGGAAGCGCCTGCGCGGGATCACGACATCACCATCGACGACTATTTTAGTCTGGCCATTCCCATGCAGAGCGCTCTGTCTCCCAACGGACGCTACGCGGCGTATGTGGATTTGCGATGGGAGCCCGAGACTCGTAAGCGCAACGGTGACATTTGGGTGGTCGAGGTGTCGTCGGGAAAGACTCGCAGGCTGACGTTTGACAGCGCCTTTGATGGGTACCCTCAATGGAGTCCCGATAGCCAGCGCCTCTATTTCAAGGGTTCCCGCACGCGCGAGGGAAAGAAGGCTCCTTACAATGGAAAGAGCCAAGTCTGGCGAATTGCCGTCTCGGGCGGGGGTTTGGCACCGATGACCCGTCTATCCAAGGGAGTGACAGCCTTTGAGCTCTCTGCGGATGGTCAGGCGTTGTACTACGTGGTGGGCAAGAAACATGTGGACGAGGAGTGGTCCGCACTTCGCAACGCTCATGCGCTTCAATACGGTCATGGCGTGGCCACGTATTCACAGATATGGAAGCTCGATTTGACGACGTGGCGTGCGGAGAAACTGGTGGATGACAACCGGGTTTTGGTCGCGTTCTCCGTGTCGCCCGATGAGCGCCGAATTGCGATGATTACGCGCCCGACAGAGGCGCTGATCAGCAATGAAGGACAATCGAGGGTGGACATTTTTGACGCCAACGCCCACACAATCACGGCCCTGCCCGACACACTCTGGCGCGCCGATGCGCCCTCGCCCTATGGTTGGTTGGATTCGCCCGCTTGGTCCCATGACAATGGTGCGCTGGCCTTCACGGTCGCCTTTGATGGGTATCCCTCCGAGTTGTTCGTGGCGAACTTTTCCACGGACGCGCCGACACTCCGAAAGATGAAGCGATCGAATGAGGAGACGGTCAGCGGCGGAGGGCCGGTGCATTGGCGCGGCCGCTCTCACGATTTGATGTACCTGGCCGAAGACAAGGCACGGGTTCGCGTGTACGTGATCGAAGGCGCGACCTCAAAAAAACCGAAGAAGAGTTATGCGGTCACTGCCGGCGACGTGGTTGTGAATCATTTTGACGTGAACAGGGCGGGGTCCAAGGTGCTCACCATTATGGCCAGTCCTACCCACTTTGGCGATCTATTCTGGTCGCCCATTCGACGGGGCAATCAACGACACAAGCAGCTCACTCGGGTGAACCCGCAGACCGATCGTTGGAAGCTTCCGATCATCAAGGATGTGACCTGGAAGAGCCCCGATGGGACGTCCGTTCACGGCGTGTTGGAGCTGCCGCCGGGGCATGAGCCCGGCCAACCTCTGCCCATGGTCGTTTATCTGCACGGCGGCCCGGCCTCTTCGACCAAGATGCGCCTGCAATTTTGGAGTTATGGCCGCACGTTCATGGCTGCGCAAGGGTACGCACTCTTTGCTCCCAATTATCGCGGCTCCACGGGCTTTGGCGATCGTTTTCTAGTCGATCTGATCGGCCGAAAGAACGATGTGGATGTGGCGGATATCTTGAGCGGTGTGGACGCGATGGTGGCACAGGGAATCGCCGATCCACAACGCTTGGGGGTGATGGGCTGGAGTAATGGGGGATATTTGACCAATTGCGTGATCACCAAGACCACCCGCTTCAAAGCGGCGTCTAGCGGTGCCGGCGTGTTCGATGTGGTGATGCAGTGGGGCATCGAAGACACACCGGGGCATGTGATCAACTATCAGAAGGGCTTTCCCTGGAATCGTTCGAAGACTATGCACAAGGCCTCTCCCCTCTATTCGGCGGACAAGATCCGCACACCGACCATCATTCATGTGGGTGAGAACGATCCGCGGTGCCCTCCAGAACACAGTCGTGCACTGTATCGAACCTTACGGGAGTACATTCGCGTCCCGACGGAATTGCTCGTGTACCCCGGCGAAGGGCACGGTCTGCGTAAAGGAAAGCACCGTTACGCGAAGATGGCGTGGGATGTGGCGTGGTTCAAACGATTTGTTTTGGGAGACGATGGGAACGATGACAAGAAGAACGGGACGGCGGAGCCATCGGAAGCCAAGGAATAGCCGGATGGTATGGGGAGGGCTGATGGCACGCCCCGTCCTTGACAGTCTCTCATGGGGGGTTACCTTTTCAGGGACGAGTTTAGATTCCCTATTCGAGGAGTTCGACTGTGTTGTACTTTGATCCTTTGTATTTTGTGATAGTTGGGCCGGCCATGCTCTTGGCCTTTTGGGCGCAGTTGCGTGTCAAGGGGGCGTACAAGAAGTGGAGCAAGGTACAGAGTCAGTCTGGGATGACCGGTGCAGAGGCCGCACAACGGATGCTGGAAGGCGGCGGTGTTCGAGATTGTACGATTGAGCCTGGTAAGGGGTATTTGACCGATCACTATGATCCACGATCCAAGACCCTTCGTTTGTCCGAGGACGTGTACAATGGGACCACCGTGGCGGCTTTAGGGATCGCCTGTCACGAAGCAGGTCATGCATTTCAGCACGCCGAGGGGTACGCCATGCTTACGGTGCGTACCAAGATCGTACCCTTGGCCAATTTGGGCTCATGGATCGCCTTTCCCATGATCATCTTGGGCATTTGGCTTCAGATGATGGAATTGGCGGTGTTGGGCGTGGCGGCCTTTGGTTGTTTGGTCCTCTTTCAGCTGGTGACGCTTCCGGTCGAGTTTGATGCGTCCAGGCGGGCCAAGATCGAACTTCAACGCTTGGCAATCTTGCGCAATGAGAACGAAGTGCTGGGCGTGGATAAGGTATTAAATGCGGCGGCGATGACGTATGTAGCGGCGACCGTGACGGCCGTGGCCCAGTTGCTATATTTTGCGTACCGGGCGGGATTGTTCGGTCGCCGTTAGGGCCCCACGGGGCGCTCAGGAGAGATCATGGAAGCTATTTGGAGTGGGTCCCTCACCAAAATGAGTGTCAAGGCGACGGATCCTGTGACCTACCATCTTACCGATGGCTATCACGAAGTGTCTGAACGTGCCGAGGATGTGCACCTCAACCCCCTCATCGGTGCTCGCATGGCGTTGCGCTACACCGGTCACATCCAATGTGCCGCCTGTGGTCGGAAATCCAAAAAGACTTTCGGTCCGGGGTATTGTTTTCCGTGTTTCCGATCCCGCCCAGAAGCGGACATTTGCATCGTAAAACCCGAAAAGTGTCACTATTTCGAAGCGGACAATCCTTGCCGTGATGATGAGTTTGCTCAATCCCATTGCTTCCAGCCCCATGTGCTCTATGTGTCGGTGACTTCTGGGGTGAAGGTGGGGATTACTCGCAAGGTCAACGTGCCTACTCGTTGGATCGATCAAGGTGCCGTACACGCGATTCCTCTGGCGCAGCTGCCGTCTCGGCGTGAGGTCGGGCTTGTGGAAGTTGAGCTCGCAAAGGCGTTTGCGGACAAGACCCATTGGGCCACGATGCTGCGAACGAAAGAGCCCGACGTGGATTTGGAGGGTACGACGGAGGCCGTGTTGGCGCGTTTGGAGAGTATGAAGGTGAGGGGTGTGTTGCCTGAAGGAGAGCGTCAGCAGCATTCATTCCGCTATCCTGTGGAGAGTCTGCCCGACAAGGTAAAGAGCCTCAACTTGGACAAAACGCCTGACGTGGAAGGCACCTTATTGGGCATTAAGGGCCAATACCTCATCTTCGATACCGGCGTGATCAATCTGCGAAAGTACACCGGGTATCGTGTCGAGGTGTTCAGCGACGCGGCTGCGTAGCTATGGGCAAGGACGCTAATCCTGTGGAAGGCGAACTCGAGACGATTCCTCTGCAAAAATATCTTCAGCGCCGAGGCTTGGGGACAAAACGAGCGATTCGGGATCTCATTCTGGCGGGACGAGTCCAGGTGGATGGTTCTGTTGTGACTCGTTTTGCGGAGCCGCTGACACCTCAATCGGTCGTTGTACTGGACGGGCAATCGATTGAAGAGAGCGCCCCTCGAACCACGTACCTCCTGCACAAACCCAAGAAACACCTGTCCCAACTTGATGATGAGGGCGAACGGCTGGGCCTGGGGCGGTATGTGTTATCGGACAGTCCCATTGTTTTTCCCGTGGGTCGTCTGGATTTCAACAGTGAGGGCGCTCTGCTTCTGACCAACGATGGATTGCTCGCGCGACGAATCTTGCACCCCGATTGGGCTTTGCCGAAACGCTATGGCATTAAGATTCGTGGCCACTTGTCCGAAGACGATCCAGGTCTGGCGCGATGCAGAGCGGGAATGACCGTGGGGGAAACGACCTATCTGCCGGCCGACGTCGAAATAGCCGTGTATCGCACCCGGTCGACCTGGGTCCACATGGTCATCAGAGAGGGGAAGAATCGGCAACTTCGTCGCATGTGCGCTGCCAATCGGCACCAAATCGTCAAGCTGCGTCGACTGGCCATCGGTCCCGTCGAATTGGGGGATCTCAAGCCTCGATGTGTCCGGAAGCTCGATCCCGCCGAAGAGGTGTCTTTGTATGAGGCCCTTTCTCTGCCGATTCCAGCAGATCTTCTCGGGTGGGGCCAACCGGTCCCAATGGGGGGGAGTTCGAACCCATCGCCTACCATCGATAAAATGTTGCCCGCCGCAGATAAATAAAAACCTCATCAATTACAACATCTTGCGATAAACTCTCCGGAGTTTTCACTGCTGGGGCCTAAAAGTCGGCATGAACCCTGCTTATGGGGCGTGTGTGAAACGCGAATGGATCAGAAGGAGTCGAGCGATGATGTGCCGAATTGCAGTCTTGAGTGTGGTGGCCGCCATTGTGGGGTGCAACGCAGCACCACCCATATTCGATCCGGGCAATCCCCACCCATTCACGGTGGTTGATGAAGGGAAAGGCGACAATTACATCAGTACCAACGCACGTGAGTATTTGATGACGGGTGTGGCCCATGCGCAATTGCCTGACGACTACGACACCTTGGACGATGAGGCTCAAGAGCAGAAGCTGAAAAACACGGTCAATTCCCGGATGAATTCGGTGTCGCGCGCCATCCGCAGTCATATCGATGACATCCTTCGAAACGCCAACAACGGAATCACGGGCGAGAAAGCGCGCTATTTTACGTACTTCAAACGCAACCCGTTCGACACCGGTAGTGTGGACGTGTACGCCGATGGCCAAGTACGGTTTCCCTTCGAGATGGAGATGGTCGGTAGCCCCTACTTGATGAGCATAGTGGCTCCCGATGATGGATTCGAACGTACCTTTACCGTCACCGTCACGTACGGGTACGGTCCACTTGTTGGCGAGGGCAACTCAGAAGAGATCACTGTTGTGATTCAAGGCAGTGAGAGCCGTGATGCCTTCCCAAAATACAATGAACTCTTTTCGGATGGTGTGTTCGACATCGCCATTCACTTTGGTGGTGATTACAACACCGACCGTTTGGACCTCGATACCGCCAAATGGGTTACCGAACATCTCTTGGAAGAGGGCTGGGAAAACCCGGCCGTCACGTCGTTTGATGATCTTCGCATTGATTCGCCGCCCTTTACACAAGCCCTTCACGTGAACGGTCATGATGTAGAAGTCCGAGTCTATCTGTATCACTCGGACATGGTGGAAGCCGCGGAAGAGGAGAAACTGAGCGAGAGCATGAAGGAGAGCTTCGCAAACCGTGACGTGGTGATCTACAGCGGCCACGCCGGTTCTGGAGCGGGCTTCATCTTGGATTACCAACCCAAGCATGAGATCAAGGCGGCGGATTTCGCTACGCTGGATCTCCCCGAGAAGTATCAGATCTTCGTGTTTGACGGATGTCGAACCTACCGAACGTACGTGGACGACATGTTGAAGAATCCGGCCAAGACCTTCGACAACGTGGATATGGTGTCCACCGTGAACACCACACCCTTCTCGGCGGGCTATTACCTGATTTGGGAGTTCCTGTACTGGTTTACGCTCACCAACGACGACGGCGCTCATTTTCCGCTCAGCTGGAAGAGCATCCTTCGCGGGGTGAATCGCCGGTCGTTCAAGAGTGTCCATTACGGTGTGCATGGCGTGGACAATAACCCCAAGCTGAACCCTCATGGGGGCACGGAATCACTCTGCAGCCCATGCCGTGAGGACTCGGAATGCGGGGCTGGTGGCAATTTGTGCTTGGGCTACCCGACGGGCGCATCGTGCGGCGTGGCCTGCACAACGGACACCGCCTGTCCGGATGGGTACCGATGCGCACGGCTCACCGACGATCCCAAGATGTTCTACCTGCCCAAACAGTGCGTGAAGCGCACCTATACCTGCCAGTAGACAAAAAAACACCCGGAAGCGAGGCCGCTCCCGGGTGTGTTCCATTCGAAACTGTAGCGTCTTATTTCCGTCGACACCGTTGTCCTGGTGCCGCATCGGGCAAGAACCGGTGCGGCTGGGGTCGTGTCACACACGCATTGCATCGCGCACGATTTTTTGGATTGGCGAGTTTTGCGTTGCAGCCTGCCCGTCTGTGAATCACGCGCACCATGGGTTTGGGCGGTGGTGCCATAGCGACACGCCGACATCGGTGTCCCGGCGCGGCATTGGGCACAAAGTTGTGCCGGGCCGGACGGGTGACACACGAGCGGCACCGAGCCTTCATGCCCGGGTTGGCCAATGTTTGATTACAGCCCCGGGCGGTCTTAACCAACGCGGGCATTGGCCGTGGCCGTGGTGGTGGCGGCCGGAGGGCTTGGCACCGTTGGTTCAAACGTGCAGTTTTTACGTATTGATGGGGGCCCTTCTGACCCACACAGCGCATGCATTTTCGCTGACGCGTACCGAGGTGAACCCGGGCCTTGCATCCCTGTATGGTTCGGATGGGTTTGTGGGCATGAGGATCCACCGGGCCACGGTGAACATGGGCGATGCATCCACCGAGGGTCATCAGGCCAGCGCCCAGCATCAGTGCTAATAGCCGAATTGTCTTTGTTTGGATCACGATTCTGTCCTCCTTCATTATTCGGTCCATTCCGCCACTCCATCGTCTTCGTAGATGATGGAGAGCTCACCGATGGCCGCGAGATCGTCACATTGACCTTGCTGATCTCGATCGTAAAATGCTTCGAAGTAGTCTGCGACGTCACCGTCTTCGGTTACGCATCCGGAATACACGCTGGTCGCGTCGTATTCACAAGCGTCTACGCGTCCGGCGAGATTGGCGCAGATGGTGAAACATTCGTCACCCCACCCCGTGATGTACGCTGCTACGGTACAGCTGCTGTCTGTAGAGTCTTCGGAATAGGTGCATACGTTGATCATTCCCGCGGCGTTTTGTTCAGAGAACGCCACATAGTAGTTGGCGTACGTGATGTCTTCGTAGAGCCAATCCATCAGCGAATCGAGGAAGTAGATTCCTGTTACGTCGGGTGGGTTGTTGCCGTAGTGAATGGGCACCTCAAGATCTTCGAGCTCGTTTAGCGTATCGTCGTCGATAAAATCGTAGGCGGCTTCGGGGAACGTGGCCGGTTCACAGTACCAGCCGCTGCCCGCAAATCCCACGTCGCAATCGCAATACACATATTCTTCGTCTTCGCTGCACAGGGCGTTGATGTCGCACCCGCCGTTGTCGGTGGCGCAGGCAGAGACGACGGCGAATGTACACGTAAACCCGTCTCCTTCAAACCCATCCACGCACTCGCACCAAACTGCGTCCTCATCTTCGGTGCAG
>Ga0114996_10007379_pt1 | contig 12471 bp, 14 predicted proteins | sample ArcticOcean_MG_C_4_FD_87039 | JGI IMG/M metagenome (GOLD analysis project Ga0114996, IMG submission 87039) | Marine microbial communities from western Arctic Ocean - ArcticOcean_MG_CB4_134 | ecosystem: Environmental > Aquatic > Marine > Oceanic | place: Arctic Ocean: Canada Basin | collected... | reverse complement strand
CTATCGCAACTACGTTCGCGAATTCCGTCCCGTACCGTTTGTATGGGATCTCGTGTCCAATCGAGTTGTAGGGGTGTACGCCAATCTCCTGCAGGCGGGTAACTAGGTATCGCCGCGCTTCGGCTAGCAAGATGCCACTTCGACTGATCGCGAACCGACCCATGGTGTAACCCGCGAGTCGGTTCGTCGTGCGATGGATGGGGAAGTGACCCGCCTCGGACTTGAACCGAGAACCTACTGATTAAGAGTCAGTTGCTCTGCCAATTGAGCTAGCGGGCCCCGTGGTGATGGTCGTAGCCTCCCATCCCTCCCGTGCACACATGCGGACCCGAGGGAATAAGGGAGAAGACGAACCCGTGGAATTTTATCGTCGAGCACACGGGCCGGTCAAGACAAATGAAAGGCCACGCATCCCTGTTTTACGGTTGCGCCGGGGTCTGAGCGAAGCATAAAATCCGTCCTGTCGGGCGAACAATGATGGTAGGATTGTGAAGTTTTGCACGTACTAGCGTTAGCCAACCCCCCACTCCCCGCCACAGGCATCATCTAAAGTGCAGCGTCCCCTGTCCCAGGTCGCGTCGGCGGCGAGCGCCGGTCCGCTAACCTTCCGAATACTCATCGTGGCCGCAATTTTGACCGCATTCGCCCAGATCACGCTCGGTGCCTTCGTGCGGGTGCTGGACGCCGGTGACGCCTGCGGGGTCGACTGGCCGCTGTGTGACGGGCACTGGATACCACCGTTCACCAAAGAGGTAATTCTCGAATACACCCATCGGCTCACCGCATCACTTCTGGGCGTATTCGTCCTCATCGCGACCGTGCTCGCCTGGCGACAGTATCGCTACGACAAGGTAGTCCTGCGCTCGACGCTGTTGGCGTTCGTGCTCGTCATTTTGGCGGGCCTGTTCGGCGCGGCCACCGTTAAGTCAGAACTCGGCTGGGGTTTCAGGCTCATTCACCTGGCAATTGCAGAACTGGTCATAGCGGCCCTTGTAATCGCGCTGGTCGGTGCCTGGCCAATAAAGAACGCTCCCTTCAACAGCCCGTCGGCCTCGACCATGACCGCCGGTGCCTTGGCCGTGGGGCTGATGGCGGTGGCCACCTTCGTCGTGCTCATCTCCGGCTCCGTCGTTGTAGGGCAGGACGCCAGCACGGCATGTGGGTCATGGCCGTCGTGTAGTGGCAACACGTTTATTCCGTCGGGTGACGCCAAGTTCGCCATCCACATGTCTCACCGCATAATCGCCGGTATCGCCGGGCTGCTTATCGTGGGTACCGCCGTTTGGACCTGGCGCATGCGCGAGTGGTGGCCGGGCTCAGGGCTGGCCGCAGTGGCGCTGGTCGTGCTGCTCGTCGCCCAGATGTTGATAGGCGCGGCCAACCCCTGGAGCGGTTTCGGAGATGGCTGGAAGGCCATACACGTCGCAGCGGCCACTGCCACCTGGCTGACGGTGGCGGTGCTCGGGGCCCTCATCTACGTTAAGCGGTCCTCAAGCGAGCCAGATGTCGACCCGGGCTCCGAACGGTTCCGTGGTCTCACGAGCCTGACCCAATGATTGGCCAGACCTCGTGATCGGCGTAAAGAGATGACCACCTACGTATCGACCCCGCGCGGTGTGCTGCGTGACTACGTTGCGCTAACCAAGCCGCGCATCATCTCTCTGCTGCTCATTACAGCGCTGGGCGGCATGTTTTTGGCCGCCAGGGGTGTGCCGGACTGGGCGACTATTGTCGTGGTGCTGGTCGCCGGTTCGCTCGCATCCGGCGGTGCCAACGCCATTAACCACTACCTGGACCGCGACATCGACTACAAGATGCTGCGCACTCGGCAGAGGCCGGTCCCCGGTGGTCGTGTAACGGGCCGGGACGCCCTCTACTTCGGCGTCGCCCTCAACGTGGTCGCCTTTGCGCTATTGAGCATTCTCGTCAACCCGCTCAGCGCCGGGCTGACGTTGGCCGCGACGGCCGTTTACGTCTTCGTGTACACGCTCGGCCTCAAACGCACGTCGCCGCAGAACATCGTCATTGGCGGCGCTGCCGGGGCGTTTCCGCCCATGGTCGGCTGGGCAGCGGTGCAGGGCGACGTCGGCATCGCGTCGGTGTACCTGTTCGCCATCGTCTTTTTCTGGACCCCGCCGCACTTCTGGTCACTGGCGTTGATGCTCAAAGACGACTACGCAGAGGCGGGCATCCCCATGCTGCCGGTCGTCAGCGGAGTAGATGAAACCAAGCGGCAGATCGTTCTGTATGCCACGCTGCTGACCGCCCTGACGGTAATGTTCGTCGTTACCCGAGAAGTGGGTTGGATCTACGGCATTTCCGCCGCTGTCCTGGGGGTTGGATACCTCTACTATGCCATCCGACTCATGATCTCGCCCGGTATCGAACAGGCGAAGCCAGCCTACCTCTTCTCACTGGCGTATCTAACCCTGCTATTTGTGGCCGTGATGGTTGACGCCTCGGTACTGTCTTGAAGGCCCGTTGGCCAGTCTCCACGCAGCCGAATCATGGGCTACGGCTGGCTATAGACAGGCATAAAATGACATTGTGAAATGCTTGACTAGCCAAAAGTGCTCTGTTAGATTTGCTTACCGTTGCGAGGGCAGTTGTCACCCTCGTGTAACGACCCTGCAATGGGTCGGTTAACCGCCCCGAATTAGGAGTTTCTGTTCCCGAGTGATGTCGATTTTTAAGCGACGCCCGTTAGTCGTAATAACGGGATTGGTTCTGGCGCTAGCTGCGGCGTGTTCGGACCCCCACCCCCAGTCGACGTTCGACACCCATGGGCCAGTTTCGGCCTCCCAGGCGAACATCTTCTACATCATCATGTACGCGGGTCTGGTGGTGTTCATCGGAGTGATGGCACTCATCATCTACGCCGCCATCCGTTACCGGCGTCGATACGACGACAAAGACCCGGAGCAGATTCACGGCAACAACACCCTCGAAATTGCCTGGACCGTAGCCCCGGCCCTGTTGCTGGTGGCAGTGGCAGTGCCCTCCATCCAAACCCTTTGGAACACCACCATTACACCCGAGCCCGCGGCCATGACAGTGCGCGCAACCGGGAACCAGTGGTGGTTTGAATTCGAAATCGAGGAACTCGGGGTCGTTACGGCCAATGAGCTCCACATCCCGGTCGGTGAGGTCATCAACTTCGAACTGGAATCGAAGGATGTTATCCACAGCTTCTGGGTGCCCAAACTCGCAGGCAAAGTCGACATGGTGCCCAACAACACCAACACGACCTGGCTGCAGGCCGACGACGTGGGCGAATACTTCGGGCAGTGCGCCGAGTTCTGCGGCGAGTCCCATGCAAACATGCGCTTCAAGGTGGTAGCCGAGTCGCGAGAAGACTTCGATGCCTGGGTAGAGGCGCAGCTCGCAGAGTCTGTGGCCCCGGCCGACCCTCTCGTTCAGCAAGGCCATGACATTTTCATGTCTATTGAAGCTGGGTGTTGGGCGTGCCACACCATTCGCGGTAGCGCCAACGCATTCGGTCAGGTCGGTCCCGACCTGACTCACTTCGCCAGCCGCAGGCATATGGCCGCTGGAATTATGGAAAACAACCACGAAAACCTGGTCCGCTGGCTCACCGACCCCAACGACGTCAAGCCGGGCAACGTAATGTCCAGAGACGCGGCCGTATACAACGACCCCGACCAGGCGCTCTCCGAGCCCCAGGTCGCTGCTCTCGCGGCATACCTTAGGAGCCTGGAATGACGAGCCTATCGGCCTCCATGATTAAGCGACCGGTCCACCCCGTAGGGGTTTGGGGTTGGATGACGACAATCGATCACAAAAAGATCGGCATCCTGTACGGGATCACCGCGTTCATTAACTTCCTCATCGGTGGCGTTGAGGCCATCATCATGCGGGCGCAGCTTTCCGGCTCGAACGCCGACATAGTCAGCCCCGAGGTCTACAACCAGCTGTTCACCATGCACGGCACGACCATGATCTTCCTGGCGATCATGCCGTTGGGTGCCGCGTTCTTTAACTACCTGATCCCATTGCAGATCGGCGCTCGCGACGTGGCATTCCCCCGGCTGAACGCGTTCAGCTACTGGGTCTTCCTCGCTGGCACGCTCATGCTGCACCTGAGCTGGTTCCTGGGCGAGTCGCCCAACGCTGGCTGGTTCGCCTACGCACCGCTTACATCGACGGCGTTCAACCCGGGCCACGGTGTGGACTTCTGGGTGGTGAGCCTCCAGGTTCTGGGCATTGCGTCGCTTGCGGCCGCGTTCAACTTCATCGTGACGATCATCAATATGAGAGCGCCGGGCATGCACATGATGCGCCTGCCGCTGTTCACTTGGATGACGCTTATTACGGCCATACTTTTGGTGCTGGCCTTCCCGGTGATTACCGTGGCGTTGCTCGAGCTACTGTTTGACCGCAACTACGGCATGAACTTCTTTTTCACCGCTGCCGGTGGCGACCCGGTTCTTTGGCAGCACCTGTTCTGGGTGTTTGGCCACCCCGAGGTGTACATACTCATTTTGCCAGCCATGGGCATTGTGTCGGAGATACTGCCCACGTTCTCTAAAAAGCCGCTGTTCGGCTACTCCACGGTCATTCTGGCGGGCGTGATTATCGCGTTTATGGGCTGGCTGGTGTGGAGCCACCACATGTTCACCGTCGGGTTGGGACCGATACCCAATACCGTGTTCACCATTACGACGATGGCTATCGCGATTCCCACGGGGATCAAGATATTTAACTGGATATTCACCATCTGGAAAGGTTCTGTCGAATTTAGAACACCGATGTTGTTCGCCGTTGGCTTCATAGTCACGTTCACCATTGGCGGTATAAGCGGCGTGATGCACGCGATGTCGGCCTCCGACGCGCAGCAGCAGGACACCTACTTCGTCGTCGCCCACTTCCATTACGTGCTGTTCGGCGGCGCGATTATGGGCATTTTCGGCGCCCTTTACTACTGGTTCCCCAAGTACTCGGGCAAGATGTATAACGAGGGTCAGGGCAAAACGCACTTCTGGCTCATGTTTATCGGCCAGAACCTGACGTTCTTCCCCATGCACTTTTTGGGCATGGACGGCATGCCTCGCCGCATCTACACATACGGCGCGGACATGGGCTGGACCGAGGTCAACGCGCTTCAGACCGCCGGGGCTATCGTCATAGTCCTGTCCGTCCTAGTGTTCATGAAAAACTTCATCCAGAGCTGGCGCTCTGGCAAGCAGGCACCGGGCGACCCCTGGGATGCGAGAACCCTGGAGTGGTCGATTTCATCGCCGCCACCCGAATACAACTTTGAAGAGATTCCTATAGTGCAGGACCGTGACGACTGGTGGGCCCAAAAGCGTGGCCTTGTCCCCCGAGTAGCACCGTCCGAGGGCTCTGGAGACGGGCATGGTATTCACATGCCGCAGGCTTCGTTCTGGCCGCTGGTCGCCGCCATAGGCATATTCGTTGGTGCCTGGGGGGTTATCTACAGCGTTCCGGTGCTGATAATCGGAGCCGGAATTATGATCTTCGGGGTGTATGCCTGGTCTTTTGAACCGGTCAACGACCCAGAACCGACCGCCTCTGGCGACGCGAACTAACCGAGCGATACGAATATGACTACTGGAGAAGAGATGGCCCAGGCGCCCACTGCCGCTGATGCGGCCGCCCCCGAGGCGCATTCCGACGGCGAGCATGAAAAGACCACCACCGGTCTGAACCACAGGAAGCTGCTCATGTGGGCTTTCCTGGCTTCAGACTGCATGTTCTTCGCAACCCTCATTGCCACCTACCTTGTTTACAAGGGCAAGAGCAAAGTAGGAGCGCTCCCGGAGGACGTGTTCAGCATCCCGGTAACGTCGGTAAGCACCTTCGTGCTGCTGATGAGTTCCATGAGCATGGTGCTCGCCTACGCAGCCCTACGGCGCGGGTCGCTCAAGGGCTTCCGCATCTGGCTGCTCTCGACCATTCTGCTGGGCTCGACCTTCTTAGGGTTCCAGGTGTTTGAGTTCTATGAGTTCATCAACCACGAAGTAACCATCGACTGTCACGAGTTCGCAGCGAACCCCGATGGCTTCTCCCCGTTTGAGGCGGGCATAGCCGGTGACGAGTGCACCGAGGGCGTGGATGAGTACGAAGGTATTCACGGTCTGACCCCGAGGACGAACCTGTTCGGCACGACGTTCTTCACCCTCACCGGCCTGCACGGCACGCACGTAACGATCGGCGTTATCTGGCTGCTAGGCCTTTTCTTCTACTCGTTCAAAAAGGGTGCCGTCACGCCTGCCCGTCACCTCGATACCGACCTCGCGGCGCTTTACTGGCACTTCGTCGACGTCGTGTGGATCATCATTTTCCCCGTTGTTTACCTATTCGGAGTGTTTGAGGGGTTTCCCACTTAGGCGATGGCAACCGAACAGATGACAGACGACCATTCTCTTGCCGCGGGGCCTGCCGGGTCCGAGGAGGCTGAGTCTCATAGTGAGCACCCGACCCCGCTGACCTACTTCAAGGTGGCGATGACCCTCGTGGTCCTCACCATTTTGGAAGTGGTGCTCTTCCTGATAGACGCCCTGAGTTACGGGATTATCCCCGTAATCGCTATCCTCTCGATTGCCAAGTTCGCACTGGTGGGTCTGTTCTACATGCACCTGCGCTTTGACCACCGGTTGTTCTACACAATGTTCGTGGCCGGGCTGATCCTTGCCCTCGGCGTGGTCTTCGCCATCATGGGCCTGTTCAGCTGGTTCGACGTATAAGCTGACCGGCCCGGCTGGAGCGCGTTTTGCCTGGTAGTAGCTCGGTCTGGAACCACTGGCACGCCCACCCGGACGTGATTATCGGCCTTGCCCTGCTGCTCGGGGCCTATCTCTACGCCGTCGGTCCGATGCGCGTACGGCGCGGGCTGACCGAAGAGGTACAACCCAGACAGGTGGCGATGTTCACCGGCGGAGTGCTGGTTATCCTGCTGGCTCTTACCTCGCCGCTGCATGAGCTGAGCAACAATTACTTGTTCTCTGCTCACATGATCCAGCACGTGGCCCTGACGCTCATTGCGCCCCCGTTGTTGCTCGCGGGCACGCCCGGATGGGCCATCAGCCCATTACTGGGCGTTAAGCCCATCCGCGCGGTGGCCAGGGTCCTCACTCACCCCGTCTTAGCGTTCGCCGCTTTTAACCTGATGTTCTCGTTCTGGCACTTCCCGGCCCTGTACTCCGGGTCTGTCAGCTTCCACAGCGTCCACATTGCCGAGCACCTGCTGTTCATGGTCACCGGTGTCATGGTGTGGTGGCCGTTAATGAGCAATTCGACAGAACTACCGCGGCTGTCCGAGCCCATGAAGATGATCTACTTGCTGGCAATGTCCATCGCGCAGATTCTGGTCTTCGCCCCGATAACGTTTTCCCAACAGCCCATCTACCAGTTCTACGTCGACGCCCCGGCCATCTGGGGCATTGGCGCCCTGGTCGATCAGCAGGCTGGTGGCCTCATCATGAAGGTCGGCGGCGGTGTACTATTCATGTCCATGCTCATCGTTACGTTCCTGCGGTGGTTTTCCCGGGAAGAGACTGAGAATGGAAAGCAGCGCGAAGAAAACAAGCGACTGGCACTTGGTCTGCGACAGGCACAGGCCCGCAACACCGGCCAGACACACCAATAGAAACTCGCATTAAGATTCGGAGAACACGATGATCCAGAACCAGATCAAACTAGCGCTGTTGATTCCCATAATCTCCGTCGCCGTTGTGGTGGTGATAGGCGGGGGACTGGGTGCAATTTTCATCGGCGCGGACAAAGCGGGTGCGGGCGAGTGGGGAGCCATAATCATCGGCCTGGCGCTGGTCGTTTTCGTGCCAACTTTCGCCTTCTTGTTAGAGCGCATGGCCGATAAGGGCGCAAAAGCCTAGACACCCTGCCCCCAACGACAGTCCGGCCTCCGGCGTCCCCACCAACGATGACCCTGGCGGGCCCAGATGAAGCAGAGTGTGCGGTGATGTGGCGGTGGAGACGTTGGGCGCTATTGGGCTTCGCTGCGGCCCTGGCAGCCCTGGTACCGGCGGCATGCGGCGGCTCTGGGACAGCCGGGGATTCGTCACCCGAAGGCCTATCTGGTGAGTTTCGGGGCACCACCCTGAATCCTCCGCAGCAGGCGTCCGACTTCACCTTCACCGATCAGTTCGGCGACCAGGTATCCCTTTCCGAACACAGGGGCAGCGTCGTCATCCTTACGTTCCTGTACACCTACTGCCCGGACGTGTGTCCGGTCGTTGCTGGCCACCTGACCGACGTGCACAAGCAGCTATCGCTGGACCAAGACGACGACGAAGCCGTCTTCATCATCGCTGTAAGTGTCGACCCCGAGCGGGACACCGTTGAGCGCGCGCACGAGTACTCTCGCCAGTACGGCATGCTCGATGAGTGGTCCTACCTTGTCGGCAGCGAACAGGAGCTATCTCAGACCTGGGGCAGCTACTACGTGTCAGCTGCCCCACTGAAAGCTGACTCGCTGGACGCCGACCCGCTTGAAAGCGTCGACGGGTCGGCCGACTCGCTGGCCGAACAGATCACAGCGGCCTACACGGTTAATCACCAGACCCCGGTCTACCTCATAGACCGCGACGGAATGATACGGACGCTCTTCACGTTACCGTTCGACCCAAAGGACGTGGTGGCCGACGTGCGTACACTTCTCGAGTAGGCGCCCTTGTCACAGGGGCAGAGCGTTTTAGCCAGACAAAAAGAGAGGCCCGCCAATTGGCGGGCCTCTTAATTATCGAGTGGGGCAGTTGGTGCGGTGCGGTTAGGCGGTCACCAGTTGCTCTTTGGCTTTATCGACCACCGCTTCGAAACCGGCTGGGTCAAGCATGGCCAACTCGGCCAGCATCTTGCGGTCGATGGCTGCGCCAGCCAGCTTCAGGCCGTGAATGAGACGGCTGTATGACAGACCGTTCAGCCGCGCCGCAGCGCCAATGCGAACGTTCCACAGCCTGCGCATGTCGCCCTTCTTCTCTTTGCGGTGCGCGTACGCGTACGACAAAGCGTGCAGCATCGACTCGTTCGCCTGCCTGAACAGGTTGTGGCGGCCTGCGTGATGACCCTTGGTCAGCTTCAGCAGTTTCTTATGACGGCGGCGCTTGGTGACGCCTCGCTTAATCCTGGTCATTTGATCTCTCTAGAGTGGGGTGTGGCTAAACCGCCAAGGCGTCGCCCTGGAGATGGAGTGCGTGGTTAGGGCAGGCCGTTAGGAAGAAGCCTGCGTATCATCTTCTCGTCGGCCTTCGCTACCGGCAGCTTTTGTCCGTACATCCGCTTGACGTTGGCAGGCTTCTTTCGCCGAAGGTGGCTGCGGTGCCCCTTCATGCGGCGAAGCTTGCCGGTCCCTGTAATGCGGAAGCGGGCGGCCGCTCCCTTGTGAGTTTTTAGTTTAGGCATTGTTTTGTATTAACTCGCTGCTAGGGAAGGCTCCGACTCGGTAGCCTTGTCCGGCTTGTTCTTCGCCGGCATCAGTATCATCGTCAAAAAGCGGCCCTCAAAAGACGGGGCCTTTTCCACCAGTGCATCCTCTGTAAGATCGTCGGCCACGGCCTTCAGTACGTTCATTCCCACCTCGGGGTGGGTGATCTCACGACCTCGGAACATGACCGAAACCTTGACCTTCGCGCCCCTGGCCAAGAGCCTTTTGACCAATCGTGTCTTGGCGGTGCGGTCGTGGATGCCGATGCGGGTCTTAAACCGCACCTCGCGCAACTCGTTGGTTGTCTTGGCCTTCTGCAGTTTTCGGGCGGTACGGTCCTTGCGGCTGGCTTCGTACCGGAACCGGCCATAGTCCATGATCCGGCACACGGGTGGCCGTGCAGACGGAGCTACCTCGACGAGGTCCAATCCCTTGCTTTCAGCCAGGGCTATGGCTTCAGATGTGACCATGACACCCAGCTGCTCACCCTCTTCGTCAACCAGCCGGACTTCCGGAATTCTTATGCGCCCGTTGACTCGGTAGTCTTTAGCTATGTTGTGGCCCCCGGCTCCTGTGCCGCTTGTTCTTGTTTTTTACGCGATTTCGCGCGAATGCGTTATTGTCCAGGCCGTGCCTGACTACCCTCGACTATAGCATACGGCTTTAGGCCCATCAACAAGGAGCGCAGGGGCCATAACGAGGGTGCGCCAAATCGCTTTTGCCCGGACCTGCATCGAATCGATTGTTAAGTAGGAGGCCGCCGAACCATGATGAAGCCTAGGATAACCATATATTAGCGTTATTCACTTTTCATCGGATAACGAGGAGAAAGGCAAATGACAGAAGAACAAACGCGAGTCGAAGACGTTGATACACTCCCCGAATCTAAGGGCGAGCAAGGTCTTACAGGAAGAACTTTCCAACCACCCCGAGGTCGAGGTGAAGCTGGGCACCACCGTCAAGCAGTTCCACGGGGACGGCAAGCTTAGTTCCGTCACGCTGCAAAACGTCGCCACGGGCAAAACCGAGGTAATCACGCCGGGCGGGGTGTTCATCTTCATCGGCCTGACACCAAACACCGGGTTCGCCAAAAACTTCGTCGACCTGGACCAGTGGGGCTTCATCAAGGCCAGCAAGACCATGGAGACGTGCGCGCAGGCAGCACCAAGCAGGTGGCGGCCGCAGTTGGGGAAGGCGCTACCGCCGCCCTGATGATCAGGAGCTTCCTGGAAACCACCCAGGGCAGCCGGGGCTACAAGGGCGACGAGTAGTCGGCGCTAGGCCCTGGCTGCCACCTCGGCCGTAATGCGTTCGACTATTTCGTCAATCGGCGTCGCGCCCAGGTCTTCGCCGGAGCGCAGGCGCACAGCCGCCGCACCGGCCTCTGCCTCGCGGTCTCCCACGACCAGCATGTAGGGAACCTTCTGCTTTTGCGCGTTGCGTATCTTGGCGCCCATGCGGTCGTTGGCGTCGTCCAGTTCGGTCCGCAGACCGGCCGTTGTCAGTTGTTCGACTATCTCGCGTCCATAGTCATGGTGCCTGTCCGCTATCGGGATTATGACAGCCTGTACCGGCGCTAACCACGTCGGAAATGCGCCGCCGTAGTGCTCAATGAGCACGCCCATGAACCGTTCCATAGACCCCAGCAGGGCCCGGTGGATGACGTATGGCTGGTGCCGACCGCCATCTTCACCGACGTACTCAAGGTCGAAGCGCGCGGGCAGGTTGAAGTCGAACTGGCAGGTTGTTATCTGCCACAGTCGTCCAATGGCGTCGCGTATGTGCACGTCGATCTTCGGCCCGTAGAACGCTCCGCCGCTCTCGTCCAGGGTGTACTCGAGGTCGCGCTCGACGAGAGTCTCGCGCAGCGCCTCGGTGGCCACGTCCCACTGGGCGTCGTTGCCGACCGCCTTTTCCGGCTTGGTTGCCAGCATGACCTCGAAGTCGGTAAAGCCAAAGGCCGTAAGCAGGTGGAACGTCAGGTCCAGGACCCCGTTCACCTCTGCCTTGACCTGGTCCTCTCGGCAGAAAATGTGGGCGTCGTCTTGCGTCAGGCCCCGCACTCGCAACAGCCCCGCCAGCACGCCGCCGCGCTCGTAGCGGTACACCGTGCCCAGCTCGCCGGTGCGAATGGGCAGATCTCTGTAGCTTCGGAGATCTGTCTTGTAATACGTCATGTGGAACGGGCAGTTCATGGGCTTGAGGTAGTAGTCCTGCCCGTCCATGTCCATCGCCGCGAACATATTGTCGGCGTAGAAGTCGAGGTGCCCGGACGTTCGCCACAGGTCGGCCTTGCCGATGTGTGGGGTGTAGATAATGTCGTAGCCAGCTTTAACGTGCTCGGCTCGCCAGAAGTCCTCAATCAACCCGCGAATGCGGGCGCCCTTGGGGTGCCAGATTACGAGCCCTGGTCCCACCTCTTCGGATATGGAGAACAGGTCCAACTGGCGACCCAGCACCCGGTGGTCGCGCTTCTTCGCCTCTTCAATGCGTGCCAGGTGCGCGTCCAGTTCCTCTTTCGACTCGAACGCCGTGCCGTAGATGCGCTGCAACATCGGCCGCTTCTCGTCGCCGCGCCAGTACGCCCCGGCCAGGCTGAGTAGCTTGTAGGCCTTTATCTCGCCCGTCGAAGCAACATGGGGCCCGCCGCACAGGTCTTCGAACCGCCCGTGCGTGTACGTGGAAATAGCCTCGTCTTCGGGAATGCCGTCGATGATCTCCAGCTTAAGCGGCTCGTCGGCGTTCATCTTCTTGGCCACGTCGCGCGGGTACTCGGCGTACACGAACGGCAGGTCTTGTTTGATGACGGCTCGCATTTGCTTTTCGATCTTCTTTAGTTCGTCCGGCGAGAAAGTCCGGTCGGTGAGGAAGTCGTAGTAGAACCCGTCGTCCGTCGGCGGGCCGATACCCAGCCGTATGTCCGGGTGCATGCGGGTGACTATGTCCGCCATGACGTGCGCTGCCGAGTGGCGCATGCGCTTGCGTAGTTCTATTAGTTCGGGGTCGACCTTCACGGCCATCGTTTTATCTCTCCCTGATAGTTGGGG
>Ga0114996_10007378_pt1 | contig 12471 bp, 14 predicted proteins | sample ArcticOcean_MG_C_4_FD_87039 | JGI IMG/M metagenome (GOLD analysis project Ga0114996, IMG submission 87039) | Marine microbial communities from western Arctic Ocean - ArcticOcean_MG_CB4_134 | ecosystem: Environmental > Aquatic > Marine > Oceanic | place: Arctic Ocean: Canada Basin | collected... | reverse complement strand
TTTTATAATTAAGCTTTATAATTATTTACACTGATGTCAATTACAAATTGTGTTAACAATTTTTTGAAAAAAATTAATTTTATTAAATAAATTTATTATTTTTTCTAATTAGCAAATAAACAAGTAATAACAATGTTTTTTGAACACTTATTATTAATTAATTTAGGTTTAATTTTCTATTTTATATAAAAGTTTTCTAAAATATTTTTATACTTTTCAATTACTTTGTTTCTTTTTACTTTCATTGTGGGTGTTAACAATCCATTTTCAATTGAAAAATTACCGTTAATTAATTTAAATTTTTTTATTTTTTCAACTGATGTTAGATTATTATTAATTTTACTTACTATTTCGTTTATTTTCTCTTTTTGATTAACAAAATCTTTATCTGGAACGATAAGTGCAACTAAATATTTTTTTCCGTCACCATAAACCAGAGATTGATCTATTGCGGCAAAATTTGATAGTTGATTTTCAATTTTAGCTGGTGAAATGTTATCACCACCAGCGCTAACTATTATATCTTTTTTTCTATCAGTAATTTTAAGATATCCATCCTGAGGATCAACTTCTCCAATATCTCCAGTATGCAACCATCCGTTTTTAAGAACTGCATCGGTCTCTTCTTTTTTATTCCAATAACCCAACATTACATTTTCACCCTTAACTAATATTTCGCCATCTTCAGCTATTTTTATTGTATTTCCTTTAAACGGTGGGCCTACGGTTTCAACTCTAATTTTATATATTGGGTTGCAACTCACTACTGGGGAAGTTTCTGTTAGACCATAACCTTGCAAGGTGGGCAACCCAATGGAATTTAAAAATTCACCTATTTCTTTATCTAGAGCTCCACCACCAGATATAAAGGCTTTCAAATTTCCACCAAACTGTTTTTTTACTTTTCTTCTAACCAATATGTTTAAAGTAAAATTCATTATTTTTTCTGAAAAACTCATTTTTTTTCCCAATAGTTTTTTTTTACCTAATTCAATTGTTAACTTAATTAGCTTTGCTTTAAACCCTGTTGCCTTCCTCATATTCATGTTTATTTTATTATAGAGGTTTTGATAAAATCTAGGCACAGCTGTCATGATAGTAGGTTTTGCTTCTGAAATATTATCTAAAAGTTTTTCTATTTTTTCTGCATAAAAAACTTTAGCCCCAACTAAAATTTGTGCAAACTGCACTGTGTGTTCATAAGAATGTGACAGCGGCAGCCACGTTAAAAATATCGGCCTATTATCAATTAAAGGTTTTAATATTTCCTCAGCTCCCTCTAAATTATTTAATATTCCCCCATGGCTCAAAATAACTCCTTTGGGATTTCCTCCTGTTCCTGAAGTATATATTATACAGGCCGGCGAATGCCTGGTTAGACTCAAATTTTTAATTTTTTCACTTTCCTTTAAATCATTTTTAATTATTGAATTAAATTCACTGTACTTATTTATATAATCGCATTCCTGAATTTTATCAAAAGTGATAATTTTTTTTATAAACGATTTTGTGTCTATAATATTTTTTAATTTTTTATGCATCTCATCATTAGAAACAATAATTAATGAAGGCTGACAGTCTTCTATTAAATATTCATAATCTTGCTCCATATATGTTGTGTAAGCTGGAACAGTAATTCCATTTGCTAACATTATCGCAATATCAGAAATAAGCCATTCTGGTCTATTTTCTGAAACTACAAGACATCTATCACCATCCTTAATACTATTTTTTATAACACGTGCTAGTTTATAAATATTTAATGATGTTTCTCCCCAATTAAATTTCTTTTTATTTTTTGGATTTAGCCATTCTAAAAAAGGAGTTTTTGGATTTTGTTTTTTTGCCTGATAAAAAAATAAGTCTATTAAATTTTTAAATTCTTTTAATTCCATTTATTTTGGTGGGCAAAGAGAGACTCGAACTCTCACAGCATTGCTACTATTGGATTTTGAGTTATCCGCGTCCATTAATTCTTTTTGTTTTGCTATGGTTTTTAAGCATATATTTCTTGTGTAAGACTTGTGTAAGAGAAACTTTTTACTGATATGGTTCATAAAACTTTTACAATATAATGTACCAATTAATTCAATCAATCTATAGTTTTAATTTAATAACTATCCTCTGATGATATTAAATTGATAGCCTGCTTATAATCATAATGATAGTATCAAATAATGGATCCCACTAAAAGACTCTATGAAAATAGAAACATAATAAGAGAAAAAAATTTAAAAGAAAATAGAGAAATTTGGAAATTTATCATAGACAATATAGAAGAAAAAGACGTTATAACGACAGCAAAGAATCACGAAACTCTTGTTTTTAAAATTGATAATAAAAAATTCCACAATCAAAATATAAAAGACCTTAATAATATTGAAAAGGTACTCACTTCTGTTGCCTCTCAAATTTTTAAAATTAACTCGATCGAGTTTAATACTGATGAAATTAAAAAAGTTAATTTATTGCTAATAAAGCGAAAAATTAGAGCAATTTTGAATTCCCCAAGTGAGATTCAGGCCCATTTTTGTAAAAACCCTAATAAACAAACTTGTGATGAAACTTTACAAACAGAAATGCTAAATGAAAAAATAGATTCGTTATCGCTTAATGCTAGCAAAGCTAAACCATATATGTATATTTTTGATGGGAAATTTACGGATAAGAATAAAGGTGCAAAAAGTATTGATACTTTTATAGCAAATAAAAATATTACATCTGAAGATTTTTTTTCAAATTTAGAAAAGTATAATAATTCTTTAATTATGCTTGGGTATCAAAAAACTATTATGGTTGCTGGTGGCCATCAAAACAATCAATTAAAGGATATTTTATCGTTTATAAATCAAGCAGATCAATATATAAAAAACAATAACAATAGAATCTCTTTTTTTGTACAAGCAGATGGAGATTATTGTGTTGATAATATGCAAAAAATTAGAAAAGAAATTATAAACAAAAACAAAATTTTTGCCGGCACAACTACTGATATTATTGATTGGATTATAAATGTCTCAAAAAAAATTTAAATTAATAAAAAAAGATTGTGTAAAGTGGATGGAGGATAACAAAAATGAAGTTGACTGCATTATAACTTCTCCACCATATAACATAAATGTAAAATATGGTGAATATGACGACTCTATACCTCGTAAAGAATATTTAATTTGGATGGATAAAGTTGCTAAAGCAATGAAAGAAAACATCAAACTAAATGGACAAATTTTTTTAAATGTTGGTTATACAAATATTGATCCATTTATAGCAATGGATGTTGCGCAGGTTTTTAGAAAACACTTCATACTTCAAAATCAATTTACTTGGGTAAAACACATTGCTGTAAAAGATACAGGGCACGGTCAATACAAACCCATTACATCAAAAAGATTTATAAGTATTACAACTGAAAATGTATTTCACTTTACAAAAAAGGGTGATGTGGAAATTGATAGAATAGCTATAGGGCAAAGAAACAAAACTCATCCAATTTGGCCAGAGCTATACTCGGAAGGGAGACATTTGGCTACTTGTAGGAGAAGTGTTGCTAAAAAAATGAAATTTAAAAATTATTTGGATGTAAAAAGCAATGCATCGGAAGAACAAAAAAAATTATTTTTTAATGAAGTACAAAAAAGACTTTTGTTAAAGCCGTACGAGCCCGATAAGAAAAAATGTATCGGAAACGCTTGGTATATACCTTACACACCAACAAGTAAGTTATCAAAAATGATTGGTGTGCAAGAGGACGTTAATAGTCGAAAAAATAGTAGAGCTAACCACCCAGCTACTTTTCCACCAGCATTACCCGAAAAATGTATAAAATTAAGCGGTATAAAGAAAGGTAGCGTAGTCTACGATCCATTTGTTGGCACGGGGACTACAGTTATTGAGGCTGTAAGGTTAGGTATGATTGGGATAGGAACTGATGTAAGTGAAGATTTTATAAACTTCTCAAAAAAAAGATTAGCAAACGAAGAAGTTTTAGATGCTGAGAATAGCGCTGAAACAGATAAAAATGACATTAAAAAAAAAACTAATTTAAGTCAAATGTCACTTCTAGTTAGTTAAATCAAAAACTAATTTGTTTTAATCTTACCAAATTTATAATCAAAGTTTGTTAAAAGATTTTCTTCTAAAATCTTTTTTATCTGTTCTAAGTTTATTAAAATTTTTGAATTTAAAGTATTTTGTAGTGAGTTTAGATTTAGATTTTTAACTTTATTGTGTATTATGCTGTTAGACAAAATAATTACAGAAGGTTCACAGTCCTCAATTAAATACTTATAATCTATTTCGGTGTAAGTTGTATAAGCTGGAACTGTAATTCCATTTGCTAACATTATTGCAATGTCAGAAATCAACCATTCAGGTCTATTTTCTGAAACTAAGAGACATCTATCCCCATCCTTTATATTTTCTTTTATTATTTTTGCTAATTTATAAATATTTAATGATGTTTCTTGCCAAGTAAATTTGGTTTTATTTTTTGGATTAAGCCACTCTAGAAAAATTTTTTTAAATTCATTTTATTTTTGGTGGGCAAAGAGAGACTCGAACTCTCACAGCATTGCTACCATTGGATTTTGAGTCCAACGCGTCTACCAGTTCCGCCATTCGCCCTTTAATCATATAATATTCTATAAGTTACTATGTTTTGGATTTATTTAATACCTTAATAAAACTGCAAAACTCAAAATTAAAATATAGAAAAAATAACAAAAAATATAATAAAACTTTAAAAGAAATTGAAGTTGTTCAAAATGAAATTCGACTAAATCAAGTCAAAATTAAAATTAAATATAAAATCCAAAATAGAAGATTAATGGGACGCGTATACTAAAAGTCCCTCAACTACACAAGTCTTATTAACTTTTTATGAATTTTTTTTAATTAAATAAACAAAAATAACTGAAGTCATCATCATTACCAAAGCGTAAGCTGCAGTAGGCACTAAATAAATAATGTCATCAAAAATTTGAGTGGCAACAACAACAGCTAGAGTTCCATTTTGAAGACCACATTCAAGTGAAATACATCTTCTCTGTTCAATACCACTTGCAAAAAACTTAGCTACATAATAACCAACTATCATCATTACCAAGTTAAGCGTGAAAGCGATTGATCCTGCTTTAGTTATAAAGGTAACAATTCGATCCCACTCTTCAACATAAATAGCAATAAATACAAGAATAAATAAACCGATTGATAATCTTTGAATTACCAATGTGTTATTGATAATAAAACTTGTTGCAAACTTTCTTATCAGCATTCCGATAATTATTGGGGCTGTAACAACAAAAAACATCTTTAAAGAAATACTAATCATAGAAATATCTTTTGTAATATGTGAGATGCCCAATAAATCAGCTGATTTTAATACAATAAATGGAACTGAAAAAATACTAATCAAGCTTATAATTGCTGTAAGGGACACTGAAAGAGCAACATCTCCTTTTGCAAATTTAGTAAGCACATTTGATGTAACACCACCAGGTGCTGCTGCAATTATCATAACTCCAAGAGCTAATTCTGCAGATGTGTTAAATATTTTTACTAAAACAAATGCGATGATAGGAAGTAATATGAGTTGACAGACAACCCCCACAATAAAATCCTTGGGGTGTTTGCTCACTCTCAAAAAATCTTTTGTAGTTAAACCTAGCCCAAGACCTAACATTAATATAGCTAAAGCTATTGGTGCTAATTTGGTAACTATTTCCATTTAATAACTAAAAACTATATAAGTATAAAAATCAATGATTAAAAAAATGTATGATAAATGTGTTAAATGGGCAGGTTATAAATTTGCAAACCGTATTTTGGCACTTGTATCATTTTTAGAAAGCTTTATTTTTCCAATTCCTACCGATGCAATGATTATCCCAATGGTAGTTTCAAAAAGGAATAATTTTTTAAAAATTTCCTTAATTGCAATAATATTTTCTGTTTTGGGAGCTTTAATTGGCTATTTTATTGGTTACGTTTTTTTTAATGAAATAGGTATTAAGATTTTTGAATTTTTTGGAATTGAAAATGCAAATATATTTAAAGAAAAACTAGCTAGCGAAAAAGGTTTGCTTTCCGGAATAATCGTATTATTTGTTGCGGGATTTACACCTTTGCCTTTCAAAATAATCACAATATCAAGTGGATTTGTCCATTTTAATATCTTACTTTTTATTATCATATGTTTTATAGCTAGAGGTTTGAGATTTTTTGCAGTTGCTTATCTAGCTTATAAGTATGGAGCGGCTATTGGCCCTTTTTTAGAAAAAAAAAGTGGACAATGGACTATAATAATAAGCGCAATAACTGCTGCAATATTTTTAGCAATTTATTTTATGAATAAATAATTAATGTCAAATCAGAAAATAAATAAATATTTAATTTTTATATTTTTTTTTATTTTAATAGCTTTAATTTTGGCATATTTTATCCAATATGCTTTGGGTTACCAGCCTTGTAAATTATGTATTTATGAGAGGATCCCATATTTTTTTTCTATTTTTTTATTAATTACAATACTATTTAGTCAAAAATATCAAAAAGTTACTTTATTGATTTTATCTATAGTTTTTCTATTCGGTGCTTTTTTAGCTTTTTATCATTTTGGTATTGAGCAAGGATTATTTGAGGAATTAGGTGTTTGTGGAAATACCAATTTTTCAGATTCTCTTTCAAAAGAACAGATTCTAGAACAGCTAAATAAATCTAATATAAGCTGTAAAAATGTAGATTTTAAAATATTAGGCCTATCTCTTGCTTCAATTAATAGCATTTTTTCTCTTTTCTTGAGTGTTATATTCTTAAAGTTATTTTTAAATTATGGAAAAAACTAATAAAAAAATTTTAGAAGAAATTATAAGAGTTGATCATGCGGGTGAACGTGGTGCTATTAAAATTTATGAAGGCCAATTATTGGCATTAAAAACGATAAAAAAGGACGAAAGTCTAAAAAATATAATCGAAAAAATGAAAGAACACGAGCATGAACATTTGGAATATTTTGAAAAAGAAATTCAAAAAAGAAAAATAAAGCCAACATATTTTCTTCCATTATGGGATCTAATGGGTGTTGCTCTTGGATTTGGAACTGCGGTAATAGGGAAAAAGGCTGCAATGTTATGTACAGCTTCTGTTGAAGAAGTAATAGAAGATCATTATCAAAGCCAGCTTAAAAAATTAGGAAATGATGAAAAAAACTTAAAAGATAAAATTAAAAAATTTAAAAGTGATGAGGTTATGCATAAAAATATTGCTTATGAATCTGGGGCCACCAATAAAGGACTTTACTCAATAATGGATAAAGTAATACAAACTAGCTCAAGAATTGCTATTGCAATTTCAAAAAAAATCTAATTATTTAAGGTAATAATTCAACATCCCAGTATAGATAATCCATCCAGCTCTCATGCAAAAAGTTTGGTGGAAAATTTCTTCCACTTTGATGTAAATCATCTATAGTAGGTGCAAAAGGTTTTTTATTTAATTTCATTCCAGAAGCTTTATAAAGTCTACCGCCTTTTTTAACATTACAAGTAGAACACGCCGTAACTACATTTTGCCAATCTGTTACTCCTCCTTTTGATTTTGGCAACAAGTGATCAAATGTTAAATCTTTTTTATCTCCACAATACTGACAAGTAAATTTATCTCTCAAAAACACATTAAATCTTGTAAAGTTTGGATTTACAGTTGGTTTTATAAAATTTTTTAGTGCTATTACACTTGGTAAACTCATCGCAAATGATGGGCTTCTTATTTTTCTTTTATAATTTGAAACAATACTTACTCTATTAAGAAAAACAGATTTGACTGCATCCTGCCAACACCATAACGACAAAGGGTAATAACTTAAAGGTCTAAAATCAGCATTTAAAACGAGTGCTGGGCATTTTTCCAAAGGACCTTTTTCTGAAGCAGCTATAATCATATGAATAAGTTAGCGGATTAGAATAAATTTTGCAAGAATTAGTTTGTTAAATAATTATTTCAATTATAAAATATTTTTTTTTAAAAATCCTAAACCAAGACTCACACCTTCTACAGGTATACTGTGCTCACAATTATTAAAAATTTTTGTTTTTAATTTAATACCGAGATTATTTAAATACTCTTTGGCTTCTAACAAGTATGTAGGTGAAACTATGGTATCATTTGCTCCGTGCATTAAAAATATATTTGGTTTTGAATTAATATTATTGGACAAATATTTTTTATTAATTACTTTTCCTGAATAACCTATCAAACTATTTATTTGTACTTTTTTGGTTAATCCAACTTGAATTGCCATCATACAACCCTGGCTAAATCCTACTAAAGATAAATTTATAGGCTCAAGGTTAAAATTATCTATAACTTGATCTAAAAATTTACTAAGTTTTTTTTCTGCTATTAAAGATTTTTCATAAATTACATCTTCCTTGTCTGACTCTAAATCAAACCATTGATACCCTTGAGGATTGATGGCACAAACTTCTGGGGCGTTGGGACATAAAAATACCGCATCTGGTAAAAATCTCTGCCAGTTAATAGCTAAGACGCTTATGTCTTTCCCGTCGCCACCATAACCATGGCACAAAATTATAGCCTGTTTTGGTTTATTTTTTGAAACAGGCATTATTGCTGTGGTTGTGAGATTAAAATTAGTCATACATTAATAGCCATTTTATAAATTTTTTATTTTGAAAGTCAATTGAACCAATAATTTTTGCAAACGCTTCACCATTTTGATTAATTAAAATTGTTGTTGGAACTCCTCTTAACTGGAATTCTTTAGTAAGATTAAATTCATTGTCAAAAAAGATTGGAAGTTTTTTAATTTTTAGATCTAGAAAAAATTTCTTAGTTTTTATACGATTAATGTTTTCGATATTAACTGCAAAAACTTCTAAATTTTTGAAAAGATTATTTTGATACAAAAGATCTAGTGAAGGCATTTCTTCCTTACATGGAGCACACCACGTGGACCAAAAATTGACAATAATGAGTTTTCCTTGGTAATTTTTTAAATTTATTTTGTTACCTAAAAAATCCTCAAATATTGCTGAAGAAATTGGTTTAGGAGTTTCATATATTGATATATTATTGAATGGAACACTTTCGTTTGTTTGCGATATTGATGAAAAAATACTAAAACAAAAGGAAAGAAATAAAAATTTTAAATTTTTTTGATTTTTAAGCATTGAAGATAAGAACTTAACATATGAAAAATAAAAATAAAGCTGTTTGGGGAACTAGGTTCAATAACTCAATTTCAAAAGTTTTTGAACAAATTGGTGCGTCAATTGATGTTGATAAAAGATTATTTGAAGAAGATATTTTTGGTTCAATTGTTCATACTAAAATGTTGGTAAAACAAAAAATAATTAATAAAAAAATAGGAAATAAAATAATACTTGGTTTAAAAAAAATAGAAAATGAAATTAAAAAAAATAAATTTAATTTTAATAAAAAATATGAAGATATACATTTAAATATTGAAAAGAGACTTTTTTCAATTATAGGGGAAGATGCTGGTTTCTTGCATATAGCAAGATCTAGAAACGATCAAGTCATTACTGATTTTAAATTATGGATCAAGAAAGCTTCTAAAGAAATAATTAAAGACTTAAATTCTTTAATTAAGAGTTTTATCAAACAATCTAGCATTAATACCCAAACTATTATGCCGGGTTTTACTCATTTAAAAAATGCTCAACCAATTTCTTTTGCACACTATCTATTAGCTTATGTAGAAATGTTTAAAAGAGATAAAAAAAGATTTATTAGCAATATAGATTATCTTGATGAATGTCCATTAGGAGTGGGCGCTCTTGCGGGGACTTCTTATAAAATAGATAGAAATTTTACATCTAAGAACTTAGGTTTTAAAAAACCTACAAATAATTCTATCGATACAGTATCTGATAGAGATTTTGCCTTAGATTTTTTATCTGCTGCTTCAATCTGTGCAATGCATATTTCAAGATTTGCGGAGGAAATTATTATTTGGAATTCAGATGTTTTTAAACTTATTAAAATCGATGATAAAATGTTAACTGGTTCTTCAATAATGCCCCAGAAAAAAAACCCTGACCCCGCAGAATTAATTAGAGGTAAGGCAGGAACAAATTTTGGACTGTTACAAAATATGTTAACAACTATGAAAGGTTTACCTTTGTCTTATTATAAAGATATGCAAGAAGATAAGAAAATAGTCTTTGATAGCTATGACACTATTTCAAATTCAATTAAAATTACAAATGAACTAATCAAAAATATAAAAGCAAATAAAGAAAGAATGTATGATTTATCTAATGAAGGATACACAACTGCGACAGATTTTGCAGATTATCTGGTGCAGAATAAAAATTTATCTTTTAGAGAGGCATACAAAATTTCTGCTAAACTAGTAGACTATGCTGAAAAAAGAAAAAAAACATTAAATCAGCTTAATTTTAGTGAGGTTTTAAAATTTAAAAGTGATTTAAATAGAGGTGTGATGAATGTTTTTAATGTCAAAAATTCAGTAAACTTAAAAACTTCATATGGAGGAACTTCTACAAAAAATATAAAAAAAATGATATCTAGATTAAAAAAGGAATTTAAATAATGAAAAAAAATTTATTAATTCTTTTAGTTTGTTTATTTACAGTTTCCTGCGGTGTAAAAGGGGATCCGGTATATAAATCACAAAATAATTACAATAAAATTATAAATTTAGTTTAATCAAAATGAATTATATTAAACTTAGGAAAAATAACCTTTGTGTTGAAAATGTTTCAGTATTTAAACTTACAAAAAAATACAAAACTCCTTTTTATTGTTATTCACTATCTCAGCTAAAAAACAATTATAGTAGTTTTAATTATTCGTTTAAAAAAATTAAACCTTTGATATGCTTTTCCGTTAAATCTAATTCAAATATAACTTTGTTAAGAGAGTTAAAAAAAATTGGCTCAGGAGCTGATGTAGTTTCAATGGGCGAATTGCTAAAAGCAAAAAAAGCTGGCATCGATTCAAAAAAAATAGTCTTTTCCGGGGTTGGAAAAACCGAAGAAGAAATAAAATTGGCGATAAAAAATAGAGTATTGCTAATAAATATGGAATCAGAAAGTGAGGCTCATCTTATTAATAAAATTTCAAAAAGCATGTCTAGGATAACTACTGTTGGCTTAAGATTAAATCCTGACGTAACTGGGAAAACTAACAAAAAAATATCGACAGGGGGTAAAGATGATAAATTTGGACTAGGTTTTAACGAATATTTAAATTTTTGCAAAAAAATTAAAAAAATGAAAAATTTAAAATTAGCGGGTCTTAGTGTTCATGTTGGCAGTCAAATAACTGACATTAAACCATTTAAAAGGGTCCTGACGGTTATAAATGAAGTGATTAAAAAAACTGATATAGATTTTAAATTTATTGATCTTGGTGGAGGAATAGGGATCTCTTATTCTAATAAGGAAAAAACACTTAATCTTAATAAATACGCTAAACTTATAGAAAACTTTTTAAAAAACAAAAAAGCAAAAATTATTTTTGAACCTGGAAGGTTTATTGTTGGAAACACATCTATTTTAATAACAAGAATTATTTATATGAAAAAAAATAATAATAAAATTTTTATTATTTTAGATGCAGGTATGAATGACTTAATGAGACCAGCTTTATACAATGCTTATCATGAAATAATACCTTTGAAAAAAAGTAACAATAAAATCATGGGAAATATAGAGTTTGTTGGACCAATTTGTGAAAGTACAGACAAATTTTTAAGTCAAAAAAATTTTTCAAAAGTTAAAGAAGGAGATTTTGTGGCTATAACAGATGTAGGAGCCTACGGAATGTCACTGACGTCGAATTATAATACTCGTCCTATAATCGCAGAAATTTTGGTTAATGGCTCAAAACATAAGGTAATCAAAAAAAAACAGAGCTTGGAAGATTTAATTAATAATTAATTTAAAATTTAGTTCATATGTTGATATTTAGATCTTTGTTATTTAGTATTTTTTTGTACTTTGGGATAATTTTTATATTCTTAATTGCATTACCAACTTTGCTTTTGCCAGAAAAGTTTACATTAATGTTTGGAAAATTTTTGGGTCACTATGTAATTTTTATAGTTAAATTTTTTTTAAATACAAAAATAGAGATTAAAGGAACAAGCAACATTCCAGATGAAGGAAAATATTTTGTTGCATCGGCACATCAATCAATGTTTGAAACATTTGCGCTTCAAGCAGTGCTAGATTGTCCAGTTTTTATTTTAAAAAAAGAGCTTTTAAAAATTCCATTATTTGGACTTTATTTAAAAAAAATTAAATCAATAGAAATTGTAAGAGATACAACAACAAAAGATAACCTTAGTTTTTTTGATAAAATCGCAGCCACTGTAAAAAATGATAGGAGACCTATTTTGATATTTCCTCAAGGAACGCGCGTTAAAACTAATGAGAAGATACCTTTTAAAAAAGGTGTTGG
>Ga0114996_10007376_pt1 | contig 12474 bp, 9 predicted proteins | sample ArcticOcean_MG_C_4_FD_87039 | JGI IMG/M metagenome (GOLD analysis project Ga0114996, IMG submission 87039) | Marine microbial communities from western Arctic Ocean - ArcticOcean_MG_CB4_134 | ecosystem: Environmental > Aquatic > Marine > Oceanic | place: Arctic Ocean: Canada Basin | collected... | reverse complement strand
ATGACACGCTTTGTTGTATTTCAATGCAAAAAACTAAGGATGATCCGGATCGGCTGACATATTCCCGTGATCTCTATGTTAAATCCCCAGAGCAAATGTGTGAACTCTTTGAAGACGTTCCCGAGTCTGTAGAAAACACCGTTCGAATTGCTAAAAGGTGCAACGTGGAATTAGACGACTCACAGAGCCGTGCGCCGGTTGTTAGAGTTACTGGCCCAACCACCATCGAGCCATTTGTGGAGGGTGATGTCACGGACTGGTTCAAAGAACATTGTCGAAAATTTGAGCTTCACCCCTTTGATTCTAGTGTTGAGGGCGGGGTTTCTGAAGAAGACCTTAAGGTTGATTGCGACAATGCGCTTCGTTGCCTCTGTGAGGGCGGGCTTGTTTGGCGATATGGAAATGATGGTGTAACAGATGAAATTCGCGCCAGACTAGAGCGTGAATTAAAAATTCTTGGTGATAAAAATATTAGTGCTTACTTTCTCATTGTTTGGGACTTTGTAAACTGGGCAAGACAGCGGGGCATCCCAGCAAACGCTCGTGGGTCTGGTGTTGGGACCATGGTTGGTTTCGTTCTCGGGCTTTCAAACGCTTGTCCTGTTAAATATGGTTTGCTTTTTGAACGATTTACAGATCCAGACCGATCTGAATATCCTGATATTGATGTCGACATTTGCCAAAACGGTCGCGGCGATGTTCTCGAATACGTCCGCGAAAAATATGGGTATGTCGCACAAATCGTAACGTTTGGAAGGCTTAAAGCCCGCGCTGCAATCAAGGATGTTTCAAGAGTACATGGCCTTTCACCAAGTGATGGACAAAGACTAGCAAACCTTGTACCTGAAGAACTCAACATCACCATTGATGCTGCTTTAGAGCAGGATGAAGATTTTCGCGTAGCCTATGAAGAGTCAAATCAAACAAAAACGATTATTGATACCGCTAGGGATCTCGAACATCACGCAAGGCATATTGGTGTGCACGCAGCTGGTGTTGTCATTGCAACAGAGCCGCTAGACAATATTGTTCCTCTTTGCAGAGCAACTGGCACTGCCGAAACCGTAACACAGTGGGACGGTCCAACTTGTGAACAAGTTGGATTGTTAAAAATGGATTTTTTGGGGCTTCGGACGCTCTCGACAATCGAATTGTGTAGACAGCTTGTTTTATCGACGCTTGGTGAAGGGGAAATTTGGAGCTCGGTGGGTCGCGAAGTAAACGACGGTACTCATCCACTTGATCTAGAGAGAATTAATTTAGTTGATGCAAAGGTGGTCGATGTTTTCGCTCGGGGTGATACTGCTGGGATCTTCCAGTTTGAGTCTGGTGGTATGCGGCGGCTACTTCGGGAAATGAAACCAAATCGTTTGGAAGATCTCATTGCTGCAAATGCACTTTTTAGACCGGGCCCCATGGATCTTATTCCAGAGTTTTGTAGCCGCAAGAATGGTCAAGAAAAAGTTCCAAAAGTACATGAGATCATTGATCACTTCACTGAAGAAACGTATGGGATTATGGTGTATCAAGAACAGGTCATGCAAATTGTGCATGGGCTTGGGGACATACCGCTGCGTGACGCATACACATTAATTAAGGCGATTGGCAAAAAGAAAGTGAAAATTATCAATGCAAATCGACCCAAATTTGTAAGCGGTGCTGTCGAGAAGGGGTTGGATAAAAACAAAGCAAATGATTTATTTGATCTGATTCTCAAGTTTGCTGGATATGGTTTTAATAAAAGTCACTCGACTGGATATTCGATCATTGCGTTTCAAACTGCTTATCTAAAAACATATTTCCCTGTTCAATATATGGCGGCGGTGCTTACGTTTGAAAGTGGTGCAAAAAAAACTGAAGACTGGGCCCCATACATTGGGGATTGTGGGAAAACAAGATTTCCAGATCACACAAGCGAAAATCCGCATGTTGGTTTTGCTGTTGGGCCACCCGACATTAATCAATCTGACGCTTTGTTTTCTGTTTTTTTTGAAGAAGGTGAAGAAAACACAAACTGTAATGGTCATATCCGTTTTGGTCTCGGTGCAGTAAAGGGTTCTGGAAACGCGGCCGTTTCGGCAATTGTGAAAGAGCGAATCGAAAGTGGGTCGTTTTCTTCTGTATATGATTTTTGCTCTCGTGTGAGTGGAAAACTTGTTAACAGGGGTACCATCGAAGCGCTTGTTAAGGGTGGAGCGTTTGATTCTATTCATGGTGTTGAGAGTCGCGCTGCTATTATCGCGGGACTTGATCAAGCAATTTCTACCGGTGCCTCTGCTGCTCGTGATCGTAAAGGAGGGCAAGGTGGTTTATTTGGTGGCGAGAGTGCGGGCGGCACTTCTGCAACTGAGCCAGAGTGGAAACTTCCAAAAACAACGCCTTGGACCAAAAACGAATCTCTTGGATATGAAAAAGATGTTCTTGGTATTCATGTTTCTGGGCACCCCCTAGAACAGCACGAAGAATCCCTTCGGTTGTGGTGTAGCAACACCACCAAAACACTCGGAGAGAAGTCCGATGGCAACGAGGCAACTGTGGGGGGTATATTGTCGTCGGTTCGTCTCACGGTTGTTCGAAATGGCCGGAGTGCTGGTAAAAAGATGGCTATTCTTACATTGCAAGATCGCGAGGGAAGTATAGATGGGGTTATTTTCTCCGATGCCTATCAACGGTATGCAGAATTGTTGCAACAGGACGAAGCTGTGATTGTGATGGGAAAAGTGGACCGGTCTCGTGGTGATTTACAGCTGTTAATCAACCGAGTAATCCCCATTCAAGACGCTTCGTTACATTTAGCAAGAAGATTAGAGTTAACTTTCACAAATGGCTCCGGGCTGGGTGATACTAAATCTAGAATGGAGCTCGCCTCTGGATTACTTAAGCAAGCGGGTGCTTCTCGCGTTGCCCCTGGCGCTACACCTGTTGAGGTGGTTGTACATGTACACACTGGAAAACACGTTGCAACGATCAGAAGCCAACGTAGGGTTGTTGTTGAACCAAAACTACTCGAACAACTAAGTGGGGTTGTTGGCAAGAACAACATTCGGGTTATATCAAAAAACTAAACTCTCCAAAGTTGACTCTCTCTATAAGCACGCCCTCATCTGTTTTTTTGGGGCGGAGACGCTGGGCTAGAGGGGGGACACGGTATCTCGGCGTCCGCCCAGCTTCTTTGCACACAACCTGTTTATTTTTGTTCGTGCAAATAGAGGAAGTTTGTCACGCAGCGTTTCCAAATGACCAGTCGTCATCTTCGCTGTCCATGGATTCTGATGGCCATGTTGTTTCTGCGCGGCGGTGAATCTTAAGAATAGAGCCGAGTTGTGCGCCAAAGAGTGGAGAAATAGTTTCTACTATTTTCAAAGCCTCATCATCGAACCGCTTTGAATCACTTCGGAAAAACACAATGATGGACATACATTTCTCACCATCGAAACAACCAATTGTAATTACTTCGTTGCCTTCAAAATCTAGTTCATCTGTATCAATCCAGTTTGTAAATGAAGACCCGTCTGTAAACACGCGTAGTGATTTTTCTTGAGAAACGGTCGCGCACGCCTGTTCTCCGAGTGTTTGTAAAAACTCAGAGTAGTTTTCGCCTTGCTGATCATAGTTGATATAGGCACCAATTCCCCAGCCAACTTCACCTTCTCGGATATAAACCGCGGCGTTCGTTGGTCCAAGACGGTGCAACAAATATTCGAGTGACGTGCGTAGCATTGATTCAACTTCTAGTTCCTGGCTCACAAGAGTTCGGAATTCTGCTGCCATTGCAACAAGTCGCATCTTCTGATCTTGGTCACACTGGCCACTAGCGAGCGTGTGGGTCAAAGATTCTATTTCTTCAACAGCTGCGCCGTGCGCAAGGTTTATTTCTTCGTATAAACGGCGAATTTTATCGTTCTTTTTTGTCGCAAGCCGAGCAATACTGTTTTTAGACATCACCAATTCGATGCGCTCTTTTACAGCACCGAGATCGCGGGGCAAACAAAATATGTCCGAAGCACCGTTTCGCATCATGTTCATTACAAGAGTTTGTGATCGAGAAGTGGTAAACCCTACTGTTGGTGTTTGTGGTGATAGAAGTGAGGTAAACTCTGCGATTGATTCGACAACAGAGTTACCTGTGTCACAATCTACAACAATGAGTCCATACACACCTTGTTCGAGGGCGATTTCGCCGGCTTTTATGGTTCCCGCGTGCACCACGCTGTACCCAGCGACTTCTATTGAAGCGCGAATCGCGGTTGTCTGTTCATTTGCCTCTCCAATGAGGAGAATTTTGTTTTGTGATTGTTCAAAACTTTTCATTGTATCTACGCCTTCCATCACGCGCTCATGAGTTGTTGTACGGCATGCTTAATCGCATCCGCGTGGTGTCCGTTTCCAAAAGAAGTTCCAGAACCGGGTTGTGCTGATGCAACAGTGACAACATTTGTATTTAATAATTCTGGGTTACTATTGATCGTGTTTTGCACTGTCGCCTCATCAACACCGGAAGATGTTGGGTTAAGTAAAACAAGATTTGGTTTGAATGCGTGCGTGATATACCCGGCAGACCAGGCGTCGTCGGCGTGACAAATGTCCACCTTTCTGTCTTGGGCGTATTTATTAATGATCGAATCGCTTTGTGATGGTGAAACACCAACAACAAGAACGCGGATCGCTCCCGATTCGAATTGCGACAGGTCCATGTCGTTGTGTTGCATGAAACGAATCAACTCCGATCGAGGAATTCTTCGGAATCGTGATCCGGGAACCTTAAACCCATTGAGTCGTCCACTATCAAAACAGCGAATGATTGTTTGTTGCGAAACCTTACAAATTTTAGCTGCTTCGCCAGTTGTAAAAACTTGCTTGTTCTTAATTTCTGCTGTGTCTTGTGTGTCTGTCATGTTTTGCCTTTCAATAAACCCCCCGTGGTTCCCCACTTGATTGCTTCTTCGTCAACGCGAACAGCCCACTCCACCCAACTTATCAAATTGGCTCAAAATTGTAAAAATAGACAACCAAATCCACCATAAACCTGTTTTTAACCAAACAAGGAATCATATTCCCCGCAATGTATCCCTTGTGCCCGATACGCCCCGGGGGTTCAACAGTTGTGTCGGGTGTGCTTTGGAGGTCAAAACGTGCCTTGTGCGTGTTGCATCTAGGGTGTTAATTCGAGCGGGGTCTCGTTTCTTTCCACCTGCGAACGGCTTCGGGTTCGCGGGGGTAGAGGGGTAAAAGTGCTATTGGGTCAATGTGGTTTTCAGAACCAAATGTTTGCCCAACCTCCATAATAGATGTCGCCGTTGATTGCATTGCTCTTATGGGTACCCCCGCCTCTTCGCACTGCTTTAGGATTTCGTCTGGTAAAAACGAATCACCATACAAAATAGATCCGTGTTCCATATATGTAGGTAGTTCATAAATGTTCGAAAGTCGCCCATCGCAACACCATGTTGGGTTTTTTGTAACAACGGACAACCAACAGTTTTCTTTTTTGATTGCAGAAACGACAATTGATCTTGAAAGATGGTGGGTGTCAGCAGACACAACACCAAGCGCTGTTTCAACTGGTACAACAACTGCACCTGTTGTACATGAAATCATTTTTGCTGTCGCAGTAGCAATCCGAAGCCCAGTAAAGCTTCCTGGACCAATGGAAACGAACACTGTGTTTATTTGATTTGGGGTTCCTCCAACCATTAATACCGCTTGCTCAAGTGCCGGCATGACTGAGTCTTTATCTCGATCACCCTGTATTGCTGGAATCTCTATGATATCCCCACTACCAATTCTCGCAGCAACCGTTCCGTTTCTCTGCGAAAGTTCGATTGAAATAAATAGTGGTTCGTTGTCAGACATGGTCTGGTTCGTGCGGAAGTGACGCTAGTTTGATCGCGGACCACATCGCTGTTTCTGCGGTAGGAATGTCACTTAAATCAATTGGTAAAACCGCACCTTGTTCGTGATCACTGTTCAACAATAGAACATTTGGCATTAACATTTCAATTCCATTTGGAACAAACGCGTGCCCCAAACAAAACAGTTTGACGTCCCAGGCTTTTGCCAAAGCACAAACTTGGGCTTCCGTATGAACCCTTCCCCACACCATTAGTGTTGCAGAGCCATCAACATTGTTCCGGTCTGCATCAGTCAATGATCTATTCAGAACGTCTTTGTCAAACACGTGCATTAGTGGTGCGTTTGGCAAACTGTGGCAACACATCAAACCGCTTGCTGATTTAACGGCCAGTGGCATTGCCAAGAAAAACGAATCTATTGCTTCAAAAACACGGTCTGATTCGGTTCCAAACACCCACTCCACGCCGCCAATAAACAGTTCAACAATGTTGCCATTGCCTTTTGTAATTCCACGGCGAGTCAACTGAGATAGCTCGTGATTTGCAATGATTGGATGTACCTGTGTTGGATATGCAACAACAAGTGAAGCAATTCGAACAAGCATTCGAAAACTCATGTCTACTCCACCAATAAGCTTGTCTCCGTGAATCAGTTCTTGTAACACAAGATGGTGATCTTCGCCTTTTTCTAGCTTTGCAAGTTTTACAATTTTGCTGTAATGAAACGGGTTGTCATGCAGGTCGCCCGTTACAAGAATTTTTCCTGTGCTTGGTATGTGTTGTGTAGCACCAATACGACCTTTTGCGTTTTCCATTATCGATGCTGCTTGAACCAACAGTTCACTCACCGCAATGGGATCCGACATGTTGGTTGTTTGTGCTTTTGTCACGTTGACTTTCTGCCTTGAAAAATGGCAGAACTTTGTCCCACAGAACAGTTTTTTCTCACCATTCCAACGTTTGTGATTCTGTTCCACGCACTTTCTGCATTGTGTTCAGAATATTCAACACAAATAGATTTTCGGTTGTGGGATCTTGCAACGGTGCTTGTCGTGCCGCTTCCCGCAAACGGGTCAAGTACAAGGTCGCCCTCGTTTGAACACGCAAGAATAACTCGTTCTAAATACACCTCTGGAATTTGGTTGTGGTGTCCGTGTCTTCGCTCTCTGTTGTTTCCCTGAACACGTCCCCAAAACTTACCATACCAAACATCCATTGGTACCCGCATTCCCTTGTTGTTTTCTTTGTTGTGTGTTCGTTGATCTTTATAAATACTCGCACGATCGCTTTGTTCAAGAATTGCATCACTGTTCCATGTTCGGTTGCTTGGATCCTTCACAAAATACAACGCGTGTACCTTGCTCATAATAAAAGAGCCTGTTCTGCATTGGCCAAACCGAAAATGCCAAACGCACCAATTAATCATGGTTAATCCGCGGCGTTTCAGGTGCATCACAACTTCCGCAACTGTGTCGTCTGGAATGTTTACCCACAGGGCACCTGTCTGAGAAAGCAAGTTGATACAACCATCAAGCCAATCAAATGTAAACCGTTCATACTCGTCTCTTGACATGCCGTCTTTCCACCCGTCGTATGGAACATCCCAATTAAATGGGGGGTCTGCAAAGATAAGATCAACTGCTTTTTGTTCTTGTAGTCGTGGTAACACTTCCCTGCAATCACCAACATATAAAGATGTGCTTGGGTTTGATTCTGTATAACTTGGTTCAATAGTATTTGTAGAGGATGGAACGAATTTTGGGGGTTCATCACCCAACATTTTTATGTTTTCGAGTTCGAGGTCATGTCGTTGTGATGCAATAGCACCGGTTGGTGTTGAATAACCCCCGTGTCTATCGAATGATCTGTTCTTTTTTTCTGGCATTTTTATACTGTTCCAAAAATACGGTCGCCCGCATCACCCAAACCAGGGACAATATACCCGTTTTCGTTTAAACACCTGTCTATCGATGCTGTTGAAATCCTAAGTGTTGGGTGATCTTTCTCCATTCTTGAAACACCCTCGGGCGAAGCAACAAGGCAAACCATTTGAATATCATTACACCCGTGATCCCGCAATACTTTTACTGCGTATGAAGCCGAGCCGCCGGTTGCAAGCATGGGGTCTATGAGCAACACTGGTCCACTGGCAATATCGCCTGGAAGTTTGCAATAGTATGGGACTGGTTCTTTGGTTTCTTCGTCTCGGTATAACCCAATGTGCCCAACCCTCGCTTCTGGAATCATCCCAAGGATGCCGTCTGTCATTCCAACGCCTGCCCGAAGGATTGGGACAAGAGTAATTGGATCAGTGAGCCTCTGCCCTGTGGTTTTTTCTATTGGGGTTTGGACCTCAGAATCGACTGTTTTAAACTTTCTAGAAAGTTGAAAAAACATAAGACCAGCAATTTCATTGAGCAGCGACCGAAAAGTTGCGTGGTCTGTTTCAGAATCTCTTATTCTGGTCAGCTTGTCCTGAATTACCGGGTGGTCAAAAACCCACGTGTTTGGATATTTTGGTGATTGTGTTGGCATGAGAATAAAACAATTCTACAAGGTGAGGGAGACGTTGACATTAAGTATAATCACCCACATGTGGCGATTATTGACATTATGTCTACTTGTTCTTCAGGCTTGTGACTCTGGCTTTCAAGCCATTGATCATCGCGTTGAAGCTTTGATTGCCGAGGCAAATAGCTCTCTTGGTGATGATTCAGTGCTACCCAAGCCCATTGATTGGTCCATACTGCGGTCCTCGTCGCCAGAAAACCCGCTGCCGCCAACAAACAATCCGGCAATTGACGAGCTCGCGCTGGTTCCATCTTTAGAGATTGATAGTGGGGCAATCGGCAAAAAACTCGATGCTGCCGCTTTAGAGCTTGAAGAAAATGGAACACTTCTCACTCTTGGAGAGTCGCTTGCGTGGGCAACCCTACACGCACAAGGGTACCGGTTTGCTGAATATGATTATCTCAACACCACGCTTTCGTTACTAAGTGAATTACATTTATGGGGACCAAGGTTTTTTGAAAGCCTCAGCGCCACAACCAGCGCTGATTCGACTGGTGGTTTTTATGACACATCACTGAGCGTGGTCCACGATTTTGAAATTACACACCGGTTGCCATATGGTGGTTCTGTTTCGGCAACAGCGCTTACAAGTTTTGCTGATACGTTGCATGCAGCCACGTCAAGTAACTCGAAAGGAACTACGGTGGGGTTGGGGGTCGAGTTGCCATTACTTCGCGGAGCGGGAACTGTTGCCAGAGAAACCCTTATCCAATCAAAACGAAATCTTGTATATGGCGCTCGTGCGTTTGAGCGTTTTCGCAGAACTTTTTTCAGATCAATTTCGGGTGATTATTTAAATCTTGTTGTGCAAAGACAATCCCTTGCAAACGCACAGCGGGGTGTTGAATCGTTGAGACAACTCGCAAGTCGACAAAGGGCGTTGTACGAGTCTGGAAGGACTCGATTATATGATTCTGCAGATGCAGAAAACCAGGCGCTTGCTTCGGTTGCAAGATTAAGTCAATCTTGGGAGCGGTATCGCTTGGCGGTTGACCGGTTTAAAGTAAAAATAGGATGGCCAATTGAGGAACTTGTTCGCATTGAACCTACCTCGCTTGATCTTCGCCCACTTGAGGTGGATATGAAAACCGCCGTAACACAAGCGCTGCAATATCGACTTGATTTACAAACAGAAGAAAATAAGGTTGGGGATGCATATCGCCGTGTTGAAAACGCAAAAAATGGAATTCTTTCAGATTTAGATTTTGTGGCAAGTGCTTCATTGCCCTCAGATACCGACGATATTACAGGTTTTGACCGTCGAGAAGTTGACTACGCGGTGGGGATTACATTCGGCGTTCCCCTTGATAGAGAAACAGACAGAATTTCCTTGCGACAACAACAAATTTTGTTAGAACGCGCGAAACGATCGCTTCGAACCACAAAAGAATCCATCGCAATTGAGGTGCGTTCATCTCTTCGAAATATCGAGGTGTTTCAATTTACACTTGATTTACAAGAAAGAAACGTTGAAATTGCACAACTTGGTCTTAACTCAATCAACGCTGACCCCGACCGTGTTTCGGTGTTAGACCAAACAAGGGCTATTTCTGAACTACAAGGGGCGCAAGACGCAAGAGATAGCGCAAGACGTGATCTTGAGCTTTCGGTTGTCGATTTTTTACTAAGGGCTGGACAGCTTCGAATACAAAAAAATGGGAACATGTACCCTGTTGGTACAATGAATCAAGTTTTATGAATATATTCAAAAGTCGATTACAATCTGTGTCTATGAGACGAGGTCTTTCTATTTCAGCAATTCTTGTGGTGTGTGTCGCCGCTGCCGCTGTCGCTGTTTGGGCCATTCCCAAAAGTGGTTCCCAAGACAACAAGTCGCTTGGTGCCGGTGCTTTATATGAAGTTAGTCGTGGTTACTTTGAAATAACAGTCCCAACTTCTGGTGAACTCTCAGCGCTAGAGCAAGTGAATGTTCACAATGCACTTGAATTGAACGCCGTCATTATTGAATTGGTAGATGAGGGCACAAGGGTAGAAGCTGGTGATGTACTACTTCGGCTCAACGACGAATCTATACAGAACGCCATTCGGGGAGCGCAAGATGTTGTAACAACTGGCGTGAACTCGCTTGATGGTTCTACTGCCAATTTAATTATTTTTAAGAAAAAGCGTGACTCAGAATTAGCCATAAAACAGCTCGCGGTAGACCTTGCGGAACTTGCTCTGCAGTCTTGGGACAGGGGAGAGGTTGTGGCAAGGAGGCAATCGCTAGATCTAGCTGTACAAACCGCCCAAAAAGACTTCACAAGACTCTCTGGGAAATTCAAATCATCCTTAAAACTGTATGACCAACAATTTTTAAGCAAAGACGAACTTGACCGTGATGAAATTGCACTATTAAGGGCAGACGCTCAACTTAAAAAAGCGCTTCTTGACGTCGACGTCTACAACAACTACACCTTCAAGCAAGATAAGCAGAAAAAAGAATCCGATCTCCAACAAGCAAAAGATGAGTTAGAGCGGGCTGTTGAACGACTCGCGTCTGAAATACGTAGCGCCGAATCAAATGTATTGGCCGCACAAAAAAAACTTGCAAACAAACAAGAGGGTCTTCAAAAACTTGAGGATCAATTGGATATGTGTGTTGTCACGTCGCCAGCAAACGGAATGGTTGTCTATGCATCAAGCTTGGGGGAGGGGAGGCAACGTGAGGGGGAGCCTGTAGGGGTTGGTAAAAAACTATATCGCAATGAATTAGTTATGATTATTCCAAATACAGACCAAATGGTTGCGGAGGTGAAGGTGAACGAGGCGCTCAGTGGACTGATAGAGAGTGGCCAACTCGCCTCTGTTATTTGTGATGCGTTTCCAGATGATGTCTTTGGTGGAAAAGTTATTTCTGTTGGCGTCCTTGCCTCTGGTGGTGGGTGGCGAGATCCAAACCGGCGTGACTACACAATCAAAATTCAGTTGACTGAAGAAAACATTGTTGGTCTCAAGCCTTCAATGCGGTGCTCTGCTGAAATATTAGTGGGTACGGTTGAGGATCAACTTTTTGTTCCGATTCATGCAATTCATAGAAAAAGGGGCGTGGTTTGGGTTTGGTTACAGAAGAATGGTGGTTTTGAGCAACGCGCGGTAACAATTGGGCGGTTTAGCGAATCCTTTACCGCTATTGACAGCGGCCTAACTGAAGGAGATGTCATTCTTCTTCGAGAACCTCCGCCAAATATGGTGACCGGCATGTTGCCTTCAGAGGAACAACAGTGACCGCCAAAAGAATTGTGGTTGGGGTTACCGGAGCTTCTGGCGCGCCCTACACAGTACGCGTGGTACAACTACTTGTTGAACATGGTGTTGAGGTGCATTTAACTGTTTCTACAATGGGAAGAAGGTTGTTGTTTGAAGAATCAAACATCACAACATTGTGCGCAGAACAGTTTGGGGTGAGTGGGGAACTTCTTGTTATTCACAATGATAAAGACCTTGGTTCCTCAATTGCTTCTGGAAGTTTTTTACACGATGGAATGATTATCGTTCCGTGTTCAAGTAACAGTGTTGGTGCAATCGCAAGTGGTTTAACAAATACGTTGGTCCAACGCGCAGCTGCGGTTACTTTGAAAGAACAGAGAAAACTGATCGTTGCACACAGGGAAACACCAATCAGTGCCATTGATGTGGAAAATCTCACAAAACTCTCGAGGGCGGGCGCAACAATTGCTCCATTATCGCCCGGTTTTTATATGCGACCAAAAACAATTAGTGATTTGGTTGATTTTATGGCTGGTAAACTCGTTGATCTTGTTGGAATACACCACGATTTGCCTGTTCGTTGGTGCTAACGGGCTCTCTTTGCTACACTTTACACATGAAATATCTATTCACACTTATCGTTATAACAATTCTTTCGTGCTGTTCACCAATTGCGACATATCCACCAGTTGAGGTGAGCTTGGCTGTTGGTTTTTCTAACGCGTCTTACGAACCCGTTCCAACAATTTTGGTGACAACAATTAAGTATGCGCATAGCCGCTACGGTGGAATGGAAACTGTTGTGTACAACCTTCCAGAAGGAATGTTGGGTGAAACGTAT
>Ga0114996_10007374_pt1 | contig 12480 bp, 14 predicted proteins | sample ArcticOcean_MG_C_4_FD_87039 | JGI IMG/M metagenome (GOLD analysis project Ga0114996, IMG submission 87039) | Marine microbial communities from western Arctic Ocean - ArcticOcean_MG_CB4_134 | ecosystem: Environmental > Aquatic > Marine > Oceanic | place: Arctic Ocean: Canada Basin | collected... | reverse complement strand
TCGGCGATCGTCTTGCCCTCTGAGATGCGTATTTCAGCTTGCCGGAGATGACCGATAATCTGCTCTGCTGTGTAACGCTTCCTGGCCATGTGGCCCCCTTTCTATGTCCCATATACTAACTATAGGACTGGAAACAATCCAGGGGGGCAGGTCAGCGCTTGGGGGCAATCGAAAGGGCGCCGGGAGACGCTACGCGAACCTGATGGCAACCATGTTCGTCGGCGGGCTCTGGCACGGGGCAGGGTGGACGTTCGTGGTTTGGGGCGGACTCCATGGAACCCTTCTCTGCATCACGCACGGATGGCACGCCGTAAAAAGCAGAGTGTTCCGATCTCGGGCCCATCCGATTGAAGGCTCACGGACCGGTCGCTGGTTCGCCAGAGCGGCGACTTTCGGAGTAACGACAGCAGCCTGGGTACTCTTCCGCGCCGAAAGCTTCAGCGGCGCCCTCTCTGTCTATAGAGGAATGATCGGGTTGAACGGTGTTGTGCTGCCCTCGAAGGCAATAGGCCCTTTGAACTTTGTCTTCGGGTCCGGGTCGCTTCTCGAACACCTCGGAGTCGCCTTTGAGAACTCCATCTATCTAGACACCACCGGGGCGCTGTTTCTGATCGTCCTCCTGTCGATATGTTGGGGCCTGCCCAACACCCAGGAGTTGATGAGCGGTTTCCGCCCCACCCTCCCCTTCCAACTAAGGACCCGAATCCCACAGCGGCTGCTGATGCAGTGGAGGCCGACGGCCGCCTGGGGACTCGTCATCGGCGCCATGGCGGTGGCTGGCGTCGCGTCCCTTTCGCGCGTCAGCGAATTCCTCTACTACCAATTTTGACCATGAGAACCTACACCCTCACAGCAGCTCTCGTGGTGCTCGGCTACTTCCTGGTGGCTCCCGCCGTCAATTACTCGGTCGATCCGTTCGGCTACTGGGGGACCAACTCACAGGCCTACTACTTTGGCTCTGAGCGAGAAATCAAACGCGGGCTCATTGAAAAGCGACGCTACGACGGCCTCGTAATGGGCTCAAGCAAGGTGGCGGCAATGAAAACGGGCCAGATCCCGGGCTACCATGTCCTGAACGCCGCCTGGAGCGCCGGCCTGCCCGAAGAATTCCTGTACTTCCTGGAGGAGACAGATCCTCAGATTCGTTTCCTGGCCATAGGACTGGATTTGTACATGTTTAACGAGCAGGGCTTTCCACTCAAGACACCTGCCGATTTCAATTCGAGCCGCCATGCCATCGACTATCTCATTTCGCCGTCGCTCCTCTGGAAAAGCCTCCAGACGGTCCGAATGCACCTCCAGGATAGAAGACCCTGGATTCGTCCAGACGGTGCCCGGAACTACGCGGAGGGATTCGATTCGGAGAGAGCGGTCGACGATGAGGGCGCCCTGCAGAAGGTACAGTCTATTTACTTCACGAACTTTCGGTTCTCCCAAAGGAGAATTGAGAATCTCCGTGAAATCAGCGATCACTGCGATAGAACAGGAATCCAGTTGATCATCTGGCTGAACCCCTGCTCACAACCCGTCCTCGACCTCATCGCAGGCCAACACGTGCGCCAGGAGTGGAGTCGGCTCAAGCAGGAGTTGAGCGACTTCCCGAACTTCATCGACCTCTCCGAATCCTATTCAGACAGAAGCTTCTTTGCACGGCACGACCCCGTCCACTACTACCCCTCCGTCGCTCTGGACATCTTCGAAGAACATATCCGACCTCAGATCGAACGGCCGGCTTCCGTCCGTTAGACATCCTGCCGAGTACGGCGTCCACAACAAGGGAAAGGGGATCATCTGCAAGCAGATGGTCCCCTTTCGCAATGTACGATGCGCCTTCGTCCCTTAGAGCGTCTTCCGCATGGCCTCTTCCATCCCGTCGATAATTGAAGCGACTTCAAATGGCTTCTTCACGATCACCCGCACACCCGCCTCTCTCAGGCTTTCCTCGATCTCCGGCGCTACATGCCCCGAAACGACCATCACAGGTGTCTCCGCCCCTTTCTTCCGAATGAAGCCGAGAAACTGATCCCCCGAAATCTCAGGCATCGACAGGTCCAGGATGATCAGGTGAACCGACTGGCGCGTGAGAGTAGATATCGCATCTCGCGCGGATTCGACAGGAATCGCATTGAACCCGTAGGTCCTCACGATCTCAACAAGTACCTCCCGGACGTCGGGATCGTCGTCAAGAATGAGAATTCGCTTTTTGGGGATGCTCACTGTCGCCGTCCTTCACACGTGTGATAATCGACCTACAATACTTCGACATCACAACTTATCCATAAAGGCTTTAATAATAACCGGATGAGGATAGTGACCGATACTGGCACGGGCCTTGCGATTACGTGGTTCAGGAGGAATCATCCGTGAACCTGGCCCGCATTGTACTTCTCATTTCTATCGTCACCCAGACCGGCTGCACCGGTTACAGCCTGAATGTTCTCGCTTACCGGAGCCAGATGGAAAGCGGCAACTACACAGGGGCGGGGAAAGATCTCGGGGAAGCAAGCCGAGATCCAGATCGGCTGCTCTACCTGATGGAAAGCGGACTCCTGGCTCACTATAACGGCGAATACGAAAGGTCGAACGCCCTCTTTGCCCGCGCCGAGCGAGCGGCTGACCGTCTTTTCACAAGGTCGGCGGCTCGAGAAGTTGGAGCACTCCTCACGAACGACGAAACACGCCCATACAGAGGTGAGGCGTTCGAGAGAGTGCTCATCCACTACTACCGGGCGCTGAACTACTGGTACACCGGACGTACAGAAGATGCACTTGTGGAGTGCAGGAAGGCAAACCTAAAACTTGCCAGCCGCGCTGCTGAAGCCGAGGCACTTGAGTTTTCCGACCTTGCCCACGATCCGTCCACATACCAGAACGACGCCTTCATTCATTACATTACCGGGCTCTTCTATGAGGCAGGGGGCGAGTGGAACGACGCCGGGGTGTCCTATCGAAACGCCCGAACGGCCTACGGGTTCTACGACTCGGTCCTGGGGATTCCAACGCCTGCGATCCTCACCGACGACCTGGACCGCCTGGACGACATACTGGATGGGCGGCCCGTCTCCGGGGAGGCCGCCCTCCACCCAACCGACACAGGAGGGGAGCTGATCCTCTTCGCAGAAGTTGGGTTCGTTCCCCGGAAAATTCAACGAGACGTAAACCTCCCGCTGTCCGATCGAGAGGTCAAAATCGTCGGGGCCGGAGGCAGGGCATCCACGGCTCGGGCTGTTGCGGAACGGTGGCATACGCCGGAAGGGAAGCGCAGCCGCAGGCACACGGCCCACGCAGACTACTGGCTTCGAGTGGCCATTCCGGAACTCCGCTCGGCAACCGGGGATACGAGATCCGTACGGATATCCAGCGGAAGCTACCAATCGAGAGCCGTGGTGGCGGAGGACATCGGTGCTCTGGCACGCAAAACGTTCGAAGGAAACCTTCCAGCCATAAGAGCCCGGACGGTTGCCCGAGCCCTGACAAAGTTTACGGCCACACAAGGCATCAAGAAGAAGAATCGGGTTCTGGGGTTTCTGGCCAACCTCTTTACGGCCTCCGTGGAGGCTGCAGACACGCGGAGCTGGGTTTCCCTTCCGGATCAGATCCATATCGGGCGACTTCGCCTGCCGGCCGGTGTCCACACGCTCGTAATCGAATCCGTAAACACATCCGGAAACAGCGTAAGCAGGCAGATCCTTGAACACGTGGACATAACGCCAGGCCAACGAACCTTCCGAAACGTTCGGATTTACAACTGAGGAGACGACCCATGAACACCTCGTCTGTTCTGATGACACTGCTGGCAGCAGGCCTGTTCGCAGTCCCTTCTGAAACTCCGGCCTCCACCGGGAAAGAGGCTCTGCGATCCCAGGTCATCCATATCGTCGATTGGGAAGGAAGTCGCCTGCCGCCCATTTACGAGATATCGGATCAGCGTCCACTCAGCCGGGATGATATCGTCGCGCTCTCGTCGAACGGCTTCAAGGCTGAAGAAATTGTCCGGATGATTCGCGAGCGGCGATATGTTGGAGATGCTTCGGCACAGGCGCTCATTCAGCTCAGGCACGATGGCGTTCCACCTGGAGTCGTCCGAGCGGTCTCGCGTCACGCCCTGCCTCCTAACAGATCGATCCGAATCAGTCTCCAGATTGGCCTTGAAGGGAATGCGCCCGATGCACGTGGCCGTTATCTCTACGTCATCATCCCCGACGGAGACATCGACCGCATCCTTACCACCGATCTGGGGGACATCGTCGCTCAAAAGGGGAATGTGCGGGTTGACCATTCAGACCCGCTGGTGCCCAGAAACGTCCGGGAGGTTCACCTGAACGGAACCGTACCCATCGTCACCAACGGACGTCGCGACATCCATATCGTAACCTCGTCCCGCCCTGACATCTGGAGCCTCGAAGACATACCTCAAAAAAACCGCTCGGGCATAGACAGCTTCCCCATCGACGTCCCGGCGAGCTCGCTGAATCGGGACTGTAGAATTCGACTCAGGTATCGGCAGGATCCGCTTCTTCCTCACATCTGGAATGAAACGGCCGCTCGGCTCCAATGCGAGTGGAAATAGACGCTTCTCACGGACGGTCATGACTCGAACGATTTGGAGGTACGGCATGAAAACGTTGGCATCGCTCAGCCTCGCCCTTCTCCTTACAACGGCGTGCACGGGACCTCGAGCCTTCACGCGAGGCAGCTATGAAGATCCTGAGACCATCGCCCTCCTCGACGACCGTTTCGGGGAGAACGACATGCAGTTAATCGCCAGGAAGATCGTTCCTTCTCTGATCGGTTCTCCCACGGTGTCAGGCGCCGCAGGTTCCACTGTCACTGTTGCCATCGGAAGAATGCGAAATCGCACTACGGAACATATCGACATGCAGATGCTCAGCGGCAAGATCCGAACGGAGCTCATTCAGTCGGGCCGGTTCCGCTTTGTCGATGTGGAGAACCGGAGGACCATCGCTGAGGAGTACGACTACCATCAGTCGGGCTACGTCGATCCGGCCCAGGCCAAAGGACCTGGAAGCCAAACGGGCGCAGACTATCTGCTGTCTGGAACGTTGTCCTCGAATGTACAGCAGGTGGGAGGAGACAAGCTGGTCTACTACAAAGCCACGTTCAGCATGACCGACCTGCTCACATCCGAAATTATCTGGACGGATGAGAAGGAAGTCCGGAAGGCCTACAAGAAGCGGAGTGTCCGGCTGTAGCGGCAGGCAGATTCAGGCGTGGAACCCAGCAGCGAACCAACTTTGCCACTGGAGGCGTCAGATGAAACAAGGCCATTGGAGAACCATCACCGGGGCGACGCTTATCGTCTTCACCCTTGTTGCTGCAGCGGCAGCGCAGGAAACCGGGAGAACGGATGGTCCCGATGAGAGCGAATACGGAAAGGGAGGCTATCCCTACGGCGGTGGAGTCGAGCAGTTCTACATCACGCCGTCTTTCGGATCAGGGTCCGTTGACGGAGCAACAGGCCTCCTATACGGATTCGACGTTGGCTACAAGACCGACGGTTGGATCGGCGTACAGGGCGGGTACTCGTACCTGTCAGAGGCGCAGCTCCACATCGCCACGTTGGGAGCTCGTTTCGACTACGCGTTCGAGCCGTTCGTTTCCTACGTAACGATGCAGGCGGGACTCTACAGCAAGGATGGCGGAAACCGGAACTTCGGGGTCGCCCCCGGCGCCGGCATCGACATACAACTGGGCGACCGGCTCCGATTGGGGCTTAAGGTCGCCCACGACTTCATCCTGTCCGATCCGGATCCGGTGCTCTCCACCGACGACGATGTTGACCGGATATCCTTGGGGATAAGCGTCGCCTTCTAATCCGTATGTGGATTTGGAGCCGCCAGGGCGCTGTTGTGACAGATCTACATATCGCTCCCCCAACCAATAGAAAGAGGGGTCGATCCTGGGCTTGAGACAGGACCGACCCCTCATGTCGCGTCGGGGTCGGATACGTATCAGGACGCTTCTGGGGCCGCCAGAGTCAGCGCCGCTGGTTCAACAGACACGTCCAGCGTTGTTACGGTCGATTGGACATCCTCACCATCCACCTGGAACAGCGGCGCGACCTCGCACTCGATTCTACATGAGGCGGTCTGGTAACCGGTGTAGCCTGGCATTCGGTCGACCGTTCCAGTGAACAGCCGCCGGCTGTGCCAGAGCAGCTTCCAGAAACCGATGTCTTCAATAAAGCAGATGTCGAGGAGCCCGTCATCGGCGCGGGCGGCGGGTGCAATCGTAACGCCGTTGCCAAATCGACCTGTGTTCGAAAAAGCGAGCAGTACAGGCCGTCCCCGCCTCGTGGTGCCATCCATCACCATCTGTACAGTGGAGGGCTTGTATGTCAGAGACTTCAGGAAACCGGCCACGACATAGGGCAGTAGCCCCCGTCGGCTGCCCGGACGCGAATTGAATGTGCGACAGACCTCTGCGTCTATGCCGATGCCGGCCGAAGAGATGAAAACATGATCTCCGATTCTGCCGACATCGAGCGTGCGTGTGGACCCGAGCATCATCAACCGGCACGCGGCGGCGGGATCGTCGGGAAGCCCAAGGAAACGAGCCAGAGCGTTGCCCGACCCACAGGGTACTACTCCCATAGGGACCCCGGAGCCAATCACCCCTTGGGCCACCTCGTTCACGGTCCCATCTCCCCCGACGGCTACTACCAGATCGTAGCCGTCGTCCACGCCGGCGGCTGCCATCTCCACCCCCTGCCCCTTTCCACCCGTATACACGACATCAGACGCGGCCCCTTCGGCCGTCATTACTTTTGCCAGAATGGAGGCGGGCGCTTTACGTACCCCAGCAACAGGATTCACGACGAACAGAACCCTTTTGTACCGAAGCCCGGTGGGGTCAGTCGCTTCCAAGCCGGTTCACCAGGCCCGAACAGATATCGTTCAGGATCTTGTGAGGGGCCTGGGCCACATCGATCCGGCAGGCGAGGTCGTCATCATAGTACGACAGTGCATCTGCCGTCTGCGCATCGTACACATTGAACCGTTTATGGATGATCTCTTCGTTTGCATCGTCAACTCGATGCTCCACCAGGGCGCGACCGTAGAGACGGTCGACAAGCAGCTGCCGGTCCGGGCAATCCAGCGACAAAATCAACTTTATATCAAGATCTTCGTCAACCATTTGGCTCTGCTGCCTTGTACGGGGGAGCCCATCAAGGACCAGATACTCTGTGGACGGATCGAAGCTTCCCGCACTGACCATCCGCTGCATGTACTCCCGCCAGAGCCCCACGGCGTACTGGTCCGGAACCAACTCCCCCTTCCGAATGGAAGTCAGCGCCATCTGCCCGATCTCACTCGATGGCGCCAGCTGCCGGAACATCTCCCCACTGGACACGTGCACGAAGCCGGGCATCTTGCTGAGGATGGTTCCCCACGTCCCTTTTCCAGATCCTGGGGGCCCAAAGAGCAGGATGGTGCGATAGGTCATCCGTTCTCCTGAAATGAGAGTTTGCAAAAAGCGGCCGCCCCACCATTTGCGGAGCAGGCCGTTTGAAGGTCTGATAATTGAAGTTTCGGGCCCGAAAATCAAGGCCTTTCTTGTTTTCAGGCACAGAAAAGCCCCGCTTCTGGAATCCATGGAATGCGGGGCCTACGGTCTGATCGGTGTGCTGCTACAGCTCCATCGTATCCGTTTTCTGGACGTCGGTCATGTAAATTGTCTCATCTGCTTTCATAATCGGATCTGCCAGGATCACCGCGCGCCGCTTACCCACAAGGCCAGGCTGTGCTCGGAACTTGGGGCGCGCGCCCACAAAAACAATCGCATCTGCGCCCACAACCGTATCCAGCCTCAAGATGTCCCCCGCCTTCAGATTCATGGCATCTCCGATACTGATGTCAACCCGTCCCAATTCCACGTGGATCGGAGCGAAAACTCTGTCCAGCTGCTCCATCCGCTCCCCCTTCGTCGACTCCCGCTTGCCCCGATCACGACTCGCCCAGGTCTGAACATTCAGATATGCCATCACGGGTTCGAGTGTGAAATACGGATAGCAGAGATTGACCAAGCCGGAGGCGTGCTGCGAGTTGATTTCGAATGCAATCTGTACGACGGTGTCGGAAGGTGCTGCCACCTGCATGAATTCGGGGTTCACTTCCAATTCGGCGTCCGACACCTGGATCTTCAGGAGCTGGTCCCAGGTGGCTTCCAGATCAGTCAGGGTCCGCGTGACCACCTTCCCCATCACGTTCCGCTCGATGCTGGTCAGCGGGCGTGCGTCTGAAGGTGGGTTCCCTCCGCTGCCGCCGAACTGACGATCGATGAAGGATTACGCTACCGGGATGGAGAAGTCGATGATTGCAGGACCGCCCAGAGGTTCGATCGAGTACGTATATGAGCAGGAGGGGTTCGACAGCGACATAATGAATTCGGCGTAGGTGGTCTGGTCCACAAAGGCGATATCGCAGTCGACGACCGAACGCTGGAGCGCAGAAAAGGAGGAAGCCATCATCCTGGCCAGAGTTGGAATGAAGGTTCTCCAGGGTACGCTGCTGATCCTTCGAAACTCGAGCGGGGTGCTTGAAATCGTACGTGATAATGGGCTTGGTGGTGCCAGGACTTGCCGCCGCCGCACTCGAAATGGCTGCATCACCACCATCATCGCCGCCCGTAGCCGTCAGCAGCGCATCGATTTCATCTTGAGAAAGAATATCAGGCACAGGATTTGACCCGCTTTGAATGGTACGGGAAAGTTCTGCCCTAGGAGGACTCGGCACAGATTTCCGCCTGGTGGCGGAAACTTCCCAGCCACCGGATTCATGTCACGGAAACGGCCTATCCAAAGGATACTTCGGTGAGCAGGCAGACTAAAACGCAAGCTTTGTGCCACTCTATCCCAACAACCGGATTTCGCACGCCCCAGGTGTTACGGGGTTTCCCCTACGCCCCGCTCTGCGCCTGTTGTGAGTATACTTACCTCACACCCATAAGGAGTTCAGCAAGCAGTTGATCCAGGCGCTCGTATCCCAATCCCTTCGAGCTCATCTTGTCGATGTCGAAACGGGCACGCTTCAACGCCCTGCCTTTGGCCGATGTGTACTTTCCCAGGTGCTTCTCGAATTCCGGGTTTGCGATCTCCAGCGCGTTGAGCAGGTCCTGGATCTCCGAATCCTCATTAAGCTGACGCACTTTGTCCTTCAGAATCTTGTAGGTTCGCATGCACCCGGCGGCAAACGCCCAGACCCCGGCATCATCTTCGGTCCGGTAGGCGTGCGCATCAAAGTGCAGAGGCCCCTTGTAGCCGTTTTCTTCAAGCAGCCGCACCAGCAGGAAGGCGCTCTTGTAGTCTTCAGACCCGAATCGGAAATCCTGGTCGTAGCGCCCGTAGCGTTGGTCGTTCAGGTCAATGTGGAAGAGCTTCCCCGCATCCATCGCCTGCGCCACGCCATGGTGGAAGTTGAGGCCGGCCATGTGCTCATGGGCCATCTCGGGATTCACACCTACCATCTTGGGATAGTCGAGGGTTTCGATGAAGCCCAGGTAGTGTCCGGTGGTCGGGAAATAGAGATCTGCGCGAGGCTCATTCGGTTTCGCTTCAAGTGCGAATTTCATGTTGTACTTCTGGTCTTTAACGTACCGACACAGGTAGTTGATCCCTTCTCGGAATCGTTTCACCGCTTCAATGGGATCCTTCGTCAGGTTAGACTCCGAGCCTTCGCGGCCGCCCCAGAACACGTAGATTCCAGCCCCCAGTTCGGCGCCCAGATCAATAGCCGACATGACTTTTTGAAGACCATAGGCGCGTACCTTCGGGTCGTTCGACGTGAACCCCCCGTCGCGGAACACGGGGTGCGAGAACGTATTCGTTGTCGCCATCGGCACCACCATATCGTAGTCCTTCAACGCCTTCTTGAACTCCCGGACGATCGTGTTGCGCCTTGCCCGGGTAGCGTCGATGGGCACCAGGTCGTTGTCATGCAAGTTAACGCCCCATGCGCCCAACTCGCTCAACCGTTTCACGATGCGGGTCGGAGGAATCGGCTTCCGGACAGGATCGCCGAATGGATCTCGCCCCACGTTGCCAACGGTCCATAGGCCGAACGTGAACCGGTCCGCTTTCGTGGGCGTAAACGCATCGTTCATGGGTGGCTCCGTCTTGGGGTCAATCATCACATAAAGTGCGAATACAGTCTGGGAGCATGATACCCCCCCCGGCCAACACTGTCAATCAGCCCTGCTCCCGGCGCCCGGTCTTGCCTTGATCGTTTCATCCCGTAATCATACTTGCCTTGATCGCTATTTCCTGTAATCGCCTCATCCCCTAATCCGTTACCCCGGCTTCCCATGATCATCCGCGACCCCGTCCACGGCGATCTCGCCTTCACCTCCATCGAACGCCGCGCCATGGACACCCCCACCGTCCAGCGACTGCGCGGCATCCGCCAGACGGGCACCGCCTACCTCGTCTATCCGGGGTGTGTTCACACGCGGTTCGAGCACTCCTTGGGAACCTCCGGAATGGCCCGCCGAATCATGGCGTCTATCCGGGCCAACGGGACGCCCATCTCTCTTGAACAGGAGTCGATTGTGGCGCTGGCCGCTCTCCTCCACGACGTCTCCCACCTCCCGTTCGGTCATACGTTCGAGGATGAGCGCAAGCTCTTCCCCCGCCACGACACCCCGAGCCGGCTTGCTCACTTTCTGTCGAGAGAAGACCTGACGTCGGCGCTGGCCCCTTCCGGCTTGCTGGAACCGGTCGTTGAACTTCTATCTACAGGGCCAGATGTGCAGGCGGGGTCTTCCGTTCTCCCCTGGATGCACCAGATCGTATCCAGCACCATAGACGCCGACCTCCTCGACTACCTTCGGCGAGATGCGTATTTCGCCGGATTACGGCAAGACTATGACGACCGTGTCCTGTCTACCTTCACCGTTGCCGACAATCAACTTGCCGTCGACGCCACCAAGCTCAGTACCCGGACCGAAATTCTTCACCTCCTCCGCCTCCGCTATTTCCTCACCGAACGCATCTACTTCCATCACGCCAAGGTCATCTCCGGCGCCATCATCGCAAAGGCTGTCGAACTCGCTGTCCAAATGGGCTTGTCCGAGAGCGATCTGTACACGCTCACCGACGACGGCCTCCTGCGGCATCTCCAGAACATTGGCAGTGAACCGATCAGGAGGCTGGTGTCCCGCGTCACCGGGCGGAACCTCCTCAAACGCGCCTATACGCTCTCTCCGGCCAAGACCGGGCGCCGCACCCGCAACGATCTGATCGCCCGGTTTCACCGGTCGTCCGAATCACGGCAGCAGATCGAGGAGGAACTGGCGACGGCGGCCTCATTGCCCCCGGAGGATGTCATCCTATATTGCCCCGACATCTCGGCGATCAAGGAGGCTAATGTTACCATCAAGACAAACGGCGGACTGCGGAGGCTCAATGAGCCCGCCGACAATCCACCGTACGATGTGAAAGCTGTTGAAGACCAGTACGAGCGTCTCTGGCGATTCTATATCTTCGCACCCGAGAACAGTCGTGAAAAGGTAGGTACTCTCGCTGAAAAACAGTTCGGTCTCCCCAGCGCCTAAGAGACTCTTGCCTCCACCTCCACCTGATTGGCCGTTCGCCTGCCTGACCACCTGTCCTCCGCAGCAGCGCACCTGCGAAGGGGGACTGATCACTGACAGCTTCGTCTGCCAGTCTGCCTGACAACTATTCACTGACTCCTGTTTATTCCCCTCCTCAGAATCTCCAGCCGTCGCCTTGCCTCCGCAGCAACTGCTTCCTCTCCCTCCCACACGGCCAGGAAAGCCTCGAAGGCTCCGGCCGCCTCTGCCCGATCGCCGGCTGCCTCCAAAAGCCCACCCAGTGTAAAGTGCGCCTTGGCAAACCCCGGTTCAAGCGCAAGTGCTCGCCTTGCCGCATCGATTGCAGAACCCGGATCGCCCGCTCGCTGAAGCAGCAGGGCCAGATTGGTCAGATGGGCAGCCGTCGCGGCTCCAAGGCCATCCAGCCTCTCGTACACAACGCGCGCCTCCGTGAATGCTCCGGCAGCAAGCAGAGAATCACCCAGGACGGGATAGATCTGGCGCAGTCGAACCCGGGCTCTGCGCGAGTAGGGACCATCATCTGCGTCACCACTTAGAACGGTCTCGTACTCTCTGGCAGATCGGCCGTGGTGACCCAGAAGCAAATGGAGTCCGGCAAGGCTGTAGCGGGCCTGGGTGAGGGAAGGATCCAGCGCCAACGCGTGCTCGTAGGCATTCACCGCCGAATCCAGGCTGTCTCGCTGAGCCAGCAAGAACCCCTGGTTCAGGTAGGCCTCTGCAGCTTCCGCCCCAACTTCACCATCCCCCAGCACGCCCTGAAGCAGGCTAAGGGCTCGCAACGAAATAAGTGCTGTACTTTTCTCAAAGGTGAACCTACGTTCGGAGCGTGGACTCTAAGACCCTCCGAACGAAGTATGAAGCCTTGACTCCTGTCCTGACGGAGCGCAC
>Ga0114996_10007361_pt1 | contig 12494 bp, 13 predicted proteins | sample ArcticOcean_MG_C_4_FD_87039 | JGI IMG/M metagenome (GOLD analysis project Ga0114996, IMG submission 87039) | Marine microbial communities from western Arctic Ocean - ArcticOcean_MG_CB4_134 | ecosystem: Environmental > Aquatic > Marine > Oceanic | place: Arctic Ocean: Canada Basin | collected... | reverse complement strand
CGAGTTGCCATCTAGGTAGGTCAGGTCCGGGTCTGGGTGGGCGAAGCGATCCTTGAAGTCCTCGAGTCCGTGGGCGGGAAAAGATTGCATCGTCACAGGATAACCTTGGTACTTCAAGCTTCTATCTGGGCGACCGTCTCGATGCCCACTGCTCCGCAGACCCGATCTAGAACTACGCCTCCTCCTGTCAGCAGGTCTGACACTCGTTGACGCAAGCTTCCGTCGGCAATGTCCTCGTAGAGATTTGCTCCTGGACAGGCCGTGGCTGCGAAGTCACGATGGCCTCCGATCATCGAGACGTCCACGGCGTACTTCCCAGCGCCGTATGCCAGCAGCCGCGCCAACGTTTCCAGCTGTTCTGGAGAGGGCGACTGTGTGTCGAACTCACCCTCAAGACAAACGAGGTAGTGCCCGGTTGGGTCATAGCTTGTGGAGGTGTCCCCTCGGAACGCTTCAGGGCGACCCTCGAACGCATAGCCGTCTGACGAGATGACGTAGTGATAGGCAAGGTCCGGCCACCCGCGCTCCTCAATATGGAACCGCTGATGTCTTCGAACAGCGGTGGGCGTGTCCTTTGGCGAACTCAAGAATCTGGCTGTGTGATGCACCGTTAGGCGCGAAATCGTGTGAGCCTTAAGGCCGTCGCCGGAAGGTAGCGCTCCCCAGGCGTCCCTACACAGAACCGAAACACTTACCCCTGAGAGGGTCGACTCGACGAAAGTCGGAGAAGGGCCAGAACTAGCACCTGGGCTTGGGGACGTTGTGGCTCTGGTTGCGCTGATTGCTGTAGTGGTTGCTGTTGTGGCTCTGGTTGCGCTGATTGCTGTTGTAGCCGAGCTGGAGGAGAACCAGCGACTACCAGCCGAGACAACGGCGCCTGCACCCACGACACCAAGGATCGACCGGAGAACTTGTCGTCTCGTGAGGTCTGACACGCAACGCTGCCTAGAAGTAGTAGCGACTCAACGTCTCGGCGACGCAGGCAGGTTTGGTTTGCCCCTCTACCTCGACTGTCATGAGGTTTTTCACTTGCACCCCACCGCTCCCGACGTCTGAGACCTCCAGTACCTTCCGGTGCACCCGCACCCTCGAACCGACTGGGACTGGACTGGGAAAACGAAGCCGTTCCATGCCGTAGTTGATGGCCATCTTGAGGCCGTCAAGAGAGACCTCTACTTGTCCACCCAAGTACGGCAGTAGCGACACGGTGAGATATCCGTGGGCGATGGTTCCTCTGAAAGGACCCCTTGCCGCCTTCTCGGGGTCTACATGAATCCACTGGTGATCAAGCGTGGCATCTGCGAAGGCATCGACCCGATCCTGATCCACCATCAGCCAATCACTGGTGCCAATGTCCTGGCCTTCAAGTGCTTTCAGAGCTGCGAAGCTCATCGTCCCTCCAATCGATCAAACGGGATCCTACCCGGAGTGCTCTGTCACGAGTTGCAGTAGCGTTGGGCGATGAGCACACCGAACCCAAGTTCTCAACCGCGCCGCTGGCCCACCGTCCTCACGACCTTGGAGGTCGTGGTCACTCTGGGGAGCATCGCCGCCGTGGGGTATCTGGGCGCACAAGTCCAGAACGTGACCCGTGACGTGCTGGAGACCGTGCTTCCGCCAACGACCGACTACACAGTGGCGAGCACAGTTGCCATCGAGACCCTTCGAGATCTAGCGCGGCTGACAACGTTGAACAGGTAGCCTACGTCACGCTTGAGAAGGGGACGGACCAAGGCTGGCTCACCTCTGCCACCGGTGACATCGTTTCCTTGTTCGCTGTTGCCCGAATCGGGGCCGGTATCGACCTCGGCAGACTCCAGCCGAGCGACAGGCTGACGGACCCCACCAAGGGTTCAATCCCCATCAAGCTCCCTGAAGCAGAGGTCCAGTACGTAGCCGTCGACAACGACGCCACTCACATGTACGATCGGGACAAAGGGCTCTTCACAAGAGGAGACCCACAACTGGAGAGTGAGGCTCGGCGCGGGGCCGACGAGATACTCCTGGCTCAGGCGTTGGATGCCGGCCTGCTCGAAGAGGCAGAAACGTCGGCGATCATCGTCCTTACCGACTTCTTGGCTCCCCTTGGCTACACAGACATCGAGATCCTCCCCTGATCCCGAGCCAGACAGCCAAGACATCATCACCAGCTTGACGCATGTGAGAGAATGATGCCTTATGCCGCGTTCTCAACACAACAACTCGATGCTTACTGAGATCCTCCCACCGGAGGAACGCGCCATCGAAAGCATCGTCTCTCGATACACGAGGGTCTCGGGGGCAGTCACGCGATTCGCACGTTCGCTGTCGGGCAATGAGAAGTTGTCGGTCCGGGTCGGATCAGAAGCCTCCGCATCTGGAGATGAAATCATTCTCGACCCGGGCGTGTTCCAGGCCGCCTACGCCCGCCGAGCGCCGGTAACACCGGCTGAGGTCGCGCTTGCCTCTGCCCTCCACGAATGCGTACATCTCGTGTCGTCCGACTTTGAGGAGGCGCGGGAACTCGAACCATCCTGGTTTAGCGACGAGAACGAAGTCGTGCCCGGTACCTTCACACTGCTCGATGCGCTCTACAGAGCCGAGGGACCTCCTGGCACCGCTATGTTCTTGGCAGTCGAGGATGCTCGGCAAGAGTTGCAAGGCCTCTCATCCTATCCGGGTGCTCGTTCAGTTCTCGATGACATGTACCGAGCCGCCACTCCGACAGCGTTCGATGCTTCTGGACTGTTGAGTCAGTTTGCTCTCGCCTGCTTCCTGATGGTTGGTGGGTACAGCACGAAAGAGCAACTGGAGAGACGAACGCATGGGCAGGTCGCCGCTGCGCTCGCCGACGCGACACCCCATATCAAAGCTATCCGAACCGCGAAGTCGCCGTGGGATGTTGCTCGGGAGGCCGTCGACCTCTTGAGGGTCGCTCGCGTGCACGGGTTGATCGCTTCGGACGGGTCGAAGGAGACTCGTCGAGACAAGAACCAGCGTCAGGAGGACGAAGCTCAATCGATGACGGAGACCCTTGATCGGCTTCGCCTACACACAAAGGTGTTGTCTAACCAAGAGTCCTACGAGGAAGTGCGCAACGCAAACCAGGCGAGATCTGCCGATTCGAGGATACAAGGGCAGTCACAGGTGGCCAGTCACGAGGGGGCGGATCAGATCCTTCGGGTCTCCCAAGCCCCCACTGTTTACCTACCCAGTGGCCAAGGCGGAAAGCTCCTAGTTGTTCCTTTTCCTCAGAGCTTCCGGCAGTTCGCTCCGGCGGGACATAAAAGCATCGACCGTGCAGCCAAGCAGTGGAACGCCTCCCAACGAACCGTCTCTGGCGAGTTGTACCCCCTGTTTGCCGCGAACCAACGACGTGGCCTGCAAACTGGCTTCGACTCAGGTGACCTCAGTCCGCACGCCCCGTTGCTCGTAGCCGCCGGCATCTACGACCGCATGTATGAGCGCCGGGCTCAACGAAGTAGGCGCTCATACGCAGTGAGCCTCCTCATCGATGGATCGGCAAGCATGCTGCAGACCCAAACCGCTCAGCCGACGAACCGCACGAGATGGGGAATGGCGGCAGCGTCACTCGGCGCTTGGATGCTCGCCGACCTCTGCAACGAACTCCAGATTGACTTCGAAGTAGCGATGTTTAATCGATCGTTCGGGGCCATCGTTACAGACAGCGAGAAGTCATACAACCATCGGTGGAGCCAAGCGAAGATGGAATTGCAGAGGACCCAGGGATCATCCGCCCCTCGGCTCATCCGAACAATCAACCACTACATGATCAAGCCCTTCGATCGACGATGGCGCTCCCAGTCGGATCTCCTTGCCGGCTTCTTCCACACCATCGCTGACCCCCAAGCGGCTAACGACTACATACGTAAAAACCGGGCTACCGCTCCCCCAGTATCTATGTTCACCCGTGCGGCCAACGTAGATGAACTCAACGTCACGCACGCCGCCGACCGACTGAACGGCCTGGGAGCGAACGTCCGAGTACTCGTAGTCTTGGCAGATGGCATGACGAGAGGATCAGTGGATGACCTCAAAGCAACAGTCGAGGCAGCCGAAAAGACCGGTGTTACCGTTCTGGGCATAGGTATCGGTGACGACACCGTTTCCCGGGTCTACAGACGGTCGAAAGTCGTCGAATCACCACAAGATCTGGCAAACGCCATGATCGGCGGGGTTCGAGGAGCTTTGCGAAAAAGCCTAAGAATGACCGGCCTAGAGGTGGGTCAACGAAGAGACGAATTCAGTATTGGAAGGAGCGCCTAAATGAACGATTCAGTTACGTTCGACGATCCCGCAGGGGTCTCGCCGAGCATCACCCTCAAGAAGTTCACCGTCCCGAAGGGCCTCGGAGATTATCAACAGCGGATCTCAAAAATTCCCGAGCCCGACCCCTATTACGTCGGTTTGGGGACGCTCTACAAGTTCGCAGCTCTTGAACAAGTCCGAAGCCAGGGAAGCCAAGGCCTCACTCCTATGCACGTGGCTATCCGTGGACATATGGGTACCGGTAAGGACCACGATATTGAGCAGTTCGCTGCCCTCATGGGTCTCCCGTACTACCGGATCCCACTGACGGGAGAAGTACGAGATGTAACGCTTTTGGGCAGCACGAAGCTCCACGGTGATGGGAAGGGTGGCACGGAGTCTCGCTGGGAGGACGGAGACATCACTCGTGCCCTTCGCGGACCAGCCGTGGTCAACCTGTCCGAGTTAAACGCCGCGGGCGCCGAAACTCTCTTTGCCCTCCACGGTCTGCTAGATCGTTATCAAGCGATCGACCTACCCACGGGCGAGATGCTTGAACTGCGAGATGACATTCGCATCTTCGGGACGATGAACCCCACCGATCTGCGGGATTACGCCGGAACTCAGACGCTCAACAAGGCCTTCGCCGACCGTTGGGTCATCTGGGAGAAGTACTTCCCTGACGCTAGCCAGCTGACCGAGATGTTCACCGCACGATATCCACGAATGAAAGCGCCGTTCGTCGACGCTATCAGTCGCCTCGCTCATGAGATCAACGAGTCGTTCGCCTCCACTGATGCAGCGACTCGTGTGGAGACCCCACTCAGTCTGCGGACATCTCTTGATCGCATTCCTGTTGGCCTCGAGATGTACAGTCACGCAGAAGATCCCCTCCGCATAGCGTGGGAGGAATTTGTGCTCCCCCACGTCGATTCGTTCGACCGTGATCACTACGAAACGGTCTGGGCAGCCATCGTTCGGAAAGGACCAAAGGGCCCCGCCTTCACTTAGGCCGACTCTACTCTTCACTCGTGACTTACAACATCGGCGACGAATCCCTAGACCGTCAGATCGCGGAACTGGTGACAGCAGGTTCTGCCAACCCGTATCCTGAGCTGATCGCCGAGATCATCACCACCGCCCTCAAGCTGCACCGTGATAGAGCCGGTAAGGGTGACCTGCGCATGATGAACACAGCGCTCAAAGAGTTGCGGTTTTCCGCGCAACTCTTTGCCCGCAACAGGGACAAACCCAAGGTGACCATGTATGGCTCCGCTCGTCTCACCCGTGACCACCCCGAGTATCAACTCGCCAAGCAGTTCGCAGAACTGATCGTCGACGAAGGCTGGGAAGTTATCACCGGAGCGGGCCCGGGCATTATGGAAGCCGGCAACGAAGGAGCCGGGCCAGACAATTCGTACGGAGTCAACATTCGGCTCCCCTTTGAAGCATCGGCCAACCCATACGTCGACCCTGCGCGGCTCGTGAACTTCAAGTACTTCTTCACGAGAAAAGTTGGATTCGTGAAGGAGTCTCATGCCTTTGTGCTCTTCCCAGGGGGTTTCGGCACCATGGACGAAGCCTTCGAACTGCTTACTCTCCTCCAGACCGGCAAGAGCGACATGCACCCGGTCGTGCTCCTCAACACGCCCGGATCCGACTACTGGTCCGGTTGGTCCGAGTTTGTCAAGACGCACCTCATCGACGGTGGGATGGTCTCCCCGGGAGATGTTGCCCTCTACAAGATCACCGACGACCCGGCCGAAGCCGCTCGCGAGGTATGTCACTTCTACGCCAACTATCAGTCCCAACGATACGTCGACGGGCGACTCGTAATTCGAATGGGAAAGGCCCCGTCGGGCGAGCAATGCGAAGCGCTTACAGAGGAGTTCAGCGACATCTTGAAGTCGGGATCGATCGAGCGGGTGGATGCCCCAGACGCCGAGATTCACGACGAGGACTCGCTCGATGCTGAGCGAGTACGGCTCCACTTCAACCAGCGACACTTCTCGAGGTTGCGCCAACTCATTGATCGGCTTAACGACCTAGTCTCCCCCGACCACCGATCCATTCCTCCTGCTGCGTTCACCCAAGAGCAACAAACGCGACCGTGGTAGTGAGCCGTCTTCAGGTAGTCGTCAATCCAAAGTAAAATTATTCGTTATGAGAGAAATTCTTACTGATCTAGTCGCGGAGCAACAGGGTCTGGATCAATTCCTTCAGAAGATCGCGCCTCGCCTTTGGAACCAACCAACGGGTGCAAAGGGATGGTCTATCCACGACCTTGTGAGCCACCTAGCTTCCATCGAAGAACTAGCGGCCCAATGCGTGATCGAGGGACTAGACCCCAACGTCCTCGTAGCCGAGGCCGGGTCGCTGAACGCCCTCATCAAAGAAGGCGTTGACCGAGGAAAGTCCATGCGTCCGCAGGACGTCATCGAGTGGTGGCGGGGCTCACGCGCAAGCACCATGGATGCCCTGTGGAATAAGGATTCAAGCGATCGTATGCACTGGTTCGGTGGAGATGTCTCGGCAAAGATGATGGCCACCTATCGCATTATGGAAACATGGGCTCACGGTCTTGATGTTTGGGACATCTACGGCGATGAAGAGACCATCATCGAGACTCCCCGCCTCCAGCACGTCAGCTTCTTGGGGTACCACCTGCTTGGCACAGTGTTCGAACAAGCTGGCGAAGAGTACGATCCCGTCCGCCTCGAAGTAATGGGCCCAGGGTACGCCAAGTGGGTGTTCGGGCCCGAAGGGGCTGACCGCATTAAGGGGCCCGCCATTGACTGGTGCCGCCTCGTAGTCCGGCGGGCCCAACTGAAGGACCTACCCGACCTCGTGGCTGAAGGCCCCGCGGCAGAGCGTGCCATCAAGCGAGCAGCTGCCTACATCGAATAGCTCTAGGCCTTCGGTGTGCGGCCGATCAGTCAGTCTCGCGAGAGATCTCTAAGCCGGTCTTCGCCATAAGGCGCATGAACCCTGGCACCAATTCTGAGAAGATCGCTGGTTTCAGGACGTTCTCGTACAGCTTCATGAACTCCGACATTTTGCAGATGATGTGGTGCAAGCTCAGTGTGTGGAGACCGCTCTCCTCGGCCTGGCCGAAGGCAACAAGACGAGTCCGCAAGACGCCGCCACCGCGCGCTTCCACATATGAGACACCGTGTTGTTGAAGAGCAGTAATGACGGGGCCAACGCCCTGCTCGTAGAGCCACTCCAGCCGACTCAGAACAGAGTGGAGTGCTTCGTGGCTCTTAAGGCCACTATTGATGAGCGCCGATCCTTGCTTAACCTCTCCAATGATCACATCGATCATCCCTTCTTCGAGTTGAAGGGCATCATCATCGAGGAGCAATTGGGCAGCGTCGTCGCCGTCGTGCACGTCAGCGGCGAGGGTTCGCCCTGGGAACCGCACAGCCACCATGTCGACATCGGTCACAGTGACGTACTCACCCGACTTGGTCTTTCTCTGAATGTCGAACTCAGTCATCGTGAAGTACCCGGTCATCCGGAGGTACCCATCGACCAACTCAACTGCAACATCCATGGGTACATTGTGCCCTAGATTGAGAACTTCCGTGCAGGGCGTGAGACTGCGCCCTCGTCCGGTTTATCATTATGTGAAGGCTGGGAACCCACGGAGGATCAAGTATGTCGGAAACACTCGAAAACCTACTGAACGAGGATCGGGAATTCCCGCCGTCCGCAGCGTTCACGGCCCAAGCCAACGCCAAACCAGGTATCCACGAGAGGGCCGAGGAAGATTGGTTGGGTTGGTGGCATGCACAGGCTCTTGAGCGGGTTTCTTGGTACAAAGAGCCCACTATCATCCTCGACGACTCGGCCGCACCGTTCTACAAGTGGTTCTCCGACGGAGAGCTGAACCTCAGCTATAACTGCCTCGACCGCCACGTCGACACCGGCGGAGGCGACAAGGTCGCCTACCACTGGGAAGGCGAACCCGGCGACAAGCGCACCATCACGTACTCGGATCTCCTCGACGAGGTTTGCCAGTTCGCGAACGCTCTTAAGGGGATGGGCGTCGAGCGTGGGGACCGCGTCGCTATCTACATGGGGATGATCCCCGAACTACCAGTCGCTATGCTCGCCTGCGCCCGCATCGGCGCTGCTCACTCCGTTGTCTTCGGGGGGGTCTCAGTCGACGCTCTCGCCGACAGGATCGACGACGCACAGGCGAAGGTTGTCATCACGCAAGACGGAGCTTGGCGGCGGGGCAGCGTCGTGCCCTTAAAGCCAACCGCTGACATGGCAGTCGATCGGACAACGACGGTCACCAAGGTCGTCGTCGTCAACAGGACAGGCAACGACATCGACATGACCGAGGGTCGTGACGTCTGGTGGCGCGATGCGATCAACGGCCAGTCGACTGCATGTGAGCCGGAGCGAATGAACGCTGAGGACCTACTGTTCATCCTCTACACCTCAGGCACTACCGGCACTCCAAAAGGGATCGTCCATACCCAAGGGGGCTATCTCACCGGAGCAACAACGACTCATAGTTACGTTTTCGATATCAAGCCAGACGACGTGTACTGGTGCGCTGCTGACATTGGTTGGGTAACCGGCCATACGTACATCGTGTACGGACCATTGGCCAATCACACCACTGGTGTGATGTACGAAGGGGCGCCAAACTTCCCCGAAGATGACCGACTGTGGGACATCATCGAGCGATACGGAGTCACCATCTTCTACACCGCCCCGACAGCCATTAGAGCGTTCATGAAATGGGGAGACGAGCATCCTGCCAAGCACGACCTCTCCTCGCTGCGTATCATGGGAACAGTGGGCGAGCCGATCAATCCCGAAGCTTGGATCTGGTACAACGAGCACATTGGCGGCGGGACGTGCCCCATAGTCGACACATGGTGGCAGACTGAGACAGGTGGGATCATGATCACTCCCCTGCCGGGAGCCGTTACCACCAAACCAGGATCCGCCACCCTTTCGTTCCCAGGCACTCTGGCCGATGTTGTGGATGATGACGGCAACTCCGTCCCCCTCGGAGGCGGAGGGTTGCTTGCGATTCGAAGACCATGGCCTTCCATGCTCCGCGGCGTGTACGGAGACGACCAGCGATACCTTGATGTGTACTGGTCCAAGTTCGACGGTATGTACTTCCCCGGCGATGGCGCCAAACGGGACGAGGACGGCTACTTTTGGCTGTTAGGGCGTGTCGACGACATCATGTTGATAGCCGGACACAACATCTCCACCACTGAGGTCGAATCAGCGCTTGTCTCCCACCCCTCCGTGGCTGAATCAGCCGTTGTCGGCCGCAAAGACGACCTCACGGGTCAGGCTATTGCGGCGTTTGTCTCCCTCCGCGGCGGCAATGAGGGCAGCCCTGAGCTAGTCGCTGAGTTGCGGGACCACGTTGGACGGACCATCGGTCCAATCGCAAAGCCGGCCTCAATCGTGTTCACGCCTGATTTACCGAAGACCCGATCAGGCAAGATCATGCGGCGCCTCCTCAAGGACATCGCGGAGCGACGCACTTTGGGCGACACGACGACGCTAGCGAACGCCGAGATCGTGGCTGACATAGCGAACCAAGCTAAGGAATCAGACGAGAGCTAGGTCCCAGTTCGCATCCAACAGGACTTCCGACAGGCCGTGACGGTTAAGGTAAGAAAGGTCACCATGCGGGAGACCTCCATGGCCGAGCGAGGCCTCTAACCCAAGGAAGCGGTTGCCCCGCTGGAACCCCCGTCGACCGGCAAGGTCACACCAGTGATCCAGCTACTCCGATCGGAACACAAGAAGGTTGCTGCGTAGGCAATGTCCTCGGGTTCGCCCAATCGTCCGAGCGGGTGCAGAGCAGCGGCTGCTGCCTCCCCGTTCTTCCAAAGCATCTCTGACAATCTCGTCTTTACCACTGCCGGAGCGAGGGCGTTCACCCTGACTCCCGGCGCCATCTCCATGGCCATCTGACGAGTCATGAAGGCAAGAGCGGCCTTTGACACGTTATAGGCACCCAACATGGGACTCGGATCGATCCCTCCGACCGAAGCCATATTCAGAATCACTCCCCCGTTGCGCTTCATCCATTCGTGCCACGCTGCCTGGGCCCACATAAGGGGACCTTTCTGATTCACCAGCCACGTCTTATCCACGGCGCCCAGGTCCACATCAACCAGACTTCCAAATGCTGGGTTGGTCCCCGCGTTGTTGATGAGAATGTCAACGGCTCCAAAACGCTCGATAGTGTGCGCGATGCATCGATCGGCGTCCTCCTTCCTGTCTGCCCGCGCTGCCACACCAATCACGCTGTCAGGCCTCCCGGTCGCTTCGCCCAGGTCTTGAGCAGCTTCCTCGGCGCTCTCCGTCCGTCTCGAAGTAACCACAACCCCCTCGGCGCCTGAGTTCAGGAACTCTTCCGCGATGGCGTAGCCAATCCCGCGACTACCCCCTGTGACGACCGCCACTTTCCCTTCAAGCTGCACTTCCATGGCTCACTCCTCATGTTGATACGGGCAGATCCTATCGCGAACGTCGTCGCGACAACGAGCGGTTCAATCTAGTTCGGAGTAAGCTCGCGGCAATGCACATTCTTGTGGCCACAGCTGGGGCGCTTTCTCCTACATCCGTTGCTGAGTTTCTCGAATCGATCTGGAGACCTCACTTCACGGTCTGTATCGTTACGGCCGTACAAGTTCCTCGAGAGTTCCTGGAGGACGCCGAGGAGACTGACTGGAGTCCTTTGTTCCCTGACGAGAACAAGCAAGACGTCGCCGACGTGGTAACCAAGTACGTTACGGAGCGAGGGCGGAGGCTGGCAGGACCCATTTTGTCAGCTCTCGAGGCTCGGGGCATCCATGCCGAGCCGCTCTATGTCGATGAGATCGAGCCGGCGGCTGCCATTGTCGATGCCGCGCACCGTCTCAACGCCGACCTCATCATCATGGGAGCAACCAAGCCCCTCTTCGATGCCGCCACCTGGTCATCCATATCGGCCCAAGTAGTGAGAGCGGCTCGGATCCCGACACTCGTCATACCAGGCACCCGCGTCAACACAGCACCTGAGGAAGAAGTCGAGACGTAAAAGCCGACGGCATCGGCGGCTCACACTTTCTGTCACACCCCCTTGCCATGATGTGCGTATGCAAATCCAACAACGTTCTTGCACCCACACCTTGACCACCATCAATGGCTACGCCATGGTTGCCTGCCCTGCCTGTCAATCCGTGCAGTGGTGGACCCCAGAGGGCCGAGCAGATGCCCATCTCGGCATGGCCGCGGCCTTCGGCAACTTCGATCAGGTTGCCCAACTCCCAGGCCTCGCCTCCCAGGCCTCCGGCGTCACCGTCTACTCGCCAGCCACCAGGGACGATCGAAGTGCCCTGCGTACCCTGCCTGTCCGTGTCTGGCTTGAAGTCCACCCTACGTTTTGGATCGCCAGTGACGAGCACCACCTGCTGATCTCCTTGACTCAAGGCTCCTTCAGCGAGCCAGCTCCAGCCACTCGGCCGACGTTGCAGCTCGTGCCCACCCCGGCGTAACGGACTCACCGCACCGAGGCCATCACCATCGCAACCACAGCATCTCGGTCCACGTTCGTAGCGACAAAGACATTGGCAGGGTCCCGAGATTCTTTTCGTTGATCCACCACTGTCATGCCGCGTGTGTAGATTCCCTGCGTTTCTATGCGTACGTTCCGATGCTCGTACTCAAAGAGTTCCGGGTGGGTGACAGCCACCACTGCTGTTGGGTCGTGCATGAACACACGATCGGCGCCGTGGCGACTCACCGCGGTGATGTAGCCCGCCAACATCTCGGCGACTGTATCTCCCTGGACAGTCCCGGTCGCTCTGAACTGCTCGACGTGTGACACATTCATATCTACTTGGTGAGTGAGGTTCAGGCCGACCATGCATATATCCGAGACTGCTCGAAAGACTTCGTCGGCAGCTTCGGGATCAGCATAGATGTTGAACTCAGCAGCGCTTGTCACGTTTCCGTGTGTACTGCTTCCGCCCATGATGGTCAGTCCCGCAATCCGATCGGCGAAAGTCGAATCCGCCCGCAGAGCTAACGCTATGTTTGTCAATGGTCCAATGGCCACCACCGCCAGATCCGGCTCTTGTCGAGTCACCTCTAGGAGAAACGAGACCGCGTCGAGACCGGCAACACGCGACACAGGATCCGGAAAGGCTGCCCCGCCGAGTCCGAACTCACCATGTATCGCCACTGCGTTTACCGGATCGTCGTGGAGG
>Ga0114996_10007360_pt1 | contig 12494 bp, 12 predicted proteins | sample ArcticOcean_MG_C_4_FD_87039 | JGI IMG/M metagenome (GOLD analysis project Ga0114996, IMG submission 87039) | Marine microbial communities from western Arctic Ocean - ArcticOcean_MG_CB4_134 | ecosystem: Environmental > Aquatic > Marine > Oceanic | place: Arctic Ocean: Canada Basin | collected... | reverse complement strand
TTAGACCCTATATAATAACAAAAAGTACTAATTATATTACAAAAATCTATGATGCTTCATATACATTTTTTGGAGATACATCATCACTTTCTTTTGCCTTAACATCAGCAACATGTACGACTGAAAAAAATCTATCAATCAACTACGACAACGAAGGTTGGCCTCTGGGTGGCGATGGTACTTGGGGGTCGCCCGATCCAAATACAATAACAACTGATTATGCAGAATTAATTGGTAAAATAGTGACAAATCCTAAAGCGGGAGTACCAAACCCAAGTGGTAAAATTATTGAATATGGTTTTTATATTTGGGCAGGTGGTGAAACAGCGGGAGTGAATGGTAAAAAAGATAATTTGACTTGGCCGGGCAAAAATGACGGACCTGGCGGGTCTCTGCAGACAGCTGATGAATGCGTAACTTTAAATTATTTTAACAACGAGACCGTTGATATTTCTATAAACTTCGTTAATGGTGATAATTTTGATGCTTCAAACAATTATAGTGGTACTTGGCAGGAAATGCTTTTCCCATCTGATACAAGTAAAAATATTTTAATAAATGGAAATACTATATTTAATAATACAATATGGTATGCAGCTTATACACGAAATTATTATAACGACGGCGTCACGGTGACAGACAATTACTCTATGGGCGATGTTAATAGATTTGAACAATTAGCGTCTATAAGTTTTTCAGTTGATATGGAAATGCCATTAGATACGAATATTACCAATAATACAGGACGAGTTTATGGAAAAATTTTATTAAATTCAGATATTAATATTTCCGTAATTAAGGGTTATGGTTTTTGTTGGAGAGAAATTCATACTGAAGGTTCTCAATGGAATTATGAAACAAACACTATTGACGAAAGTGTGTTTTTCCCCGCACCAACTATCCATGATAGTTCAATGGTGAATTTAATGATTACAGATGTTTCAAATCAAGAAATAATAAATTACGACGCTAATGGTTGTTTTCCTGGAATAAAACGGAAAAATATAGATTGTAGTGGTGTTACACAACGCCCTCCCATGATTTTTCCAGGGGATGATCCGTGGGAGTTTTATTATAATATAGGAACACGCGGAGAAGAATTAAAAGCTGCTGGCGGTATTGTTGGTCCTAGTGGTTCAGTTGCGTTTGATGCTTCCGGTGGTTTATTATTGTCTTATCATTATTATTTTGTAAGGTCGTGGATTAAAGCGAAAAAATCTAATCCAACCGTGGAGGATGATGATGGAGAGGCATTATCGGGTATAAAATATGGTCCTTTGTGGTATCCTAATCCCCCTAATCAAACTTCTCATAAGAAAGGATATGTGTTTTTAACTAAAAAATGCCCTCCGTGTACGCTAGGAAATATAAGTTACAATAATTTAGAAGCATTTAGCTTACATTTATTTTCAACTATATTAATAAACCCCGAACCCAAAAAATTAATCCAATTTGGTTTTGTATATATTAAAGATGTATCTAATAATTTGACCCCCACTATTGAAAATAGTTCTGTTATTTTTTTGACAGAACCGGCAAGCGCTTTTACGAATACTTCAAATATCCAACTGAGTTATTTTTTAACTGGATTAAATCCAAAAACAAAATATAGCATTCGTTCATTTTCAAATAATATTCATTATGACCCTTCTGGTGCAGGAGGGACGGAGGACACAGAAAATTCAGAACAAGAAGGTGGTATTTCATATAGTGCAAATAAAGCTCATTTTGAAACGGGTTATTCTCCTGAAAGCGAAGAATTGATAGTGTCAGCATCAAATATTTCATATCGAACGGCACTTTTTAAGGGCGTAATAATTATAAATGACTATTCATTAATTTCAGAGCATGGTTTTTGTTGGATTGCTACAGAGAATTTAACAATAAAACCAACATTAGATAATAGTTTTAATAATTTAGGACCGTTCACAGGTACAGGTCCATATGAATATCAAATTATAGGTTTTAAGAAATCAGATACAAATTTAGATTATGATACAAGTTATAATTTGAGAGCTTGGTCAAAAAATCCATATTCCCAAAATCAAATCACATATAGTGAAAATATGATTAGTTTTGAAACATTAAAACCGACCCCCCCAAATATGGGTCCTACTATTCCTATTAATACAGGTTTATTTGGTGGGTTTAATGACTCCTTCACTACTGCACAATTTGGTGGTGGTTTTGGTGATAGTTCGGGAGTTGAAATAATAGAGACATTTGGTCTTTGCTGGACATCCCTCGCCGGTACGCCTCTATCTGGAATCCAATGGGATCCTTCTGGGGGTTCAGACCAGCCAAATAATTATGAGTTGACTTTAGAAAATGCCGAAGGATATACATCTCTTACAGATTTTCAACAGTTAAATATTGATGGTTCATTTAATTTTGTCTCAACAATGACAGGATTGTCTTATAGTACTACGTATTATGTTCGTTCTTATGCAAAAATAAATCCAACCGGTTATGGTAATGTTTATAATTTCACCACGCCAGATAAGCCCTGTGTATGTAAGCCAGTAGTGCAAAAATCAGTAGGAAGTGGTGTTCCTCGTTCAAATTTATCAAGTAAAAGATTATATTCACAAAGAATTCAGTTATTTGGTTCTACAATAGTAGAGTATCAGGCGATGACACCAAATTTACTTTAAACTGGTGGAAGAAGGTAATTTCTACCATTAATAATATTATAACGACATAATGGACAGGTTGAATGTGTTCTAAACCAAGTGTTAAGAGATTCTTTTTTAAAAATATGTCCACAATGAATAATTTTTAAAATATCATCATCCGGTTCAAAATTAGTTCGTGAAATGCTACACATAATTTGATTTGTAGAGATATCGCTATAGTTTGATTCTGCGGTTGCATTTATTATTTGCATACTTGTTGGTGGCGGTGGTGTCGGTGGTGTCGGGGGAGGTCGCGCCGGAACCGTGTTATTTGAAAAAGGAAATAATGTAGAGGTTCCCCTATGTCTTGCAAGATAAGGTCTTCTCCGTGGGGGTATTGGTGGGCTCGCCGGGGAAGAATATGAACTTACAGCATTTAATGCACCAAGTATCCCTGTCATTTCATCTAAATGAGAATTTAGTCTATTATTTCTGTTTTCTCGTGTAGTGAGATTTCTTTGCATACTTAAATATTGCAATATTATTGAATGATTTCTAGTAGAAGATAAATTTTCACTTTCCAACATATATCTGTATAATTTATGTTGTTCTTTCCTCGTATTCAAATATTCAAGTAATATTGTTGTCAAAGCATCATACATTATATAATTATCAAAGAAAAAGCTTTTATATTTTTAAACAATTTAAAAAATACCCAATTAATTTTCATATATGTATTCACAATATCAAGGTAAAGGTTTAACAGGATTAGCAAATCTAGGAAACACTTGTTTTGCAAATGCAGCCATTCAATGTTTTTCTCATTCTTATGAAGTCAATGATTATTTACAAACTGGAAAATATAAAGCACAATTAAATAAGAAACCAGAGTCTTTAATATTAATGGAATGGGATAAATTAAGAAAAATGATGTGGAGTGAAAATTGCACTATTTCCCCCGGTGGATTTATTACTGCAATACATAAAGTTGCTAAAATTAAAAAAAAAGTAATTTTTACCGGTAATGCTCAAAATGATTTACCAGAATTTGTTATTTTTTTAATTGATTGTTTTCATGGTTCAATTTTAAGAGAAGTTGAAATGACAATCAAAGGAAATATAATAACAGAAAAAGATAAATTAGCTAAAAAATGCTTTGAAATGATGCAGAATATGTATAAGAGTGAATATTCTGAATTTTTGCGATTTTTCTATGGTACGATGGTTTCAAAAATTAGTTCAAAAGATGGTGAGGTTCTATCTTTAAAGGCTGAACCCTTTAATATATTATCATTGCCAATTCCCAATAAGAAAAACCCCACATTAAATGATTGTTTAGATTTATATGTAGAAGAAGAGAATTTAGTAGGGGAAAATCAATATTATAATAGTAAAACAAGCAAAAAACAAGATGCAAAGAAACAAATGTGTTTTTGGAATTTTCCAGAAATTTTAATAATTGATTTAAAAAGATTTACCAATAATATAAAAAAAAATGATATTGTTGTTGATTTTCCTTTAGAAAACTTTGATTTAAAGGAATATGTTTTGGGTTATGATAAAAAAAGCAGTAAATATGATTTATATGGAGTTTGTAATCATAGTGGAAATATTTTTGGCGGACATTATACTGCATTTGTAAAAAATTCAAGCAATAAATGGCATCACTATAATGATACAACAATAACCGAAGTAAAAGAACCTAAAAATATTAAATCAAATCGTGCTTACTGCTTTTTCTATCGCAAAAAAAAATAGGAACAATAATATATATACAATGGTTAATTTAAATATATCTCCATCAATGTTATTTTCAGATACATATGACGAAGGTAATCAAAGAGTTGCACATAGTAACGTCATAGTTATTGTTGTATTATGTGTTATATTAGTATTATTTTATATGATTTTTCAAAGTTTAGGGAAGGGTGGAGGAAATTCTGTTTTACCTTCTTTACCTTCTTTACCAAACATGTTCGCGACACAAACTGCAACAGATAAAGGATTAAATATTTTAGAAATTATAATGTGGGGGTCTTTAATTTTTTTATTTTTAATAAATGGATTACATTATTTTTTTGGGATGGATATAAACACTTCAATAAAAAATATATTTTCAAGAACTCCCGAAATAGATGTTTCAATTGCACAACACGGCGATGAAGGAAAAGTTAGACCTTCTGATCCAAGTATTATTGTTAACCCCACGCCAGCTCCCATGCCAGCTCCGGAGCAAGAAGAAGAAGAAGAATATGAGTATGAAGATGAAAAACCTTCACACAAGCACGGTAAAGATGTTCCTAACCATATACACTTTCCATCAGACGGTTTTTGTCAAGGAAATACATATTTAAAGACAAAAAAAAAATGCGAAGAAAAAGGAAGTACTTGGATAAGTGCGTTTTGTCGCGGCGATCGTACAATAAAAACACGTGTCGGTTGTGAGGAAGCGGGGAGAGAATGGATTATAACGGAAGAATCAACTGGTGGTAAAGGAAGGTTTGATCCCAATAAAGGTGGCGATGACGATGCTGGTGGTGCTGAAGCGGGTGGTGGACCACGAGCTCCAGATGATGATGATGAACCAAATGAAGAAGATGGTGAAAAATGGGGAGGAGGAACTGGTTCATCTGAAATTATGCTTGAAAAACAAGTTTTCCATATTCCAGTAAATAAATATACATATAAGGATGCCCGTGCTATGTGTGGTGCTTTTGGCGGACGTTTAGCAAGTTATAATGAAATAGAGGAAGCATATAAAAAAGGGGCTGAATGGTGTTCTTATGGTTGGTCTAAAGGACAAAATATTTATTACCCCACTCAAAAGAAAACATATAAAAAATTGCAAAAAATTAAAGGACATAAACATGATTGTGGGCGACCAGGAATAAATGGTGGTTATATATCAAATCCAAATGCAAAATTTGGTGTGAATTGTTATGCACCAAAACCAAACATGGGTGCAAGAGAACAAGAATACATGGAAAGTTTGAATACTTATCCAATAACAAAGGATGAAAAAGATTTTAAGAAAAAAGTTACATTCTATAAAGATAATTTGAATAAAATTCTTGTTTCTCCTTTTAATCGTGCATCATGGAGCCAAGTATAAAGCAAAACATATAATACATCGTATTATATATTTTATTTATTTTTTCTTGTAAGTTTTTTTGATTTTTTTCTCTTTTTCCTTGTATTACTTTTTGAGACTTTTGTAGACATAGATAATAATTTATCTACCAAATCTTCACTTATAATTTTGTTTGAACTATTTTTAATTGGGATTGTATCTTCTTCAGTGTTATAATTTTGTTGTAATAAAAAAAGTCCTGCGGGTACAATAAACTCTGCATCGCCCCTTTTTTCAGTTAAGGGTGGGATATTTAATTTTTTGAATATGTTATCAATTTTGTAACCACCTGAAAATATATTATTTTTCTCATCTCTATAAAAAATCAAATCTTCTTTCGGATTCATATATAAATTATCTATTTTTTTTTATCTTCATATTCCCGAATTAAAGGTTGTGCTAATTCGGGTTTTTCATTAAATATTTCCAAAGAATAATTCTTATTTATATATTTATAAGTTGTTCCTATAATTTTACCAATACCATCTGAAGAATTATCAGACCGTAATACAGATGATTGTTTTCCATGACAATATTTCTTAATATTTAAATATAATTTATAAATATCTTTTTCGGCACTATTAGAAAATTTTTCATAATGAACGTTTTCTAGAATTCTTTTTGTTATTGGATTTTTTATATAATCTTTTAATTTAAATAACTTTTCTAATTTTGCAACTTTTTCTTCATCGCTATCAACAGAATCATTATCGCTTTCATAGAGGTCCATAACTGCTATTATCAGAAAGGCTATATAAAATATTTGTTAATTCCTTTTTATATCTTTTTTTATTACCTATATGGTATTTATTATTTTCTAATATTTTTAATATAGCATCATACACATTATCTACAAAATCTTGATGGGTAATATATTCCGAATTTATATGGTCTTTTTCAAAACCATTTTCTGATTCAATGGGCATTTTCAACCAGTCTTTTAAATTATACTTATGAAAATTTGTTCTTATCATATTAAATGTAATGTTTCAATTTTTCTAAGTATTTTTCGTATATGTTCTCTTTATATCTTTTATATACCTATATTCCCTATTTTTCTTTATATAGGTCATAATTTTTTCTACATGTTCATTATTTCCAATGCAATCTTGTAAGCATCGTTTTAATAATTTAAATGTTAATGGAGATGTAATTTTAAAATTGTTGAATTTTAATTTTCCATCTGTAATTTCTATTATAGGATTTCCTAAATTTTTTTCTTCCGCCAAATTCATTATATTTGCGGTCATATCAGTTCTCATAGAACGCATTGCTTTAACTTCTTCATTTAATAACCGAACTTTATTATCAATGGCAACCCATTCTTTTATTTGTTCGGTAAATTCCATATGATATAAATATTTATTTTTTTATATCATACTTAACGACGGCGGCGGCGGCGGCGACTACGGCGTCCTCCACGTTTTTTGCCGTGAACTTTTCTTTGCATCTTCTTTTGTGCGACATATAAGAAATATGGAACTAATGCGGTTTTCAATGCAGCGAGTGCTCCGCGCCCTTTTTGGCGGCGGCGGGACCGGCGCCCCTTCCGGTTTCTATTGCGTCTTGAACGACGGTTACGACGGGTTCTTCTTTTAGCCATTATATATTAAATAAAGATAATTTATTGATTTGATGCTGCCTTTTTTATACGCAATAATAAAATAAATATTCCTAAAATTAATAAAAATGCTATTAAGACGAAAATAAGAGATATAAAAATATATGGATAAATTTCTTGGAGTAATATTGAAATCATTGGTTTTATTAACTCTTTTATTTCAGCTTTTACATCTTCTCTCTTAATTACTTCTAAACATTGTTCTACAATTAAATTTCTCATATTACTTCTCATAATCATTTAAAATATTATTTTTAAAATGCTCTTGCGTGTTAAATATGAATTTCTTATATTAAAAATAATTAATGGGAGAGAATATACATTATTATGATAATAAGGAAGACACTTGTTTTGATGACTTAACTTTAGCTAATCCATATAGATTGCAGGGAGGAGCATATTTTTCTAAATTATCTTGTAACGAAGACCCTTTTTTATTTCAAACTCCTAAAAGTTTTACTAAAAAAGGGGTTATATTGACGAATAAAAAAGCATACTGTGATTTATTATTTACAACAGACAATGACCAATTTGTAGAATGGATTGACAATTTAGAAAAGTCAATTCAAATGTTGATATATGGAAAAAAAGACCTTTGGTTTAATAATGATATGGAACCTGAAGATATTGAATATTTCTTCAATCCATCACTGCGATTATTTCAAAAAAATAAGTATTTATTTAGATGTTACATCCAGCAACCAAAATATATTAAAAAACCATTCTCTTTACAAATTTATGATGAAAATGAAAATGATCTAACAATAAATGATTTAAATAGCGAACAAAAATTAATATCAATTTTAGAAGTTTTAGGAATTAAATTTACTAGTTCTAGTTTTCATATTGAATTTTCTTTAAGACAAATTATGATAATAAATGAAAAAGCATTATTTCAAAAATGTTTAATAAAAAGAAAAAACAATATTAAGGAAAAAACTACCGACGAAGAACATAAAGAACCATTAAAATTAATTGTTTCAGAAATTGATGAAAATAATGAAGAAGTTGACGAAGACGTTAAAGAAGACGTTAAAGAAGACGTTAAAGAAGACGTTAAAGAAGACGTTAAAGAAGACGTTAAAGAAGACGTTGAAGAAGACGTTAAAGAAGACGTTAAAGAAGACGTTGAAGAAGACGTTAAAGAGAAAGTTAAAGAGGAAGTTAAAGAAGAAATTAATAAAGAAAAAAATGAAGAGGGCGATGTGACGAATATTGAGGAGAGTCCACCCCTAATTTTATCAAAGTTTAAAGAAACATTAAAAATAGAACATTTAGAAAAAAATGGAGAAATCAAAGAAATAGATATTGATATTATGTCAAATGATAATCCAATAATATTAAAAAAGCCTAATGAAGTTTATCTAGAAATTTATAAGAAAGCAAGAACTAAAGCAAAGGAAGCTAAAATAGTCGCTATTCGTGCTTTTTTAGAAGCAAAAAGAATCAAAAATGTATATTTGTTAGATAATATTGAAGATGATTCAGATAGCTTAGGCGAATTCAATGATTATGATGAACTTTCTTTAGCATAAAAAAATTAATGAAAAAAAAATTTTATCATTAGTTTTATATAATGAGTATTTTGAAAAGCCTTAAGAAATTAACTGGTTCCAACCTCGTTTTATGCATTGCTGCTGTGGCGATATTTGTTGCATTATTGAACTATTCGAATAACAAGGGCAGTTACGTAGATGGTCTTGAAAACGAAGGTCCTGCTTTTGTACAAGAACAACCCCAAGGTCGTATTCCAGCTAATATTATGAATCCACCAGAATCACCAAGAGTAGACAATACACATACAGAAGTAGGTTGTTGTGCCAATTCAGGGGGAAAGCCGCAGCCATCCCAACCTTTAGGAAGTAATGAAGTTTTCGGGGCTGCCGATGGCGTCCAAACTAGTGTACAGGGATTACCACCGTCGTGCTCAAGAGAACAGGTAGTTGACCCTAAAGAATTATTACCGAAAGATTCAAACAGTGCATGGTCTAAATTAAACCCACAGGGTAGTGATGGTCTTAGCAGCGCTCAATTTTTACAGGCGGGATATCATATAGGAATTGATACTGTAGGACAAAGTCTTAGAAACGCTAATTTGCAGTTACGTTCAGAACCACCAAACCCCCAATTAAATATAGGTCCGTGGAATAACAGCACAATTGGTCCAGATTTTAATAGACGCCCCCTTGAAATTGGGTGTGGTCTCGCGGCGTAATTTAAATTTTTTAGAAAAGTTATTTTCTAAAAAGTTCTATATATGGGAAATAATATTAACTTTTTTGGTTGGATTTTGATTATTTTTATAATTATTATTATGTTAAGAATTTATTGGGAATCCGATGCTTTTAATTTAAAATGCATTATTTCTGATGTTGATGGAAACAAATATTGTGTAAGAGAAAGACTAAAAATACAATTAGTAGCTGATTTATTAGCAAAAACAACACAAAAACTCAAAAAATTAGTAAATCATATGGGTAAAAAATATCCTGATAGAGCTAATGTTAAAAGATTGGTTGAAAAATTTAACCCAAAGCGCGTTTATGAAACACTTCCCACAAGTGAATATACAGCTTATTCAGAAAATAAAGGGGAAAAAATAGCTTTTTGCGTAACAAAGAAAAAAGAAGGAAATGATGATTTAATAGATGAAAATACACTTATGTTTGTTGCAATACACGAATTAGCGCATGTAGCATCCAAAAAAATTGGACACGGTGATGAATTTTGGAAAAATTTTAAATTTTTATTAATCGACGCTAAAGAAATTGGGATTTATGAACCCGAAGATTATAAAGATAAAAATGTCAGTTATTGTGGGATGCAAATTACAGATAATCCCTATTTTGACCTTAAATAATTCGTTATTATAATATAAAAACTTTATTTAGTATTTATATTAATGTTCAGCTGTTACCCACCAAAAGAAGTTAATATTAAACGCTTTAAAAAAAAATATAATGATAAACGTCTTCTGTTTTTTAGAGACAGATTTTTAGAAGCCAAAATACTTTTTTTTAATGTTCTTCCCATTTTAGAAGAATGTGTACGCGAAAATAATGTAAAGGAATGGAATAAATGTATAAATTCTATAAAAAATATTTCAGATAATTTATGTTTTACCAGATTATCTAAGCAAAAAAATAAACAAACCCCAAATTTAGAAGACTTTAATAAAATTAAAGAAAGATTTAATGCTTTGCGAGAATTTAAATATAATTTATAAGAAGTATTTATATATGGCAGAAATCTATAAAATAAATCATTTAATTTATGAAGATGGTATTATTAAACAAAAAATTTTTGTTTTTGCAGGAGAAAATACAGAGATGTCAAATATATTTACTGATGCCGAACACAAATTTATTCAAGATAAAAAAGTGGAAATTGTATTTATTAATTCATTTATTTATCCAGATGATACAATAGATATAATTAAAAGAAAACTTATGCGCTATATAACCAAAATATCTTTTGGAGAAATATACTTATTTGCCGTTAATGAAATTAAAATTAATACTTTTTCACTTTATAAAGAATTAACGCAAAATGATAAAATTGAACTTACAAAAGATATATTATATCAAGTTCTACCAAATTTTTTGAATATAGATATAAAAAATTTACCCGATAAAGATTCTTATACTTATGATGACCTTTTAAATTTAAATTTAGAACAAAAAAAACATTATGTTAAAATACCAATCGGACAAAGATTTCAAATGGAAAAAAGTTATCATTATACAGTTAACCCATTTGATACTATCGTATTTGAAAAATTATTAGAAAAAGGTGCTGAAGTAACAACTCAAAATCAAAATTTACTTTTTAATTATGGAAATATTTTGAATAATACTATCTATTTTTGTTCAACAAATAATGTTTTAGAATTTGCTATTCAAAAATCATTATCACAGGAAATTTTTATTAAAGTTTTTTTTCCTTTCTTATATGACCTTAAAATATTATCAATACAAACCTTTGATAAAGATAAAGGAGATTTACGACAAGAAAATAATAAATTTGTAACACAAGCTTTTAAAAATAATTGTGAAGATATAGATATTTTTTATAAAATGTTCTTTTCAAAAAAAACGAAATTAGATTATGACTTTTATGGAATTAATAAAATTAATTTCGTAATACAACCAGAATATAAAATTAATATACCACTTGAAATATTATTTAAATTATTTCATACTACTGAAAATATACCATTTATTAAATATAATCCCGGGAATCGCTTTGAAAATATTTTTAGACTATATACTAATAAAATTGCTAAAAATGGGAAAAAAATACCATTGCTTACCAAAAGGAAAATATTATCATTGAGACATAATCTTGCAAAACATAAACAAGTTTCTTTATATATATTATTTCAAAAAGACAAAATTTATGAAATTGAATGTGGATTTGAAAAAAATGGAGATATACATATTAATTATGAAGTTGATGATGTAATATCCATTGAAGAAGCACAAGAAATAATTAAATCTGCAATTAATCCAATATTAAGTATAGTGGGGGAATTTCTTGGACAAAGTGGATATTCATATGTAACATTTGACAATTTTAATAATAAAAATATTTATATCAAAAATATATCATTTACTTCATCCATAAATATATCTAAAAAAATTAATTTTAATAAATTTTCAGGATGTGTATCTAGCATTTTTAATATTATACAAGGAAATTTAGATGACGGAAATATACAATTAAGATATAAACGAACTGCTTATTTTAATGAAATGGAAAGTCAAGATGCTTATATAACAGAAATGTTTCAAAAAGAACTAACACATAAAGAAATATTAGCAGGCTTAAAAAATAATTTTAAATTAAGCGATGAAATAGCAACAGAAAAACTTAGAAAATGGACAGAAAATATAGAAATAGAGGCGACATTACATGAAGGTAGAAAAATTAGAATACGCAATAATCCGGGATTTCCTGTTTTTATTAAGAAAAAAATACATGAAAAAAAAATCATTATTCAAATTGATAATATTAACAAAATTTATTATTTGAAATTATTACATATTTATTTAGATACATTAATAAGATTAACACAAGACCCATATTCAACAGATGTAACCAAAGAAATAATTAGTAATTTATGTAA
>Ga0114996_10007355_pt1 | contig 12500 bp, 8 predicted proteins | sample ArcticOcean_MG_C_4_FD_87039 | JGI IMG/M metagenome (GOLD analysis project Ga0114996, IMG submission 87039) | Marine microbial communities from western Arctic Ocean - ArcticOcean_MG_CB4_134 | ecosystem: Environmental > Aquatic > Marine > Oceanic | place: Arctic Ocean: Canada Basin | collected... | reverse complement strand
TATAACGTCACACCGTGCATGAAATCGACGGAACCATTTGGCGGGATTGATTGTTTTTTGCGGCAGCAAAAACTCTTAGGGGAACTTGATGAACTCTGCGCAGCTACGTACATCTACTCGTGCATCCGGATTTACGTTGATCGAATTGTTGGTCGTAATTTCCATCATTTTCATTCTTGCCGGGTTGTTGTTTCCGACGTTGATACAAGCCAAGGCCCGCGGCAAACAGGCCAAGTGCATCAACCGCTGCAAGCAGATGAATATCGCTATTCAGTTCTACGCAGATGAGTTTCAGGGGTACTTCCCGTTGGACGGTCCGAGTGATGGATTACAGGGGGAGGATGTGTGGTTTCAGAAGCTGCGCAAGTTTCTGGCCGAAAATCTGGATACCTCCACCGTTCTCGAATTCGTCAAGGACCCCGGCATGCCAATAGGCGCTTTAAATGAGGTAAAAGACTTCAAACAGTCCAATTACATGTTCAACAACAAACTCAACCAAATCGCGGCTTATCCTCCGTCCGGGGCATTGAAACTGGTGCAGGTCATTGATCCGGCCAGCACCATGACGATCATCTGCGGCAGTGTCGCGGACCTGCGAACCGGTGACCAGACCGACCACACGAACGACTTGCTCAAATATCCCCATCCGGTCAGCGGTGCCCAAGCCGATACCCTGTTCAGTGACGGACACGTGCAATCCATCAAGAAATCCAATATCCCGATTGCCGGTACCGATTCCTTCTGGGAACCTCAGTAGTTGATGGAATCGACAGCCGATCGTTCGTCGACCACGGGATTGATGTATAGTGGTTCTTTTTTTTCCCACGCAAGAGGTGGTACAAAGCCACCGCCCCAAGCCCACGCCCGACGATGACTTATAATTTCAATGCAGGCCCCGCCACCATTCCCGCTACCGTCATGGAGCGCGCGCGCGGCGAATTCATCGACTACGCCAACTGCGGTTACGGCATCATCGAAGCGAGTCACCGCAGTGCGGAGTTCGAAGAGATTATTGCCCGTGCCGAGGGTAACGTCCGTGAACTCACGGGTATAGGTGACGATTTTGCCGTGCTTTTTCTGCAGGGCGGCGCCAGTACGCAGTTTGCCATGATACCAATGAATTTCTTGCCGCCCGATCGCACCGCGGCGTATGTCGACACCGGGTTGTGGAGCGGCAAAGCAGTTAAGGAAGCCCGAAAAATCGGCCACGTTGCCGTTGTCGCCGGCACCGCCGACGCGGATTATGACCATATCCCCGAGCTGCCTGCCGGCACCGTGGCGACGGACGCCGCTTACCTGCACATCACCACCAACAACACGATCTGTGGCACTCAGTATCAGGCGGTACCCGAAGTTCCCGATTGCGTGCCGCTTTTCGCCGACATGTCCAGCGATATCCTCTCGCGCCCTTTGCCTTTCGAGTCGTTCGACCTGGTCTACGCCGGTGCCCAGAAGAATCTCGGGCCGAGCGGCGTGACCCTGGTTATCGTCTGCCGGGACCTGGCCGAAAGCGGCGCTGCGAACCTGCCGTCGATGCTCGATTACCGCACCCACATCAAAGGCGACTCACTCTATAACACGCCGCCAACTTTCGCGATCTACATGATGGCTCTGGTCACCGATTGGATCTGTGAGCAGGGCGGCCTATCCGCAGTCGCCGAGGTCAATCGCCGCAAAGCGGCGGACATTTACGGCTGCATCGACCACGACGGCTTCTATCGTGGCAGAGCCCGGACCGATTCGCGGTCTGCGATGAACGTCTGTTTCAATCTGCCGACCGCAGCGCAGGAAGCCGCCTTTGTCGAAGCCGCCGCCGCCTCCGGTCTGATCGGGCTCAAAGGCCACCGTTCCGTCGGCGGCATTCGCGCCAGCATTTACAACGGTATGCCGCCTGCCGGTGTCAACGCGCTTGTCGACTTCATGCAAGAATTCCGTCGGAGCCAGGGTTGAGGCGCGGTCGACACAAACCTGCCTGCGCCGGACCTTGCGAGGCCTTCGCAGATTGCAAATCAAGCGACACCCACTAAACTAAAGCCGGTCGGTTTGTGCTGTCTCAACCGCTTGACGCGTGGAACTTTAGCGCCACGCGGTCGTCTTATATCCAAGCAAAATGACCCACCTTGGCGGGTGCCGCCTGCCGATCCCGGTGCTGCGTAGATGTTCTTGTTCCGCCACAATAAATGTGCTGCATTCACCTGGGATCAGGATAGCAACTATCATGGTGTGTTCTGTGACCGTACCCGCGACACCACGCGTGTGCGCGGCTACTGGCAGGCTCAGAAGAAAGCCAGCCAGTCACCGGCAGAGCTTCTCGCCGCCGGACGCCGTGAACTGGGGCTCGACGACGACACCATTGTTATCGTAGGCGGCAATTTCCGCAAGGCCTGCTTCGTCGACCTCACGATGCCGCGGATCGCGCCCGAAGACATGCGCGGTGCCGTCCAGTTCGAGCTCGGCAAGTATTCACCCATCGCCGTCGATGACCTGGTCTGGGGCTATCGTAATGTCAACCGGATCGCCGGTACCGAAATGCAACTCACCCGCGTCGTCTATGTGCGCCGTGACGATTGGAACCGTTGGATCGAAGCTGCCAGCGGCCTGGGACACGGCGTAGATATGATCATCCCCGCCTCCGCGGTGCTCGACCCGATGTTCGAAAACCGCGATATCGCCTTTAGTGAAGGGGTGAACGGTGACTACTTCGTTTTCAAACACGGTACCAACGGCCAGCGCCAGGTCACCTATACGACGGAAGCGCCAGATGACAGTGCTCTCATTGGCGTCGGCGATCAGCCGTTATTGGAGGATTGGCTCGTTCCCGGTGAACTCGGCCAGCTTGAGAAGACTGCCCAGGCTAGCTTCATGCCTGCTATTCTGCTCAGCCGCTACGGCCTCAGCGAACACTTTCATGGTGATCACAAGCACTGGTTGCCGTTGCCGCTCGAATTGCAGCCTCGCCGCAATCGCACGATCAAGCTTCTGACGACTGCCGCCATCGCTTACCTGGTGTTCGTGCTGTCGATCCTGGGTTGCTGCTGGATCTCCGACCATCACCAGCAATTGCAAAGCGCCCGCATGACGACAGGTCAGCTCGAGCGCCAGCTCTACGAGCTCAAACAGCGTGCTGAGCGGCCGGAAATAGCTGCGAAGATCGATGCTGACCTGGCGGAAAACCGGCAGGAACGCGTACGCCTGTCGGAAGCGCTGGCTGAGCTCACCCATGTTATCTCGGATAATCTGTGGTCGACGAATTTTACATGGAAGGAGGGCCACATCACGGCCCAGCTGCAGGCCGAACAGGCCACCGAAAACCTCACGGCTGGTCTGCGCGAATGCATCATCTTTTTCCCCGAGGCTTTTCAAAGACACCATACCGATCCAAGCGGCACCGTAAAAGTCACGCTCGAAGGTACAGTCAGAGCCTTGGAGGACTACCTGCCGGCGAAGGCCGAACGGGATGCCAGGCGCGCTGCTGAGCGCCAGGCCGCTCGCATCAAAGCTGCCGAAGAAGCGCGCCTCGCCGCCGAGGAGGAACGCTACGAGCGCCGCGAACAGGCGACCTTGGGCGGACCGCCGCCGCCGCCGCCGCTGATGCCGGTCTTCGAGGACGGTGAGCTCGACCTGCCCAAGCCGGAAGGCGACAAGGCCGAAGAAGAGATCCCAGACGAAAACCAGACCTACGAGAACACCGAAGGTGTGAACTGATGGCAAACGGTACGAAACAGAACAAAGCCATCCTGGTCATCGGTGTCGGCATCATCGCGCTGCTGGTTGCTGTGTATGTATTGCGCTTCCTGAACTTTGAAATAGCGTTACCGACGCCGGCGATGATCCGGGTGGAAGAAGAGCGTGCCCAGAAATTACGACAGGATATCGATGACACCAAGCAAGACGTTCTCGATATTGAAATGGAGCGACTCGATCTGGTGGATGCGACCGCCGGTTTCTGGCCGTTCGAGATCAACAAGATCCAGGATCGCATCGAGCAGCTCGCGCGACGCTCAGGACTGCAGCTCAAGACCGTCGGGGCGCCCAAGCCGGTTCCTGTAAGCGAGTACGCGCGTGCCGTCGACGTGAACATCAACAGTCATACCACCATGAAATCCGCCACACGGTTCATCCAGGCCATCGAGGAAAACGGCCCGCACAGGCTCGAGTGGTTCAACTGCATCCTGCGCCCCAATCAACCCCGTGAACCGACCGGTGTACAGATCACCGGTAAAATCCGTGCCTACGTGCTTTCGGACGATGCCGCAAAATTCGTCGCAGGAGTGGATCAATGAAAGGGGTTGTACTTTTGTTCGACGTCGTACTGATCATTGCCGCTGTCATACTGACGCGTCAAGCGTGGACGCAACTCTCAGCGGACCCGCAAAACCGTGAGTCAAAGTATGACGATAGCAGTCGATCGGTTATCGTCCTGCCGTCGCGTCAGGCGAATGCCCAGGTGCCGCCTATCGACAGCGAGCAATGCGACATCTCCTGGCAGCGTGCCCTTTTTCACCCAGCCCGCACGTTCGAGATCATTGCACCGACGACAGGGAACGAGCCCATAGAAACCCCCACCGGTTTCGAGCAGTACGAGCTCGTCGGTATCGCTCGCGTCGGCGACACTGCCTGTGCCAGCATCATCGTGCATGCCCCCACCGGGCGGAAGTCGAACAGGGCCAGGACGCAACGGCGACTCCGCAAAAACCGCAATTCCCCGCCGTCGGCGCCGAACGCCAGAGACGGAAAGGCAAAAAAGAAAAATCGCGCCATTTACAGCCTCAACGAGACCGTTGGCGAAACGGGTTACATCCTCAGCGAGATCGGCACCGACTCTGTCATCCTGAAGATGGACGGCAAGGACGATATCGAACTGCTGCTGGACACTGCCGACGACAGGAGTAAAGCTCGGCGAACTACCGCTTCGCGCCAGGCCCAAGTGCAGCAGATGCGGCAGTCGAAGTCGAAACAGCAGATCGCCAAACAGATTGCTGCCAAAGCTTCTTCGAGGGAGCGGTCGTCAACGACAGCGAAACCGCCGGTGCCGCCGCCGCCACCCAGCGCGACCAGCTTGCCGCCGCCGCCCGGAGCTACCGGGAAAAGCGTGCAGAACCAGCGACGTGCCAATTCCCAAAGCCGCAATGCCAACACCGCCGTTCCCAATCCCAAGGGTAGTCAGAACTAGTGACCAATCTGCTGCCTTGCCAACCTGCAACCCTATCCACCCTTACCGCATGATAACATCCTTCCAGACCTGTCGGACGTCGATTCACATCGCCGTTTCCCTGTTTGTGTTCTGCGCCCTGCCGGGCTGCAAGACCTTTCAGGAGCTCGTGGAACCGATCGACACCGAAGTCGGCAAAATGCTTGACGCCGGCGAAATTCTCGCCCGCACATCGACCCGTGTGAGACTCGGAAATCAGCCGGATGGTAATGAATTCGAAGAAGAAGAGCCGGCAATCACGCCGCCGCTCACCATCGTTCTGCCTTCACGCAATCTCGAGCCGCCCGCTGAATTGGCCCGCAAGCGGGCATACAGTCTTGCCGAGGACATGATCGACGAACCCGACGAACCGATCAACGTCGATTTCACCTTTGATGCAGAGGAGCTTTCAGAGGTCGTCAAAATGTTTGCCTTGACACTTAAGTTCCAATATTACATCGATCCCGCTGTTTCCGGCAGTATCAATCTCAACATCCACGACGAAAACATGCCGCGGCGCCAGGCCTGGCAGCTTTTCGAGCATATCCTGTGGATGAATGGTTCCTACGCCTCCCGAGATAGTGGCTTCGTCAATATCCTGCCGTTCGGGAAAATGCCGCAGGAACGCCGTGTGCTGACCACGCACAAGCCGTCGCCGAATGTCGACGTTTCATTTATCCGCCTGTACCACACGACACCTGCCGAAATCTCCACACTCATCCGCCCGTTCATGACGGCTGGCGCCACCGCCCAACCGATCAACCATCTCAACAGCATCATGATCGTCGAGTCCCCGCCGAATATGGACAAGATCCGCGAACTCATCGCCGCCCTCGACGAGCTCGGAGAGACCCGCTGGCCGCAGATCAGCATTGCCACCCGACATGTCGATGTCAATGACATCCAGCAGGAATTGTCGAGGATCCTTTCAACAATCGGCTTTCCGGTGATAACTACTGAAAAAGGCGATGGCCGCAGCATTAAAATTGTGGCCCTCGAGCGCCCGCAGATTCTGCTGGTCGCAGCACCCACCCGCGAGGTTCTGAGCGAGGTTCAGAAGTGGGTCGATATCCTCGACAAGGGAGCCGAAATCGGCGGTGACCAGGAGGTCATGTTTGAATATAAAGTCAAGTATAACCGGGCCGATGAGCTCGCCGCCGTCGTCTCCGCCTTCTTCTCCTCCGTCAGTTCAACGACCACGTCGGTGCCGCGCGCCACCGACCAGAGCGATGATTCGAGCCGCCGTCTCAACCGCCAGAACCAAAGCACCACCCCGCGTGCCGCGACTCCGCGTGCTCCGAGCTCGAGCCAGGGTCAGCAGGAAATCCACAGCATCTACGATACGCCGGTCATCCTCTTTGCCGACGGCAGCCACAATCGCTTGATTATTCGCACCACGCCGCGCGCCTACGCTCACCTGCTGGCACTGCTCGAAAAGCTCGACACCCCGCCGCTGCAGGTGATGATTCAGATGTACATCGTTGACATCGAGCTGAGCGAGGCCACGTCGTTCGGGTTTCGGTACGCCTTCCAGACCTACGTCAGCAACCATGATCTGGACTTCCAATTAAAATCCGTCGCGGACGAACCCAACTTCGCACTCGAGCTCGGCCGGCAGTTGACTGCTGCGGATGTGCTCAACACAGTCAGCGCCGTCGCCGGCAAGGGTAAGACCCGCGTATTGTCGACACCGCAGATCACCGTCATCAGTGACCGGACCGCCACCATCGACGTTGGCGACAGTGTACCGATTGCCACGGATACCACTATCGGTGCCGACACCACCACAGTCAGTCGCTCAGAAGTCGCCTATGTCGACACCGGCACACGGCTCGAAGTGACGCCGTCGATCACCGCCCGGGGGATGGTCAAGCTCGACATCACCGGCGAGGTTTCGAAGCCTGAAGCCACGACCTCCTCGTCCATCGATTCGCCGACCATTGCCACCAGCCGTATCACCTCGACACTGATCGTTGAGGACGGGGCCACCATCATGCTGGGCGGCCTGATCCGCCGGGACGAAATCGATTCGTCCGACGGCGTGCCGTTCCTTCAGGATATTCCCGGCGTTGGCGTGTTATTCCGTGGCCAGAGTGACACCGATTCACGCCGCGAAGTTCTTTTATTGATCACCGTCAAGGTGCTTGAGCTTGAAACCGATTATGGCAAGCTCATGGAGCGCTATCAGCGAGCCCTTGAACTGCTGGCCGACGAGTACCCCGATATCGAAGTCCCATAGCAACTGTCATGTCCAAACACGAATCACCCGACACCGAAGCCGATATTGCGGAGTCCGCAATGTTGCCGAATGCCTTGCTGCCGCTGACCGATCCGGACAGAGTTGTCGATCGCGTTCGGCAGGGCTTGCTCAACAGTCTGGGCAGCAGTGAAGACCTATCCGATTTCAAGTCCATGGACGAATGGGAGCTGGTTAATCAGGGCAAGATCTCGGAATTCGATCTACTCAATATCTACGCTGCTGCTGCCGATCTCGAAGTGATCGACGAAGAGGAACTCGACAACGTCGAGGCCTTCTCTGAAATCTCTTTCGACTACCTTAGTAACTGGATTTGTGTCCCTATTTCGTGGGATGCCCTGTCGGTCGCTCTGGTCATTGCCACGCCGTATCGTCTCGGCGAAATCGCTGCGCACTGGCGCCATTTGATGGGGCGAAAAGTAAGCTTCTACCTCTCCCAGCGTACCCACATCGAACGCGTCGTCACTGCTGTCTACGACCAGAGCGTCAGCGCCGGTGAAGATGGCAACTACGAGATCGATCCAAACGCCAGCGAAGAGGCCCTGCGCGACCTTGCTCTGGAAGCGCCCATTGTGCGGCTGGTCAACGACATGTTCGCACGTGCCGTCGAGATGAACGCCAGCGATATCCATGTCGAACCCTCCGAGAACGAACTCGCTATCCGCTTCCGTGTCGATGGGATTCTGCAGACTGCGATGACGCCGCCGGTCGCCTCGTACCCCGCCATTGCCGGCCGACTCAAGCTCATCGGTGGCCTTAATATCGCTGAGCGTCGCTTGCCGCAGGACGGCCGTACCGATCTGCAGATCGGCCGTACGCAGATCGACATCCGCCTGAGCACAATCCCCTGTATGCACGGCGAGAGCATTGTCCTGCGTATCCTTCGCAAAAACATCGAGACCTTCAACCTCAGCAACATCGGTATGCAGGACGTTGTGCGCGAGGCGTTCACCGAGCTCGTGCAACTGCCCCATGGCATGGTTCTTGTCGTCGGGCCCACCGGCAGCGGTAAGACGACGACGCTCTATTGCATCATGAACCTGCTCGATACCGAACGCAAGAAGGTCATCACCATCGAGGACCCGATCGAGTACCAGATCAACGGTGTCACTCAGATCCAGGTGCGGCCGGCGATCGGCCTTACGTTCTCCAGCGGCCTGCGGCATATCGTGCGCCAGGATCCCGACATCATTCTGGTTGGCGAGATTCGCGATAAAGAAACAGCGGAGATCGCAATCAACGCCGCCCTTACCGGACACCTCGTGCTCAGTACCCTGCACACCAACGACGCAACGGGTGCCATCAGCCGGTTGCTCGACATGGGCGTCGAGAACTTCCTGATCTCATCTGCCCTGGTCGGCGTCCTGTCGCAACGACTCGTGCGCCGCGTTTGCGGTGACTGCAAGGGCAGCGGCACGACCACCGAGGCGCGCACCGGCACCGTCGTTCGCGGCATCGACGACGGTAACGAGCAGTTCCGCACCTGCCGCACTTGCGGCGGTTCCGGCTACCGCGAACGTGTTGGAATTTATGAGTTTCTGCCGGTCAACGACGAAATCCGCCGCGCCATCACCCAGGCAGTCGACAATGCCACGCTCAACCGGATCGCCCGCGAGAGCGGTATGGCCAACCTGCGTGAAGACGGTGAGGAAAAAGTGCGCAACGGCATCACCACCGCTGCCGAAGTTGCACGCGTATGTCAGCTTGACTTCTGAGCCGTGTCCTGCCAACGTCCGGCATGTGGGCCGACACAGCATCCGATCTTGGCCTGATCGATGCCGCCAATCGCGGTGATCCCGAGCCGATCGTATCAATGCGTCCGTCCGCCTCATCGTCAACGAATAACCCGAGTAGAACCGTGCCGGTCCCGGAAGGTGTGCGGTATGGGGCCCACAGTCATCGAGGAGCGGTGAAACGGCATGGTAGATTTCAGTACTAAACGTCTACCCGCGGCACCTGATCTTGCCGCACCCGATGGATCGGACGTTCGGGTTCTGTCAGGTCTCGGAGACGGTGGCATGGCGCATTTTCAGCTCGCCCCTGGCGAGGTGTCGACGGCGGTGTTGCATCGCACCGTCGAAGAGATCTGGTTCGTCCTGGGCGGTCGCGGCAAAATGTGGCGAAAGCAGGGTGACCGCGAAGAAATCGTTGTTCTCAAGGCTGGCGTCTGCTTGACGATTCCGCTTGGCACGTGTTTCCAGTTTCGGTCATTCGGCGATGAACCGCTCTCTGCCGTTGCCGTAACCATGCCGCCATGGCCGGGGGACGACGAGGCTCAGACCGTCGACGGCACGTGGAATCCCACAGTGCCGTAATCACTGCAAGCTACGAAATTCTTTGCGAAGTTACCCAAATGAAATGGTCGACCTTTCAGTTCACATGAAAAGATATTGCGGCTGCCACGGTGGAAGCGGCGATTCGTTTCGTTACGGCTTGATCATGCGGACGTTGTTGATCTCAACTTTGCCGGATGCCTCCATCGGATACACGATGAAGAACCAGTTGGCCATTTCATAAGGGATCGGGACGGTGGCCTTATATTCCCAATTGCTGTTCAATGTCTTGAAGGTGCCGGCGCGAAAGTCGAAGCTGACATTTTCATTATTTCCGGGACGAATGAAGGCCGGCGAGCTCTCCACGTAGGAATCTTCACCTTTGCCGATGAGCGCGATCGCCAGGCGCGCACCACTGCTTAGACTGCTCTTGACGTCGATCAGCAACACCCGGTCATTGGCAATTTGGAGATCGTCGACAAATGCCTCGATCACGGCTTTCTCATTGCCCTTGGTCGAACGTACCGGGTTCTGTCGGAAATCAACGATGATACCGTTATTGTTGCGATACACCGGTCTGGCAGACAGCAGACCTTCCCAGCCCTCCGGCACCTGCCAGCGCCGGTCCAACTGTAGCAGCGGGAACGGAATCTCTTGTTTGCTGACCCATTGATCAGCCTCTGCCGTTTCTGTGTTGCCGGTGATTGCTGCCTTCAGGTTGTCATCGAGTGTGCCGCCTTTGCTGTAGAAGAACATGACGATATTGATGCCCATTCGCACCGAGGACTCCTGCATTTCGGCAGGCGACAGATCGGTGAGTGACCCCATCAGTGGGTGGGTGTTCGGATCGATCTCGAGGCCGTCACCGTAATCGTTTCGGGTATAGATCACGGCGGGTCGGCCATCAACGATGAGTTGCTCCAGATAATCCTGTCGATACTTGTCGCCGGGCAGGACGTACTTGTAACCTTTGTACCCTTTTGTCAGGTCGTATGGCCCCTTGAACAGGTTGCTCTCCTTGGGTAATCGGGTCATTTCGATATCGTCAAAAACCCGTCCCATCTCACGACGGACAGCAATGTCGTATGCTTCCTCGCCCTCGTGGGTCGAGTCGTTGATCCACAGGTACCCGCCGCCTTTAAGATATTCTCGCATGCGCTTCACCTCGCCGGCGGTGAATTGAAAGTCGTTGTGCCCGGTCATGAAAAGGAACGGTGCCTCATGGACTTCGTCACTGTCGAGTTTGACGATATTGCTGCTAAACGGAGCGATGCTGCCGGTGCGGCGCTCGAGTTGATCGGCGAGGTTGACCATCGCTGTCTTGTCACAATCCCAGTCACCGGAATACTGCACAAGCGGTACGAGATTCCTGCCGCCGGTTCGTCGTTCTACCGGGCCACCGACAAAGACCTGCAGTGGTGGTATCAGCGCCGGCGGCGCGAAATCAAAATCGACCGGCGGCAGTGTTGAGACAATCGCGAATTCATGTAGATCGGAGGGGTCTGAAAAGGCCAGTTGTGCACCGATCAACGGGTTTCCGATTCGCGCTTGTGCGTCCAATTCATCGTCGCCGATCGAATTGGCTGTGCTCGTCCGTCGTCGCGCCGGAACCGCAACGGTGCTCAGCGGCAATTTCCCGGCGGCTGTTGCCGCGGTTGATGGACGTTGTGGTGCTTTGCTGGCAGCGGTGCCAAGGTCTTGCAGGGTGGCTGCCGGCCGTGCGGCGTCGGTTGCTGGCGGCGCCTTGCCGCTAACGTCGAGCCGGCGCGATGTGTCGGACGTGTCCTGTGCCACGGGCGCTGATACTTCGGCGGCTGGTGTAGCGGCGCTGGCAATAGCTCGCGCGGGTGTGCCGGCTGACTGTGCAATCGGTACGGCCTTGCGCGTTGGTGCCACCGTCGTTGCTGTCGCGAGGTCGATGGGGGCGGTCACACTTCCCGGGGCAATGGGCGTGATGACATTTTGCGGGGCGCCGGGTTCTACCGGCGTCGTTGTGGTCATCGCAGCCGGTGTAAACACTGCGGCGGTGGTCGCCAGTTCGGCGTCGTTTGCTTGGTGTGCGACCGGTTTGACGCGACGTGCAGCAGCGGCCGTGACTTCGACGAGCCCGACCTGATGACTCTTACGCTCGGCCGTCGTTAATTGCGTCAACAACTCTTCCGTTTCGATACCCTCACGAGCCACGCCGGTGGTAACATTCCGGATGGTTGGGCGAGTCTCGGATGCGATCCTTACAGGTGTTTCGGCCATTGTCATCTGGCGCGCGGTAGTGTTGGTATCCGGCAAGTGCACAGTGGCAGCGGTCTGCGAACTCTGCACGGCCTGTTTAATTGCTGCCGGTCCCGCGGTAGCCTGCTTTCTCTCCACGGCGGTTATCTGCGTTTCTAGCATCGCGGCCGCGACCGATTCCCGTTCGACCTCGAGATCGATGGTTTGTCCGGTGGCGGTGACGGCCGTTTCTACGGGAGTGACTTCCGTAACTTCGACGTCCTGTGCGGCGTCTGTTGCGGCGTCGGCTTCGGCGGTGGCCACTTCGACGATCGTCGGCATCCTGGCGGCAGCGACATCAGCGGTGGTTGTGGCCTGCATTCGCTTGATCTCGACCGCCTCGGCTTCGAGTTCTTCGACTTGGAGGTCTTGGCGCTCGAGTTCCATCTCCAGCTCGCGGGTATCGGCGGTTTCTTCCAGCTCGTTTAGAGTTTCCTCGACTTCGAGTTCCTTGGCATCCTCATGTTCTGGTGTTATTTCCGCTTCGGCGATCTCAACCCTGGTGGGGGTC
>Ga0114996_10007352_pt1 | contig 12505 bp, 11 predicted proteins | sample ArcticOcean_MG_C_4_FD_87039 | JGI IMG/M metagenome (GOLD analysis project Ga0114996, IMG submission 87039) | Marine microbial communities from western Arctic Ocean - ArcticOcean_MG_CB4_134 | ecosystem: Environmental > Aquatic > Marine > Oceanic | place: Arctic Ocean: Canada Basin | collected... | reverse complement strand
GTTCACCGTCGGACCTTGCACCACCTGTCCACGGTTGGGGAAGCCGCCCTCCGCGTGCGGAAAGCCGAAGTAGTATTCGTTCTCCGTGCACCACCAGGACTCGATGAGGTCCCGGTCGATCCCTGGCGAGTACCAGTAGACCGTATCCTGTTCCCCTGTCGGAAAGAGCGCCCACGTCGGGCGCTCGCCGCTGCCTCGGAAGCACCCCGTGAAGTAGACCGTGTTTTGGTCATCGCTCAGGAGAATGGCGTCCATGCCCCGTTCAGCTACTCGCGCCTTGATGATGCGCGCCCTGGCTTGATGCCACTCGAGCGGCAGCCGGTCGTAACCGAGTGCCGCAGGCTCCACATGATCGGGGTCGCGCCGCAGTAGCCTCTCGGAGCCCTCCGAGCAGACACCTTGCGGCTCGTCGCCGGTAGCCGCGCGCACGAGGGCCGTGGCTGCCGCGCTGGCGCTCGCCATGCCGCTGCCCATCCGCTGGATGAAGTCCTGGCGTGTAGTACTCATTTCATTCTTTCGGATGGGGTGTCGGGGGAATGGCGTAGTCTACGCCGATCCTACAGGTGAGCCGAGTGCATCCTGGGCGTTGCACCGCAGGGACGAAAGAGGGCTCGCTCGCGCCGACCATGATTCTTGGTTGCGACTTCCACGCGATCGCTCATCATGCAGGAGCGAACGCATGTCGTTCGGCCGTCTGTACTCGCGAAGCGGACCGTCACGTCCCATGTTGTGCGCCATGCGCACAATAATCTTTGTAGTTCTGGCCGCCCTGGGCGTCATTTTCGGCGCTCGCTGGGTCATGGCGATCCGCAGTTCTGCCTCGGGCGAGGGTGAATCCTTCCAGTGGCCGACGCCCCTGCAAATGGTGATCGGCTTCGTCACCAACTTCTTCGACACCCTGGGTATCGGGTCGTTTGCGCCCACCACTTCGTGGTTCAAGCTGCAGAACGTGGTGCCGGACGAACGCATCCCCGGAACGATGCATGTGGGGCATACGCCTCCGGTCATCGTCCAGGCATTCATCTTCATCGCGATCATCGAAGTCGACATGGTCACGCTGTCCGTGATGATCGGCGCGTCAGTCGTGGGAGCCTGGCTCGGAGCCGGTGTCGTCGCTGGATGGCCACGACGCAACATCCAGATCGGTATGGGTATCGCGCTCCTGATCGCTGGCGTTTCGTTCGTCGCGGCCAACCTCGGCTTCGCTCCGGTGGGCGGTGCCGACCTCGGTCTAGGCGGCGTGGGATTGGGCGTTGCGGCGACCACGAGCTTCATCCTCGGAGCGCTCATGACGTTGGGCATCGGTATGTATGCGCCGTCGATGATCGTTATCAGCCTGCTGGGCATGAACCCGGCAGTGGCCTTCCCGATCATGATGGGATCCTCGGCCTTCCTCATGCCCGTGGCGGCGATCCGCTTCCTCAAGGCAAACGCGTATAGCCTCCGTCCGGCCGTGGGACTCACACTGGGTGGGCTTCCCGCGGTGATGATCGCGGCATTCATCGTGAAGTCGCTGTCGTTGACGACGATGCGGTGGCTGGTGGTGGTCGTCGTCGCCTACGCCGCCGTCCAGATGTTGCGGTCGGCGTACCAGGAGCGCGGAGAGCCGGCGGTGAGCCACCACTAGTAGCGTTGCAGTTCTCCGGTCTGCGTATCCATCTTTAACGGTACGCCCCCGCCGAAGAACGAGGTGTCGATGGACCGGAACGGCTGGTGGCTGCTTTTCTCGTTAGCATGCGTGACTAGCACGCCCGCTTCGTCCCCACCCCAGGGATCCGGTGTGCCGGACTGGTTCCTGCGCCTTCGATTGCCCAACGCTGCCGCCAAGTCGATCCTCACTCCAGCGGCGTGGGGAGCGGCCTATGGGGTCGCATTCCTAGGAGCTGGCGTGACCGACCGTTCTCCCTACCTCGGCTCAACCGATGGGGTTCTGCCTCTCGGCGTGGGGGTTGGTGACCCGGTGCTCGCCGTCGGCTTTCAGGTGACCACGACCATGTCAGATGTGAGCGAAGCCGACAATTTTTCGCTCTCGTTCAAGCTGCATCGATACCTGGGTGCCGGCACCGTGATCGCCGTAGGTGGCGGAAGCCTGCTCAGCCGGAACGGCTTGGCCGACGATCTCGGGGACTCTTTCTTCGCGGTACTCAGTCACACCGTCCAGGGCGTTTCGTCGTCGAGGCAGGGCGTCGGTCGGCTCCACACCAGCGTGGGCCTGGGGTCTGGGCGCTTCGCGAACCGCAGCCCGCGCGACATCGTCGAAGGCAAAGGAGAGCGGGGGACCCGCGTGTTCGGGAACGCCGCCGTCGAAGTCCGTCCGGATCTCAACCTGATCCTGGAGTGGAGTGGTATCAACATGCATGCTGGTGCGTCCTACGTTGCACGACTGGCTGGACAATCCGTCGGACTCACGCTCGGCTTGGTGGACCTCACTGGCTATTCGGGAGATGGCACCCGCTTGGTCGGCGGTGCCGCCGTGGGCGTGTCGTTTTGATGTGCGCCCTGGCTCGGCTCGCCGGACTAGTGACCGTGGTGGCGCTCGTGTCGTCCACGCCGGAACTCGTGCTCGGCCAGGAAACCGGCTCGGACGTACAGGTGATCTCCGGCATCGAGGTCGTTCCCTCCGTTTCGTTCGCGCTCGTCGCGGGGCCGGCCGCAGCGGCCGGCCCCGCACCCACTCCACAGGCCTTCGCGGTCGCGGTGCAGGCAACCATCACACAGGTAATGGTCGCCTCTGGCGGTGAGGCGCAGGCGCGCACTCAGCTGGGTGATTTCCGGACATCGATTCTCATGAAAGCCGGGGTGCTGACGTTTGATCGTGCCCGGGCGGCGGTTGCGGCTCGGGACGCAGACCCAACGACGTCGGCCGGTTCAGGTGGCAACTAGCCCGTTTCAAATTGATCTACAGGAGGTACTAGTCGTGCGGATGTATCGAACGGTGGTCACGATATTCGTGACCCTGCTGGCTGTTGGATCGGTCAACGTGCGGGGAGCCTCCGCTCAGGACACGCTCGTTGGTGCCTGGGAGGTGGTGTCGCGCTCGTACACCCGCGCTGGCTCCAGCTTGGACCGAGCAGCCGGTGCAGGAGGGGCTCTACGTCTTCACCGAGTCGCACTACTCGGTTCAGGAAATCCGAGATAGTGGACCCAGGCCGATATTCACGGCGGACACCACCGACCCTGAGCGCTTCGCTGCGTTCGACGTTTCCCATGCCCACGGGGGCAGCTACGAGATCACCGGTGATCGCCTGCTCGTGCAGATATGGATCGCAAAGGGACCCAATACGATGGTGGCTGGTTAGGGTGAGTACAGACTCGAGTGGGACCGCGATGAAGTGCTCGTGATCCGAGATGCTCCGGCCGAACAGGAAGTGCGCACGACGCGGATTCCGCGTATCAGGTAGCTGGGTCGGGGCTTGCGGCGTTACTATCGCCGCAGCCGTGGAGAAACCCTGGGCTGAGGAATATCTGGCGATGAGCGCTGTCACTTTGCTTGTGAATGGTACCGAGCACACGGTAGATGTCGATCCGAGCACCCGGCTGCTCTATGTCCTGCGAAACGACCTCGGCTTGCGGGGCCCGCGGTTCGGATGCGGCCTCGGCCAGTGCGGAGCCTGCACGGTAATCATCGACGGTGTGGCGACCCGTTCGTGTGTCACGCGGATGGACCGGGTCAGCGGCGAGATCACGACGCTCGAAGGACTCGCCAAGGACGGGACGCTCGATCCAGTGCAACAGGCGTGGATCGACGAACAGGTCCCCCAGTGCGGTTTCTGCCAAAACGGGCAGATCATGACCGCCAAAGCCCTGCTGGACGAGAATCCGAACCCGACCGATGCGGAGATTCGCGAAGGCATGTCCCGGGCTCTGTGCCGGTGCATGACCTACTACCGGGTGCAGTTGGCTATCAAGCGTGTAGCGGCGGGATCGCAGGGTCGCGGGATGGACGGAGTGGGGGCGGGATGACCGCGTTCACGAAGGTCCCCAAGGCGATCGAAGACATTTTGGAGAACGAGACCTCGCGAAGGGGTTTCCTCAAGACTTCCGGGGCTCTTGTTGTGAGCTTCGGCACGGCTAGCTTCGCCGGCACTGACGCTCTCTCCGCAGCCGAGGTCGGGAGCGCGGCGGCCCGTCTCCAGGAAGCGGGCCCGTATCCTGACCCCGACTTCCGACAACTCGATTCGTGGGTTGCGATTCATGCCGACAACACAGCGACCTTCTTCGTCGGGAAGACGGACTGCGGCCAAGGGACGGGGACCGCATTTCGACAAATGATGTGCGACGAGTTGGATATCGCATACGAAAGCACCAGCCTCGTGATGGGCAGCACAGACGTGACGCCCGATCAAGGTGGCTCGGGTGGATCGGATGGGATCCAGCGAGACGGCTGGCCAATGCGACGCGTGGCCGCCGAGGCCCGCCGGGTCCTACTAGAGATGGCCTCCGAACAGTTCGGGGTGCCCGTGGACCGGCTCGTAGTGAGCAATGCGGTGATCGCTTTGAGGTCGGATCCGAGCACCACAGCCACTTACGCGCAGTTGATCGGCGATCGACGGTTCAACGTCCCGCTCACAGGGCGCGATATCAACGCGATCTCGGGAGTGGCCGACGTCAAAGCGGTGCAAGATCTCCGCATCGTGGGCCAGTCGCCGCAGCGCTACGACATCCCGCCAAAGGTGGACGGGTCGTTGATATGGGCTGTGGATGTCACGCTGCCGGGGATGGTGCATGCGCGCAACATCAGGCCGCCCGTCGTGGGCGCCACGCTCAGAGGCTTCGACGAATCATCTGTCCGCGACGTGCCGGGCGTCATCCGCGTGGTCAGCGAGGGCAACTACCTTGCGGTGATCTGTGAGCGGGAAGAGCATGCGATCGCCGCCGCGAGGCAGCTCGACGTCGACTGGGAGGAACCCGCATCCGCGCCGTTCCCCACGTCCGACGAGCTGTACGCCTACATGCGCAGCGCAACGCCCACGTCGAGTGCGGATCCGCGTGTGGTGGGGAATACTGAGGCGGCACTGGCTGGCGCGGCACAGGTAATCGAAGCCGAGTACGACTTCCCGTTCCAGGGCCATACCGCTTTCGGTCCCGCGCACGCCCTGGCGGACCCCTCCGACGGCCAGATGACGATCTACTCCAACGACATGAAGTCGTACGGCATGCGAAACGGCGTCGCTGAATTTCTCGGGATGCCGAGGGATCAGGTTCGCGTCGTTTGGATGGAGGGCCCGCAAGCGTACGGCCGTACCGCGGCGGACGACGCGGGCTTCGAGGCCGCATACCTAGCCAAGGCGATCGGCCGACCCGTTCGCGTCCAGTGGATGAGAGATGAAGAAACCGCCTGGGACACAAAGGGGCCGGCGTTCACGTTCCGGCTTCGTGGCGGGCTCGACGCACGCGGTCAGTTGGTGGCATTCGAGTACGATGCGCAGAGTGCGGACTACAACCACGTCGGCTACAATGAGGTGGAGACGGTCTTGATCTCACAGCTCATCGGCACGCGTCTACCGAGGCCGAACAGTGGGCGTGGCGCGACGCCGTCGGAGTTGTATGCCATCCCCAACCGTCGCGAGACGACGCAGGTGGTGGGGCTCCCGCGCGTTTGGGAGACACCGCTGCGAACCGGCAACCTCCGGGATCCTGGTGGACCGCAGGTGACCTTCGCCTCCGAGTCGTTCATCGACGAGCTCGCTGCAGCGGCCGGTGCGGACCCGGTCGAGTTCCGGCTGAGCCTGCTCAACGGTGCGACGGACGACGACAGCGGTTTCAAGCGAGCACGATCAATCGCGACGATCCGTGCGGCAGCAGATGCTTATGGCTGGGATACCCGACCGTCACCAAAGACACGCGGCGCGGAAACGATTCTGACGGGGCGCGGCATGGCGTACTCCTTCCGCAGCGAGACCGTTGTGGCGGAGATCGCTGAAGTCGAGGTCAACCGTGAGACGGGGCACGTCTGGGTAAAACGGCTCGTATGCGCGCACGACTGTGGGCTCGTCATCAACCCCGAGGGCCTGCGTCGAACGATCGAGGGTGGGATGATGCACTCACTGAGCCGCGCGCTGCACGAAGAAGTGCAGTTCGACACCGAAAGGGTGACGAGTGTCGACTGGGTGTCTTACCCCAGCCTAAGGCACGAGGACACACCGGAACGCGTCGACGTGGTGATGGTGAATGGGGACCCCAATCCGGATCGGCCCGATCTACCCCACTACGGAGCGGGCGAAGCGGTCTGCAAGCCCCTCGTGGCTGCAGTCGCTAACGCCATTTACGACGCGACCGGCGTTCGCCTGCGCCGAGCGCCCTTCCGTGACGAGCGGGTGCTCGCAGCACTGGAGGCCGCGGGGTTGTAGTCCACTGCCCCACGGTCCTCCGGAACCTACTGCGCGGTCGTTGGTGCCTTCGGGCTATCCGGCACCAGCGAAACCTCAGCCAGTTCGAACCGCAATCGACGACTCCGACAGGTCCGGATTCCCTCGTCGTTCCAGCCGGACCATGGATGGTTGCAAGCGACGCGTCGGGCTTGGACGACGCTTGCCTTAGGAATCGCGCCGAAGCTTCCACACACCCAGCGTGAGCACGGGCACCACGTACACCGCGATGAACCCGATGGTGAGCGTCCCGTAGCCGCGCGCAATCAGGTCGATCAAACCGAATCGGCTGATAAAGGTGCCCAGCGCGAGCAGCGCCACCGCCACCGCGGGCCGGACCCAGCGGGGTAGTGCAGTGCCTGCGTCCGACCGATATCCAGAGAGGCGCTCGTTGAATGCGTGAATCAAACCCGCTCCGGTCTCGACCAGCGTGCCGAAGAGCACTACCTGGAACGCCACCTGGAAGGCCCGCGAGCCAAGCAGTTCCAGCAGCACATTGGCAGGCACCGTCGCGTCCAAGATCGCGGGATACTGACCCACCGTCGCCAAGAAGAAGAGCAGGCCGGGCGTCATCGCGATCGGTCCCGTGAGCGCACCGGCGATGAAGGTTTGCTTGCGACTCTCGTGCAGCCTCAGTGTCGCCAGGACCGGGGGAATGACGGCGAGGTTGTACCCGGCATAGCTGAGGCCGGCCCAAAGCCACCGAGTCCCGAGCGGTTCCGCCGTAAGGTTCCCGGAGATCAAGGGGCCGAAGCGCTGGAAGCACCAGAAGAACAGTACCAGATACAGGGCGTAAAGCAGGAAGGACCACGCGGTGAAAAATCGCTCGATGGCGTCGTTTCCGCCGAAGACCAGAGCGCCCACCGCCAGCATGACCGCAGCCACACCGATCCAGTAGGATAGTCCAAAGGTCTCTTCCAGAATCGCGCCCGACGCGGCTGCGACGACCGCGAGCACGATGAGCAACAGGCCTACGTAGCAGACCTCGAAGAGCCACCAGCCACGCCCGAGCAGGCCTTGGAAGAAGCGCCGGTAGTCGAACGCGCCCCACATGCGTGCGAGCTCGAACGTCACCATCGATACGGCACTCCAGATCACCGTGGTGACCCCGATACCGTAGAGCCCCGCCAGTGGTCCTTCGCTCAGGAAGAACTCGACGAGCTCGCGGCCGGTCCCGTACCCACCGGCGATCACTACCGATTGGAAGACAAGCCCGGGCAGCAGATAACGCCTAAACGCATCGCGAATGTTCATGACCGCGATGATACGCGCTTCGGGGAGTGCACGGCAACGGTGCCCCTCGTCGGCCACGCCGCTTGACCCGACCCACTCTCTTGCCGATCCTGCCAACGCGACCCAGGGGCGGCGCTCAAGCGCACCTCCCGAGCAGCTGGGCGACTTACGCAGATCGGACCCTACCGTTCGAAGGAACAACAATGGCCGGACTTCCGGACAACTTGCTGAACATCGTCGCATCCCTGGTGATTCTGGTCGTCGCCATGGTCCTCTCCAACTGGATCACCACGAGGGTTATTCGGGGGACCGCGCGTAGGGTGGCAGGTCGCACGAAGTCGACGTGGGACGACCGGATCATCGACAGGAAGGTCTTTGCCCGCCTCGCGCACATCGTGCCCGCGGTCCTGGCGTATTACGGGATCGGGCTGGCGCTGGGAGTCACCCCGGGTGACATCGCCGGCGCCACCGCGGGTGTCGCGCCACCAGCCGGCTTCATTCTCGTGGCGACTCTCGTGCAGCGCATCTCGCTGGCGTTTGTTGTCGTGACCGTTGCCGTGGCTCTCGCCTCGTTCCTCGAAGCAGTGAACGACATCTACAACGAGTCGTACGCAGCGTCGAAGAGCCGCCCCATCAAGGGTTACTTGCAGGTCGTAAGCCTGGTGTCCTACATCGCGGCCGGTGTCGTGGTCATCTCGATCCTAGCACAGGTGTCGCCCCTCGCTTTTCTCTCTGGGCTCGGCGCACTCACCGCGGTGCTCATGCTGGTGTTCAAGGACACGATCCTCTCGCTGGTGGCGAGCATCCAAATCATGTCGAACGACATGATCCGCATCGGCGACTGGGTCGAAGTGCCCCAGTCCAATGCCGATGGCGACATCATCGACATCGCACTACACACCGTGAAGATCCAAAATTGGGACAAGACGATCTCGACCATTCCGACGCACAAGTTCATCGGAGAGTCCTTCAAGAACTGGCGGGGAATGAGTGAATCCGGCGGGCGGCGCATCAAACGTGCGCTCAACCTCGACGTGAACACCATCCGCTTCCTGAGCGAAGAGGAGATCGAGCGTCTCTCCCGCTACGAGATGCTGCGCGAGTACATGAAGGCGAAGACGACCGAGGTCGCCGATCACGCCGCAGCGAGAGAGGGGGCGGGCCCCGACTTGATTCCAGAGCAACGCAGGCTCACCAACATCGGAACCTTCCGCGCGTACGTCTTCAACTATCTGAAGGCGAATCCGACGATCCACGACCGCATGACCTTGCTGGTGCGCCAGCTCAGCCCCGGTCCTCAGGGTGTACCACTCGAGATCTATTGCTTCTCCAACGATACAGACTGGGGGAACTACGAAGCGCTTCAGGACGACATCTTCGATCATCTCTTCGCGGTGCTGCCTGAATTCGGCTTGCAGGCGTTCCAAGAGCCTGCTGGCAGCGACTTCCGGAAGCTGGCCGCGACCGCTGGGGACGCTGGGCACAACCCAGTCTTTCCATAGGTCGTCATGGAACTCCATGTCGGGCGCCGCCTCACCCGTGGCGAGATCTCGGCCCTGCTCACGGAAGCCCGTAACCGCACGCTCCGGCTCACAGGTATTCTCTCGGATGAGGATCTGCGACTTCAGCACGATCCCCTCATGAGTCCGATCATCTGGGACATGGGCCACATCGGACACTTCGAGGATGTCTGGCTCGTCGAGAATATGACCAGCGGCACCAACGGATCCGAGGGACTTCGCGGGATCTACAATCCGTTCGAGAACCCGCGAGCAGTCCGGGATGAGCTCCCGCTGCCGAGCCGAGCAGAGTGTCACGACTACCTGGATACCGTGCGCGGGAGGGTTCTGGAGCTCTTGGCTTCCATCGACTTGGACGCCACCGACCCCTTGCTGCGGGACTCCTTCCTTTATCGCATGGTCCTCCAACACGAGTACCAGCACAACGAGACGATGCTCCAGACCGTTCAGCTCAAACGCGGTCGTGCATATGCCGCTCCGCGGAGCGCCGAACCCCCGGCAATCGACCCAGGCGCCCCGCTCCCAGGAACGATGGTACGATTCTCGGGAGGCAGCATCGAGCTCGGCACCGATGATCGCTCGGTCGCGTACGACAACGAACGGCCGCGGCACGAGGTCACGCTCGACGCGTTCTGGATGGATGTGCATCCCGTCACGAACGGGGAGTACCTGCGCTTCCTCGAGGACGGGGGCTACACCGAAAAGCAGCACTGGTCCGATACGGGTTGGGCGTGGAAGCAGGAGGCCGGACTGGTCGCGCCGGCTTATTGGCTGCGACGGGACGAGGGCTGGCACCAGCGCATCATGGACGAGATCGGGCGGTTGGAGCTCACGAGCCCGGTATGCCACATCTGCTACTGGGAGGCGGAAGCGTATGCAGCCTGGGCGGGCAAACGACTCCCGACCGAAGCGGAGTGGGAGGCTGCCGCGTCCTGGGACCCAGCCACCGGCACCCAGAGGCTCTACCCTTGGGGCGATGATGCGCCCAGCCCCGAACGTGCAAATCTCGATGCGCTGCTCTTCGGGCCCGCGCCGGTGGGCAGCTACGCGCGGGGCGTCTCGCCGATCGGGTGTTGGGGCATGCTCGGTGATGTCTGGGAATGGACCGCCACGAACTTCGTCGGCTACCCCGGATATGAGACTTTCCCGTACCCTGAGTACTCCGAGGTCTTCTTCGGCAACGAATCCAAAGTGTTGAAGGGCGGTGCATGGGCAACGCGCTTCGGGGCCGTCCGGAATACGTTCCGCAACTGGGACTACCCCATTCGCAGGCAGATCTTCAGCGGGGTGCGCTGTGCGCGTAATGACTGACGAGGTGCTCGCGGGACTGCGCCTTCCACAAAAAGAGCTCTCCGCGAAGTACTTCTACGATATGCGGGGCTCCGAGCTATTCGAGCAGATCACGCGCCTCGATGAGTACTACCCGACCCGCACGGAGCGGGCCCTACTCGAGCAGTGGATGCCGATCTGGGTGAAAGAGCTGCGCCCCGCTGCGCTCGTCGAGCTCGGAGCCGGGAGTGCCGAGAAGTCTAGGATCATTCTCGATGCAATGAGTGCCTACGAAACCGGCAACCTGTACGTCCCGGTCGACGTGAGCGCCGACTTCCTGCAGGACACAGCAGCGCGCCTGAGGGTGGAATACGACGGTCTGCGGGTCGAGCCGGAGGTTGTGGACATTACAGGGCCGCTCGAGATATCGGTGTCGCTCCCTCGACCGTCCTGGCTGGCGCTACTAGGCAGCACAATCGGGAACTTCGATCCGGTTGGCGCCGTCCGACTTCTAGGCCGAGCCTCAGAGCAATTGCAGCCCGGGGACCGTTTCCTCATAGGTGCCGACCTCCGGCCGGGCGGTCTCAAGACCGTGGGGCGCCTCGAGAGCGCATATAACGACCAGGACGGGGTTACGGCTGAGTTCAACCTGAACGTGCTTCGTGTCCTCAATCGCGAGCTCGGGACCGACTTCGATCTCGCAGCATTCCGCCATCGCGCGTTCTACAACCGCGACGAAGGCCGCATCGAGATGCACCTCGACGCGCAGGGAGATCAGACCATTACATTCCGGGACGGCGCCGGCTCGGTCCGGTTCGCTGACGGCGAGTCGGTCCGGACCGAAATCAGCTGCAAGTATGACCGCGCGACCATCGACTCCCTATTCCAGGAGGCGGGGCTCACGGTTGAGCGGTGGGCGGAGGATCCAGACGGGTTCTTTGCCCTGATGCTGGCAACGCGGATGAGCCCTAGATAAACAGCCCCTCGGTGCGGACCTCCGCATCCGGGCCGAGTTCGATCGAACTGTGCCCATCGACCGCTTCCCACACCGCGTCGCTATCGAGCGGCTCGGACGCCAGTACGACACCCGCAGGCGCAAACGGCGGGCGTTTCGCGAAGTAGAGCGAGTTGGTCACTTGCACCGTCCCACTGCGAACGGCCGCGATCCTTTCTCCATCGCCCAATACCATGTTGAGTTGAGCTTCCGTATCTGGCCCCACGCGCTCGTGGACGATCTTCACCACTCGTGCGAGCGCCTCCGTGAGCGTCATCTGCTCCCGAACCGCTGATATCGCCAGTAGAAAGAGCGTTTCCACGTCTGAGGACCCCCGCAACTCGGCATATAGGTCGTCCGGTAGCTCAGCGCGCAACTCGCGCATGTGCCGCAGACGGAAGTCCGGCATGAAGCCGTTCAGCATGAAACTCCACTTCTGATGGATCAGCGGCGGCACTCCGGAGCGATCGAGTGGGATCCCAGGGGTGCCGTTGCGGAGCCCAGCGAGCACACAGCCCGAAGAGAGGGAGGAAAGCATCGCGGGCAGGTCGGTGGCATGCCAAATAGGGCGCATATCGACCAACCGTGCTGGCTGTCCTCCCGCGTACCAGACAACACCGTATCCGTCGGCGTTGACGCTGCCCGACAGCAACTCCTCAGGCGCCCAGCTCTGCTTGTAGAGCGAATGAGACCCATCGAACACGAGGGGCGCGGGGCTGAGTGGAGCTCCTAGATATGCGACCAGCCTACACATCCAGCGTCGCTCCCAGATCAGCCAGGAGCGTGCCCAGCAAGGCCAGATCAACGTTGCCTCCGCTCAGGACCGCGACAACGGGTTGTCCCGCCTTTACTGGGATGCGGCCCTCCAGCAATGCTGCAACCCCCGCGGCTCCCGCAGGCTCAACCAACAGCTTGGTGCGTTCGAGGATGACTCTCAGCGCGCTGATGATTTCCTCGTCGCTGACGAGCACCACTCCCTGAGCGTGTGCTGCGAGCAATGCGTGGTTCAGCACTCCGGCCATTGGCGCAGCCAGCCCATCAGCCACGGTACTGACCGTGTCCAAGTGGAGGGCCTCACCTGCTTGCAACGAGCGGTGCATGCCGGGGGCTCCCTCCGGCTC
>Ga0114996_10007350_pt1 | contig 12506 bp, 9 predicted proteins | sample ArcticOcean_MG_C_4_FD_87039 | JGI IMG/M metagenome (GOLD analysis project Ga0114996, IMG submission 87039) | Marine microbial communities from western Arctic Ocean - ArcticOcean_MG_CB4_134 | ecosystem: Environmental > Aquatic > Marine > Oceanic | place: Arctic Ocean: Canada Basin | collected... | reverse complement strand
CTCCGGGATCCCGAGGTTAACCGCGAGGTAGGTACGCAAGGGATACGGCATCTGGGTGGAAGACCACACGGTAAGTGTTTCGTCCCAATCCCAGTTGGCCACCATCCCCCTGGTTTCGATGGGTGCGGCCGAAGTACGTCCGGTCGCGATCTTTTCACTAACCACGAGATCGGCCTCGGCAAAGGCCTTGTCCACATCGCCATTGCTGTAGGTGTCGTTGTAGTAGATGTTACTGCCGAGGTCTTCATGCAACAGCGTCGCGCCCGGTTGCATCGCTGCTTCAACGTTGTTGTAGGCTGGTAACGATTCGTACTCGACCGAGATCAAATCGACAATATCCTCGGCGATATACCGACTTGGTGCGACCACCACCGCAATGATTTCGCCAACAAAGCGCACCTTGTGCTTGGCCAAAAATGGCAAGGTCACTGGTTTCAATGTCCCGCGCACGTTTGGCGGGACGGTCGTCACCCCCGAGTCAAAATCCGCAGCGGTAATGATGCGGATACAATCAGGGTGTTGCTTCGCTTGTTCGAGCTCGAGGTTTTTGATCTTGGCATGCGCATGGGAACTTCTAAAGAAGGCAACCTCGAGCATTCCTGGCAATTTTATGTCATCGACATACTTAGCCTGCCCCATCAGTATCTGCGGGTCCTCGCTGCGTTTGCGCGGAACGCCGATATACTTTGTCACACCTGTCATGGTCGCCGGTTCGTTCATTGCAGTGATCCTCGTGTATGCCTGCATTGTACTCCCCGCCGGCACGCGGGTCAGGACTGTCCCGCCACGCCGAAGGGCCAGCATCGGCTATACAACAAGCGCGACGCACGGCAGGTATAATGGCGCATTGATGCAATTTTTGGAGCCCGCATGAACGACATGACCGACGTCCTCCGCGAGACTATCGGGGAGGTTGAATTCGACCCCGAGACGCTAAAAGCAAAATATCTACTCGAACGCGATAAACGGCTCCGCGATGACGCCAATGAGCAGTACATCGAGGTCACTGGGGACTACTCTAACTACGTCGACGACCCTTACGTCGAGGCTATCGAACGGGCGCCGGTATTCGATGAGGTCGAGTTTGTGATAATTGGCGGTGGCTTTGGTGGCCTGATGATGGGCGGCCGCCTGCGCGAGGCGGGTTTTGAGCAAATTCGCATTATTGAACAGGGCGGCGATTTTGGCGGTACTTGGTATTGGAACCGCTACCCAGGGGCTATGTGCGACGTCGAGTCGTATTGCTATATGCCGATGCTGGAGGAATTGAACTACATCCCCAAACATAAGTATTCGTACGCGCCTGAAATCATGGCGCACTCCCAGAATATCGCCCGGCACTACAGCTTGTACGAAGATGCACTCCTGCAGACCACCGTAACATCCATGACTTGGGACGAAACCAGTGAACGATGGGTGATCGAAACCGATCGCGGTGACCGTATGCGAGCCCGTTATGTGACCGTAGCGAATGGTCCATTAAGCCGCCCGAAACTGCCGGGTATCCCCGGAATTAATTCATTCACGGGCCATACCTTTCATACGAGCCGCTGGGACTATGACTACACCGGCGGCAACAGTGACGGCAATTTAGACAAGCTGTCGGACAAGACGGTTGGCATTATTGGCACCGGGGCGACAGCGGTACAGTGCATTCCTCACCTCGGCGCGTCGGCCAAACAACTCTATGTGTTTCAACGCACACCCTCATCAATCGATGTCCGGGGTAATCACGCAACCGATCCCGCCTGGGTTAAGTCACTTGAGCCGGGTTGGCAGGAGCGACGCACAACTAACTTCAACATCTTGGTGAGCGGCGGTGATCAAGACGAAGATTTGGTATCGGACGGTTGGACCGATATATTCCGCAACCTTACCGGTACGGCGGCCAAAACGGCGTCGCGCAAACTCGGCCGACGACTCACTGCTAGCGAAAAAGCAGTGCTATTGGAGCTAGCTGACTACCAAAAAATGAACACCGTCCGCGCCCGCGCCGAAGCGATCGTGGAAGATCCGACGGTGGCGGAAAAGTTAAAGCCCTGGTACCGACAGTTCTGTAAGCGACCCTGCTTCCACGATGAATATCTCCCCACCTTTAATCTGCCGAACGTTAAGCTCGTTGATTCGAACGGTGAGGGTGTCGATCGGCTTACCGAAAACGGCGTCGTCGTTAATGGCAATGAGTACGCAGTCGATTGCTTAATATTCGCCACGGGTTTCGAAGTCGGCACGACTTATACGCGGCGTGCTGGTTTCGATATCGTTGGGAGAGAAGGACAAGTATTGAGTCAGAAATGGGAACAAGGACTCCGCACCCTCCACGGACTACAAACTAACGGCTTTCCCAACTGCTTTTTTCTCGGCTTCACCCAAAGCGCGGTTACCGTTAACGTTCCTCAGTCGCTCAACGAGCAAGCCCGCCACGTCACCTACATCCTCAGCCAAGTGAAGGCACGAGGCGCAAGCATTGTTGAGGCAACCGTAGAAGGTGAAGCGGGATGGGTCGCTGAGATGCATAGTAAGGCCAAGATGGGCGAGCAATTTCGCGCCGAGTGCACCCCAGGCTACTACAACAATGAAGGCAAGAGCGGAAATCCTAACGGCTTTTTCTCATTTGCCTATGGTGCGGGGCCACTGCGCTTCTTCGAGATCCTCGATGAATGGCGCGAGCGCGGCGACCTCGACGGCTGCGACATCCGCTAGGTTGGGTAGTCAGTGGTTCTTTGTACCTTAGGCACTAAACAGTCGCGCAAATTCGCGCAAACTCTCAACACTGTGGCCGCTGACAAATTCATCGCAATAAGGACGTGCTGTAGCCATTCCTAGTGCGAGCGGCTCATAGTTGTCGTCACCTTTTAGTGGATTTATCCACACCACCGATTTCGCTCTATTAGAAATTTTAGCCATCGCATGATCCAAGACGTTGACGTCGCCGGTATCCCAACCGTCACTCATGATCACGACAACCGATTTTGAGGTGACCAGCGAACCATACGATTCATTTAAGTCCGCGAGCGCTGCACCGATCTTAGTCCCGCCCGACCAGCCAGAAAAATGCAGTGACACCGCGTCCAACATGGCTTGAAAGTTCTTTAAGCGAAAATATTCCGTTAATGGCTGTAAGGTCATACTAAATACGAATACTTCAACATTGAAATGGCGATTTTGGTTTAGAAAGTACAAAAAATTCAGCAGGAATTTACTGTACACCTCCATCGAACCACTCACGTCGACTACGATCACAAGGCGCGTATGCGTAAGCAACTTTTTCTTATAGTGCCAATTGACAATTTCACCGTCGAACTTCGCGCTGTCCCGCACGCTGGAACGCAGATCGATAATGCCGCTGCGTTTTGATTTTTTAGTTTTTCGCCGCGCAGCGGATACATACTTCTTCGCGATTTGTTCCAATACCGCCAGGATGGCTGGATATTCATCTTTAGGCATGTAGCGAAAATCTTTGTGGTGATCGACTTCGGCCACGGAGTAGCCTTCTATCTCAGCAAGTTCCTCTTCGTCGTTGCCACAAGACGATTCGTCTGTACCCTCGCGACGTTTAACGGTCAAAACCTGGTCTTTCTCAGGCGCTTCAATTTCGCCTTGCTCAGCACTTGGGGGAGACCGGTAGGATTCTAATAGCAGCGCAAAAAGTTGCTTCAAATGAAACAGATCTTCTTTGCGGTTGATCAACGTTATTCGATAGATGCAAAGCAGACTCGTGTGATTCACCGCTCGCAAAGACAAGATAGCCCGGGTGCATGCGATCGTCTGAAAGGTCCCGAGTTGGATACGGTTTTTCCGCAGCAGGCGGAATAGTTGCAGAGAGAAATCGATCGTGGTCTCGACCGAGTCGAACGTGTCGGCCATTAGCGCGGCTGATCACCAACCTTCGCAAGCAAGGGATCGAGCATCTCAGTTTTTAACTTTACGATATCCCGCCGGTCCTTCAATAAGCACCCAACGGTGTTCTTAACGGCATTGCGATCCACCGTCTTGGCACCAGTGACTTGCAGTGCCCTACTCCAGTCGACCGCCTCTGACAGCCCCGGCACTTTGCTCAGATCCTGCTCCCGTAAAGCTTGGACAAATTGCGTGGCCTTCGCCGCCAATTCGCTATCGAGTTCGGGGACTTTAAGCTGAATGACCGCCAGTTCCTTAGCGTAATTCGGGTAGTCCATCCATAGATACAGACAGCGGCGCCGCAAGGCATCCGACAACTCGCGGGTCCTATTCGACGTAAGGATGATATAGGGTTTGAACTTGGCTTTAACCGAGCCCAATTCAGGGATGGTTAGCTGGTACTCCGCTAAGGTTTCTAATAGCAGCGCCTCGAATTCTTCATCCGCACGGTCGATCTCATCGATCAATAGCACGACCCGCCGGTCTGCCATCAAGGCTTTGGAGATCGGGCGGTAGGAAAGATATTCCTCACTGTAGAAGTCGCTGATCCCGACGTCGGTTTTATTTTTCAGTTCGTGCAGACGCACGCTCAATATTTGTTTTTGATAATTCCATTCGTACAAGGCCGAATTAAAGTCCAAGCCTTCATAACACTGCAAGCGAATCAGTTCGGTTTTCTTCAGCTTCGCCAGAACGTGGGCGATTTCGGTTTTACCAACACCGGCCTCACCCTCGATGAGAATTGGCTTATCGAGTTCCTCCGCCAAATATAAAGCGGTCGCGATCTCTGCATCTGCAATGTAGCCATTGCGCCGAAGCGCTGCGACCGTGTCGTCGTTTACGTCGTCCACGGATACACGCCTGGATAGGGCTTTGAAGGATCCATCTTGCGCGCGCCTTAGCGGGCCTCTGGTTGGTTAGTGTTGTTAATCAAATCCATCACTTGTTGGGGACCGATAGGGGTAACCATGGGTACCAACGGCCCGTCATACGCAGACAGTGCATCGGCGAGCGCATTCGACAATGCGATATGCACCGAGAGCATCGCGGCTTCGCCGGCGCCCTTGAATCCGCCTTCAGTGTAGGGCGAGGGCGTCACGATATGGGCGCATTCGATGTCCGGTAGGGTCGTCGCGTTTGGGATCAGAAAATCCATAAACGATGCATTCTTAAGCTGGCCGCTTTCGTCGTAATCCAAAGATTCCAACAAGCCCATGCCAAGGCCCTGTCCCGCGCCGCCGCGCATCTGCCCGTCGACCACTTTTGGGTTGATCATATTGCCGCAGTCTTCGACCGCGACGACACGCTTTATCTCAACCTTCCCGGTGAGCGGGTCCAATTCAATATGCACGGCGTGCGCACCGTTGGCATAGGCGGCCGGCGGATCGTAATGTCGCGTTGCAATCAAGGTCGGTTCGACTTCGTCTTCGTCCGGCCGCGCAAAGCGATCATAGTAGGTGATGTAGGCGATCTCGGCGACGGTCATACTTCGATCGGGCGATCCCTTGACATATATCTTACCTTCATCAATTTCCAGATCGGCCGCATTCGCCTCCATCACGTGCGCCGCAATGGTCAGCAATTTATTGCGCACATCGGTCGCTGCGCGAATGACCGAGCCACCGCCGATCACGGCGCTGCGACTTGCAAACGTCCCCATGCCGTAGGCACCGGTCGCCGTATCGCCATCGAGCACCACGATGTCTTCGAACGGCACCCCAAGCGTTTCAGCCGCCACTTGCGCCAAGGTCGTTTTGAGCCCCTGCCCATGACTGAACTGTCCACTTCTGATGGTGACTTTTCCGGTTGGATCCATTTCCACTGTGGTCGTGTCGTGCATGGTTGCTGGAAAACCGCTTTCCGCGGCCGAGCGACTGCCCCAGTTTGTTTGCTCCACAAAAAACGCGACGCCAACCCCTTTAAGTTTTCCGTCTTCGGTGCTGCGCGGTTGTTTCTTAGTGTTGATGTAGTCCGACATTTCCAAGCACTTTTCCAACACCTTGTGATAATCGCCGCTGTCGTAGGTTTGGTTGGTCGCGGTGGTATAAGGAAACTCATCATGGCGGATGAAATTCTTGCGGTAGATGTCAACGATGTCCAAATTCAGCAAACGCGCCGCTTTGGTCATCACCATTTCACGCGCGTAGCAGCCCGCCGACCAGCCAATCCCACGGTAGGCGCCGGTAGACATCTTATTGGTCAAACAAACCACGGTCTCAAAGCTAATGTTCGGCACCGTGAAGGCGCCCGGGGCACCATTGTTTGCGGCCACTGACTCGATTAAGCCCGACCACGGATACTGCGAATAGGCACCAGAATCGCCGATGTTCTTGATCTTCATCCCGACCATCGTGCCGTCTTTCTTAAACGCAATATCCATGTAAATGGTGCATTGCTTGGCATGGGCTGCGCTCAACAAATGTTCGCGTCGATCCTCGATCCATTTGACTGGCTGTTTGATCTCTTTTGCGATCCACGGCAGGATAAATTCTTCCGGGAAAAAATGCGCCTTCTGTCCAAAGCCGCCGCCGACCGTAGGCGCCACCACCCGTATCGTCTGCTCAGGGACGCCTAGGTTCACTGCAATTGATGTACGCAACGGATATGGCATCTGAGTCGACGACCACACGGTTAAGGTCTCGTCCCACCCCCAGGTGGCCATCACCCCGCGTGTCTCCATCGGTGCCGCGGACGTTCGACCCGTCTTGATTTTTTCGCTAACGACCAGGTCAGCTTCAGCGAAGGCCTTGTCGACATCGCCATTGCTGAAAGCATCCGCGTAATAGATATTGCTCTCGAGATCTTCATGAATCAGCGTGGCGTCCGGCTGCATCGCGTCTTCAACGTCGTTGTACGCCGGCAGCGTTTCATATTCGACTTCGATCAGATCAACAATGTCTTCGGCGATGTAGCGACTCGGCGCCACGACTGCAGCGATAATCTCGCCGACGTAACGTACTTTGCCGTGTGCCAGAAACGGCAATAGTACCGGATGTAGGGTACCGAGCGTGTTGGGAAAGAAGGTTGTCGCCCCAGCACTAAACTCTTCATTAGTAAAGATATGCAGACAGTTTGGATGTTGTTTAGCCCCATCCAGCTGCAGATTTTTAATCCGTGCGTGGGCATGTGTGCTACGGAAGAAAGCAATCTCTAAGGTTCCCGGCAGTTTGATGTCGTCGACATACTTCGCCTGCCCCATCAATATCTGCGGGTCCTCGCTGCGTTTACGTGGTACGCCGATATGCTTTGTTACGCCAGCTATTTCAATTGGTTTTCTCATTGCAATGACCCTCGCCTAAGCCTGCTCTGCGCTGCCGGAAGATAACGCGGCCTCGGCCGCCGCCACCACCGAGTCAACAATGTCATGGTAGCCAGTACAGCGACACAAATTACCGGAAAGCGCTTCTCGGATTTCATCGCGACTAGGTTTGGGATTGTCTTTGAGAAAGGCCTTCATACTCATCAAGATCCCTGGAGTACAAAAACCGCACTGCAGGCCTTGGTTTTCCCAGAACGCATTCTGCAGCGAACTTAGCTCGCCGTCAGTATCTAAGGATTCGATCGTCTCAATCGCCTTACCTTCCGCCTGTAACGCGAAGGTGAGACAAGAGCGCACTGGTAGACCTTCCATTAAGATCGTACACGACCCGCAAATGCCGTGTTCACACCCTACGTGAGTGCCAGTCAGATCGAGGTGATGTCGCAGAAAGTCAGACAAGAGCGTTCGCGGTTCGATCTCCTTATCGTAGGTGACCCCGTTAACATTAAGACTGATCTTTTTCTTATCAACCATTTCCTACTCCTTAACTGGCGGCTTTCGCGCGACCGAGCGCGTCTGCTAATGCTCGGATGGTGAGCACTTCGGCAACGTTACCGCGATACTCGTCTGTCACATGTACGTCGCTCTCGGCATCAACGACTTCGCTAACTTTTCGAGCGGCCTGTTCGAAAAATTTGTTAGAGCAAACTTGTCCGACGATTGCGTCTTCGACTTCCTTCGCGCGCACCGGTGTCGAAGCAACGCCAAACAAAACCACACGCGCATAACTGCACTTGTCGTCGACATCAAGCGCGATGACCGCAGCACTACCAACCAGCGCGAAATCACCGGCGCGACGCGCCACCTCATGCAAGCCCCAACCGCTGTTTTTTGGTGGTTCCTGAAACAATATGGAGACGAGGACTTCATCGCTCTGCAGCGCAGTTGTCATGTAGGTGATGAAAAAATCTTCCGCCGGCATGATTTGCTTATTTGATGCGCTTTGAATTTCATACTCGGCATCTAGTAGCAGTGACATTGCCGGCAATTCGGATGCCGGGTCCGCGTTCACAATGCTGCCGCCAACAGTGCCTTTATTGCGGATCTGGAAATGCGCAATATGCCGAATAGCATCGGCCAGCACCGGCAACCGTCGCCGCAAAACTGGATCGTGTTCTGCAAAAGCTTGGGTGGTGGTTGCCTTTACCCGAACGCCAGTTGTCTCATCGGTAATTTGGTTTGGGTTGTCGATATTACTGATATCGATCAAAACCTGTGGTCGAGCCAGGCGGTAGTTCATCGCTGCGATGAGGCTTTGCCCACCGGCAAGGATCTTCGCGTCATCGCCATGGGTGCTCAACAATTCACACGCATGTTCGAGGCTGGTAGCCCGAAAGTAGTCAAAAATTGCTGGTTTCATATTGATTAGCCTTCTGTTGATTCGATCTGCTTTGGAGCAAACACGTCTTTCATCTCATCGTTCAACGCCTTAAAGAACTGCTTCGCCATATACTTTGAAACCCCGGTCAGAACGCGCCCACCGATCCCTGCGATAAGACCACCGACCTCGGCATCGCAATTCCAGCGCATCAATGTGCCCCGCTCCACTGCGTCTAAATGGCAACTCACTTTCATATTGATGTAGCCGGGGGTGCCCGAACCCTCGCCATCCAAGACGTAGTGGTGCGGAAACTCAACATCAGTTACCCGCACCTTCCCTTCGTAATCACCTTTGATTGCCGCCACCCCAAGCGAGACGGCGACGAGATAACCACCTTCCCCATCGGGCACCATGGACGTACAACCGGGGATCGTTTTCGTCAGGACGTCAATGTCGTGCAGCGCCGTCCACACATCGGTCGGTTCGTAGATAAAGTCGGCGGTTCCTTCGAGCTTCATAGCGGCCCACTCTGATTATTCTTCTATGGTTGTCATTGTGAACTGTAGGAGCCGTATCGTTCGGCGCGCTGAATCGGTCACCGCGTGCGTTTTTTCATCGACTATAATCGCGGGAAATCAACATGAACTTGCCGGTCACAATTGACGCTGGGATAATCGTGCCCAAGCGCTATTCATGTCGTCAACCGATCGCGTTATTAATTAATCGGGTAAACAAAGACTAATGTTTGCGCGCAAGCGACGCAAGCTGTGGTGCGGTATTAGCAGCACTCGCGCGCTGGAAAATTGCCCTTGTATGCATCACCAATGTGCCACTGTTTACGCCCGATTGTAGTGCGAGCACTACGTTTCTAACCAATCACTTTAGTCCATGAACATCGAACTGACCGACTGACCCGTACTAATCCGATTAATGCTCTCTGCGATCAACTCGGCAACTGTTAGTTGCCGGATCGTCGCACACGCTTGTCCCGCCGGTGACAGAGGGATGGTGTCAGTAACCACCAATTCATCTAGGCTTGATTGCGAGATATTGTCGATCGCAGGCCCCGATAACACTGGATGGGTACAGTAGGCGACGACGCGTTTAGCACCATTCTCCTTTAGGGCATCTGCTGCTTTACACAGCGTTCCCGCAGTATCGACCATATCATCCACGATCACACAACTGCGCCCGTCGACATCGCCAATGATATTCATCACTTTGGCTTCATTCGCACGCGGACGGCGTTTGTCGATGATGGCGAGGTCGGCGTTGTCGAGGTGATTCGCTACCGCGCGCGCTCTGACTACGCCGCCGACATCTGGCGAGACGATAATGAGATCAGAATACTCGTGCTTCCAAATGTCACCGAGCAAAACCGGCGAAGCATAAATATTATCCATCGGCATATCGAAAAAGCCCTGGATTTGATCAGCGTGTAAGTCCAGGGTTACCACTCGGTCGGTACCCACACTTGCGATCATATTGGCGACTACCTTAGCCGTGATCGGGACCCGCGCCGAACGCGGCCGGCGATCTTGGCGCGCATAGCCGAGATAGGGCACTACGGCTGTGATGTACGCCGCCGATGCGCGACGCAACGCGTCGATCAACACCAGCATCTCGATCAAATTATCGTTGGTCGGCTGACAGATTGATTGCAGCACGAAGACATCGCGTCCCCTGACGTTTTCCTCGATTTCGACGTTGATTTCGCCATCGCTGAATCGCCCGACCGTCGCCTTGCCGAGTTTGACCGGTAGATGCCCTGCGACGGCGCGCGCCAATTCGGGATTGGAGTTCCCAGCGAACAGCATCATCGTCGAATCGTTAAGCATAGGACTAGGTTCCAGAGTTAAACACGATGGACACGTTTATATACCAAACTATTGGGCCGATGACGCGTACTTCAACTAATCCGTACACGCGTCTACCCTATTTCAAATCGGCTCAAACATTCGAACAGTAAGTCGTAGAATCCATTTGCATCCACTGTGTGGATCCAATTGACATTGATCGGGCGGTCGGTCACGTGCCAAAAATCGACCGCCGTGTTCCCCATCGTCAATTCGGACTCTATTTCAACCGTCACATTGCAGCGCTTCCCTTCAAACAATTCGGGTCTCAACAAATACGCAACAGTACATGGATCATGTAACGGGGCGCCATTTGATCCATATTTGGCCGAGTCAAACTTGTTATAAAAATCCAGCATAGCGGCCGCCGCGCGGCCGGCGCCGTTGTCGATAGTCCGTAGGCGATCTCGGCGCTCCACCGTCGACAATACCTGATGCGTGGCATCTAACCCCATAACGGTGATTGGCAGACCGCTACGAAAGACGATATCAGCCGCATGGGGGTCAACGAAGATATTAAACTCCGCAGATGGCGATATGTTGCCACCTTCGCGCATTGCCCCACCCATCAGCACGACCTCGGCCACGCCGCGTAGGATCGACGGATCCTTTTCTATTGCTGTCGCAATATTGGTTAGCGGGCCCATGAGTACCAACGTAATAGACCCATCATCGGCACCGCGCAGCGTCTCAATAATGAAATCGACTGCGTGTATTTCCTGCAGCGGTGCGCGTGGCTCGACTATTGTTATCCCATCGATACCGGTCTTGCCATGTACGTTCTCTGCCGTAACCAATTGACGTTGTAGCGGCTTGGCATAGCCCGCATATACCGACAGGTCGCTGCGACCGGCAATGTCGCACATCAATCGCGCATTTCTCGTTGTCAAATTGAGGGGCACGTTGCCGGCAACGGTGGTGATGCCGAGAATGTCGAGCACTTGGGGTGAAGACATTGCAAGTAGCAACGAGATCGCATCGTCCTGCCCGGGGTCGCAATCGATGATTATTGGCAATTTTTCCACGACGTGTCGCTCCCAACACAGACCGTAATCAAACCGGCAATAAATTCATCGACCATGCTATGCGCCCTAGGTCGCGCAACCGATCTCACCGTGCTGCAGGCATTGAAGCATCGAATGCAAAACGCGTTTCGGTTGTCTCTGGGCAACCCCACTGTTAGCTGGTCACCCGGGGGCCGTCATGTAGATTACTGCCCCAAGTCATGCGACGCACAATAAACGTTTCTAACCAGGAATCATAATCGATTATCCTATATGTTCAAGCTATCGAAAGAGCGGCTACCATGACATTCGGGCAGACGCCGTTGCCACAGCGCCTAGAAATTTTGGCTTGTCTGATTATCGTAGTAATTTCAACACGGTACGTACGCGATTCAAAATTTCTCAAACAGAAAATCATTGAAATCCGGGGTCTGTAGCACAACTCGCGAGGCAAGTTTCCGGCAACTAGACACGGCACAGGTGAGTATCTTGACGGGCATCAAGGCGTAGACTAATGTGGAAACGAATCTATCCGCACGAGCTTCTCTCGGCGCTGGATAACGAGCATGCTCAAATCTCGCCCATGATAGGGGCCAAGTAGTCGAGCAAACTGAGACCGGAGACAACGCTAGCACCGATATCCGCTCGGAAGATGCGGGTACGCGCGGTAAGAACCATGCCCGAGCGGTGCGTTTAATTCTCCTGCCTGACATTTTAATTGTCCCAATCCAACAACTGGAGGCGAAATTCATATGAGTTCAAGCAAATCCTCTGCGCTGCGCATTTTAGTCGTTGGCGAATCCTGGATTAAGCACATCATCCACTTGAAGGGATTCGACGAATTTCACTCAACCGAATATGAAGAAGGCGCCGGCGTGTTTCTCGAGGCCCTCGCTGATGCCGGTTACGACATCACTTACATCCGCGCGCACGAGGTATCGATGCGCTTTCCGACGACGCGGGCGGATCTCGATAAGTTTGACGTCATCATTTTGAGTGACATCGGATCAAATTCGTTTTTGCTCTGCGACGAGACCTGGCATCGCTCCGAACGCACCGTCAATCGGCTTAGCCTGATCGCAGAATATGTCGAGGGCGGCGGCGGG
>Ga0114996_10007342_pt1 | contig 12513 bp, 14 predicted proteins | sample ArcticOcean_MG_C_4_FD_87039 | JGI IMG/M metagenome (GOLD analysis project Ga0114996, IMG submission 87039) | Marine microbial communities from western Arctic Ocean - ArcticOcean_MG_CB4_134 | ecosystem: Environmental > Aquatic > Marine > Oceanic | place: Arctic Ocean: Canada Basin | collected... | reverse complement strand
TGGCCGAGATTGTTGACCTGGCCCGGCATCATCAGCTCCGTGATCTCCGAAGCGGACTCGTCCGGGGTCTGGCCCTCTCGATGTTCGCTCATCTGATCACTCATCCCGGTTGTTCTCCGAATCGCCCTTCACCTAACGACGGGAAGCTAAAGGGTAAGCCGGGTCCCGGGCCACTCTCTTGTCATCCACCATCCCCCTCAGTAGCGTACTTTCCCCTCATGAAGATTCTTGCAGTGCAGATTCCAGCCAGCGTCCTACTCTCGACCGCCCTCGGACAACCGGTGCACGTCGAGGCGGACATCCGGTTCATGCAGGGGATGACGTACCACCACGCCCAAGCTCTGGAGATGGCCGAACTTTTCTCCAGCCGGACGGAAAGCGAAGGGATGCGGCTGCTCGCCCAGCGGATCGGCATCTCTCAGACCGACGAGATAGTGATGATGGCGCGCTGGCTGGAAGCACGTGGAGAGGGGCCTGGCGGGATCGATACGTTGAGACCGCGCGGGGCGCGGAACTAGGAGCGTGGCCGCTCAGAGGAACTTGATGCAGCGGGTCGGCCTGGTACTCGGGCCGGTCCTGTTCATCTTGATCAACTTTCTGGACCTGGAGCCCGGAAATCCGGCGGTCACGCGCATGGCCGCCGTGGCCGCCTTGATGGCCACCTGGTGGATCACCGAGGCGATTCCGCTCTTCGCCACCGCGCTCCTGCCCCTGGTCCTCTATCCCCTGCTCGGGATCGAGCGCGGGGGGGCCACGGCGCCCATCTACTTCAACAGCACGATCGTGCTGTTTCTGGGCGGCTTCATGATCGCCCTGACCATGGAGAAGTGGAATCTGCACCGACGGATCGCGCTCAAGATCATCCAGGCCATCGGGGGCGGACCGTCGCGGATCGTGCTAGGCTTCATGGTGGCCGCAGCATTCCTGTCCATGTGGGTCTCCAATACGGCCACGGCCATCATGATGGTGCCAATCGGGCTTGCCATCATCCTGGAGATGGAGAACGACTTCGGAGAGCAGGACACGCACGCGTTCTCCGTGGGTGTCATGCTCGGCATCGCCTATGCGTGCTCTGTCGGAGGAATCGCGACGCTGGTCGGCACGCCCCCCAACCTGTCGCTGGCCCGGATCTTCGAGATCACGTTCCCCGACGCGCCGCCGCTGGTATTCGGCCAATGGATGGTGATGGCGCTACCCATTTCGGTCGTTCTATTGGTGACCGCTTGGCTACTCATCACCAGAGTCTTCTTCCGAGTGCCCGAGCACGTCACGGTGGACCAGAGCATTGTCGAGGAACAGACGAAGGCGCTCGGCCCCGTGGCCTACGAAGAGAAGGCCGTGCTCGTTGTCTTCGGGCTCACCGCCGTTCTGTGGGTCTTCCGGCTGCCCCTCCAACTCGGCATCATCACCATACCGGGCTGGTCTCAGCTGCTTCCATTCCCCAGCCTGATCGACGACGGGACCGTTGCCATCGCCATGGCCGGGCTCCTGTTCCTAATTCCGACGCGTACGCCGGACGCGCCCGCGCCGACTCTGGCGGGCAGGGACATCATCCCGCGCCTGCCGTGGAACATCGTGCTCCTCTTCGGGGGCGGCTTCGCGCTCGCCTACGGCTTCCAGGTCACCGGATTGTCCATCCTGATCGGCAACGCCTTCGCCGGGCTCGCGGGCGTGCCGCCGTTCGTGCTGATCCTGATCGTCTGCCTGTCGATCACCCTCCTCACCGAATTGACGTCGAATACGGCCACCACGGAGATGATCCTTCCGATCCTGGCCTCCGTGGCGGTCGCGACGAACGTGCACCCGCTGTTGTTGATGATCCCCGCGACCCTGTCCGCGTCGTGCGCGTTCATGATGCCCGTGGCCACACCACCCAACGCCATCGTCTTCGGAAGCGACCGGGTTCGGATTCCCGAGATGGCCAAGATCGGGCTCGTGCTGAACCTGGTCGGGGCATTGGTGATTACGGTGATGTTCCTACTCTTGGGGACGGCGATCTTCGGGATCGAGTCGGGGGTGATGCCCGAGTGGGCGGTGTTGGGGGGGTAGAAAACCTTCTGAGGGGCACGTGCGAACTACGCGTTCCCGCAGGAACGTCGAGCCGCTTAAGCGGCTCAGGGCTCGCGCACATCGATGGATGATGGAGAAACCCGCGGGGCGCTGGAATGTTGACATGCCACACAGCTTCGCTATCGTGAGTCACAGGATCTTTTTGATCATTTTGACCGGACCGACCGTGAACCAGCACGCACGACCGCGAACCGACCGTCCACTTCCTAGGGAGCGGGCGCGTCCTGTCTTGCGTGGGGAGATTCGATAGAGCGACCCTCGACCCCCGAGACCTGACGTTCGCCGGCCCCCATTCCAGGAGCCGGTTTTTTTGTTTCCGAGAGGTTTCCGATGTCCGCTAAAAAACAGTCCGAATCATCGTCCGCCAGCCTGGCAATTCTGGGCGGTGGGAACTTGGGCCAAGCCCTCGCACGCGGCTTAGTACGCAGCGGGACGCTACAGCCGGATCAGATCCACGTCACTTCTCTGCATCCACCCTCCCTAGAGGGACTGGCCGAGGAGGGATTCCCGGTCGGGCGCGATAATCTCGCCGCCATCGAGGGAGCGACTACCGTTTTGTTGGCCGTTCAGCCGCAGCAGATCACGGATCTTCTCGACGAGATCCGGGAGGGGCTCGAGCCTGGCTGCCACAAGGTGATCTCGGTGGTCTCAGGTGTGACCGTCGCCCAGTTGCGGGACATGATCCCAGCCCCCACCCAAGTTGCGCGGGCCATGCCGAACACGGCCGTCTCGATTGGAGAGTCCATGACCTGCCTCTCAGCCGATCCCGACTCGATCGACGCCCTCGAGGAGGCTGAAGCCCTATTCAAGGGCGTCGGAATCACGCTTCGCATCGAGGACGAGATGATGGTCGGAGCCACGGCTCTGTGCGCATGCGGCGTGGCGTTCTTTCTCCGTTCGGTTCGGGCCGCCTCCCAGGGAGGAATCGAGATCGGCTTTCACCCCGAAGACGCGCTCCTGCTCGCGGCGCAAACCGCGAGGGGAGCCGCTTCGCTCGCCCTGCGCGACAACCATCACCCGGAGTCGGAGATCGACCGCGTCACGACGCCCCGAGGCTGCACCATCGCGGGGCTCAACGAGATGGAGCATCAGGGCTTCAGCTCGGCGATGATCAAGGGCTTTGTCCTTTCAGCTCGCAAGGCCGCAGCGCTGTTCGATGAGGGGGACGCTGGGTGACCTCCACGCCGGACAAGGGCCGGGACTTCGGCGAGCTCCGCCGGGTCGTGGTCAAAGTCGGGAGCGGCATCATCGCGCCCGCGGGACGGCTCGATCCGCTCGTCATCGAGCGCATCGCGAAGGACGTCACCGTGCTTCGTGACATGGGCTTCGAGGTTGTCCTCGTCGTGTCGGGTGCCGTCGCGGCGGGATATCTCGGGATGGGACGGGATCAGCCGCCGACGTCGGTCGTCGAGCGGCAGGCCTCCGCAGCGGTGGGGCAGTACAAGCTCATGACGATGTTCGCGAGCGAGTTCGAGAAATGCGACACCGTCGTCGCCCAGCTCCTCATGATGCAGGAGGACATCGAGGACCGCCGCCGCTTCCTGAGTGCCAGGCACACCCTGCAGGAGCTCCTGTCGCGGGGCATCCTCCCCATCATCAATGAGAACGACCCGCTCGCGGACGACGAGGCGAAGATCGGAGACAACGACCATCTCGCGGCGCTCATGACGAGCCTGATCACCGCGGATCTGCTCGTGATTTTGAGCACCGTCGCGGGCGTGCTTCGGTTCGGCGATGACGAGGCCACGGACGGCGCCGAAGTCATCCACACCATTGAAGTCGATTCCGAGATCGACAGCCACATCACGGACGACCAGAGTGAGACCGGCGTGGGTGGGATGAGGGTCAAGATCCGCGCGGCGAGATTGGCAAGTGACTGGGGGGTGCCCACGGTGATCGCCTCGGGTAACGAAGCCGGACTCCTCACGCGGATCGTGAACGGCGACAAGATCGGATCGCACTTCGTAACGGGCCCGAACCGCCTCACGGAGCGAAAGCGTTGGATCGCCATCCGTACCCGATCGCGCGGAGCCATCGTCGTGGATGACGGCGCCAAGCATGCGCTCGTCGAGCGGGGAGCGAGTCTTTTACCCATCGGCATCGTCGAGGTGCAGGGCGACTTCGGAATCGGAGCGCGGGTCGATCTACTCGATTCGGGGGGTGAAGCGTTCGCCGTGGGCCTGGTATCGTACCCGGCGTCGGAGGTCCAACGCATGAGGGGACGGCAGAGTAAGGAGTTCCTGGATGTGCTCGGATACAAGTACGTGGGGGTGATCGTGCATCGTGAGGACCTGGTCTTGCTCGACGTGAAGACCGACAATGGAGAGAGCCTCTACGGTGGGGGCTTAGACGATGGGGAGGACGGGGAATGAGTGAGGCGACGAGTGATGTACGGAAGGCAGCCGAGGCCGCACGGGACGCCGCAAAGCACGTCGCGACGCTGACAACCAAGCAGAAGAACGACTACTTGCTCGATCTGGCGGAAGCGCTCGTCGCCACGGAAGAAGACATCCTCCGAGCCAACGTAGCGGACCTCGTCCGGGCTGAAGAAGACGGACTCTCGACGCCCAAGCTCAAGCGGCTGTGGATTACGTCCGAGAGCCTCGCCCAGATGGCCGAGGGGCTGAGGCAGGTCGCAGACCTCGACGACCCGGTCGCACAGGTCACACGGGACCAGACGCTGGAGAACGGTCTCCGCATCAAGCGCGTGCGCTGTCCGCTCGGCGTGGTGATGATGATCTACGAATCGCGTCCGAACGTGACGATCGATGCGTTCTCCCTCTGCTTCAAGTCCGGCAACGCCTGCATCCTCAAGGGCGGCAAAGAGGCGCAAGCGAGCAACGAAGCGCTCGTCAACGTGATCCACGCCACGCTTCGCAAGCACGGCCTACCCGAGGAAGCACTGGTGCTCGTGGGCACCGGCGGACGAGAGGCCGTCGCCGAGTTGCTCACGTTCGACGACTGCATTGATCTGGTCATCCCGCGGGGCGGCGAGCCGCTCATCCGATACGTGAGCGAGAATTCCTCCATTCCGACCGTGCAGCACTTTCACGGGATCTGTCACGTATACGTGGACGCTGACGCGGACCTGGAACAGGCCCTGGCAATTTCGGTCACGGGCAAGACTTCGGCGCCGGCCACCTGCAACGCCACCGAGGCCGTGCTGGTTCATGAGGACGTGGTAGCGGCGTTCGTGCCCGATCTCGTCGCCGGCTATAAAGCGGCGGGCGTCGAGGTGCGAGGGGACGAGGCCGTGCGCGCTGTCGCCCCGGACGTGACCGCCGCCGCCGCGGACGACTGGGGCAAGGAGTTCCTCGACATGATCGTGGCTGTGAAGGTCGTTCCCGACATGAACGAGGCCATCGAACATATCCGTCGCTTCGGGTCCGATCATACCGACACGATCGTCACCGGGAACCCGGAAACGGCGGGGGAGTTCACCAACCGAGTCCAATCGTCCTGCACGCTGGTCAACGCATCGACGCGCTTCAACGATGGCTTCCAGCTCGGGATGGGCGCTGAAATCGGTATCAGCACGTCGCGGGTGCACGCGTATGGGCCGATGGGCCTGGAGGAGCTGACCTCGCAACGGTTCGTGGTGGAGGGGGCAGGGCACGTGCGGTGACACCGCCCTCTTTTGAGCTTCGGGGCGTTGGCCAAGCACGGGCCGGACGTACCGTGCTCCAAAACGTCGATATCACGATCCCTCGGCATGTGATCACGGTCCTGTGTGGGCCCTCCGGCGGAGGGAAGACATCTCTTCTCCGGCTTCTCAACCGGCTCGATGATCCGGTGCAGGGAGATATTCTCCTCGACGGTCGTCCAATCGTCGAGTACGTGGTCACGGAGCTTCGACACCGGGTGGCTCTCGTCTTCCAGACGCCCGTGATGTTCCCGGGAACCGTTTTGGACAACCTGGCGGTGGCGGCTGAACTCGCGGGCGTTCAGGACGATCAGTTTGATCGACTGGCGAGCCAGGTCATGCTTCTCGCCGAGCTTGAGCCATCCCTGCTCGAACGGCCAGGGGATGAGCTATCCGTGGGCCAGAAGCAACGGGTGAACCTGGCGAGAGCGCTGATGACGTCTCCGGAGGTCCTTTTGCTGGACGAACCCACATCCGCCCTGGATCCCAAGACGGCACGTGCCCTGATGAAGACGATCGGGAGTCTGTCCGAGGTGCGGCGACTGACCATCATCGTGGCCACGCATCGGGTCTCGGAGGCCCGGCAATATGCCCACCACGCCGTGGTCGTTCAGGAAGGACGTGTGATCGACTCGGGCGACGCGGCGAGAGTTCTGAGCAGGCTTCCGGACCCCGACGACGCGAGTCTATGATGCAGACCCTCGACGTTCTCGAGCAACCGATCCTCGACCTCACCTGGATCGACTTGACCGTTGCGGTCGGTCTGGTGCTGATCTCAATCGGGGTCTCGTGTTGGCATCGGACGGGTCTGGCCCGGAGCTTCGCCGTGGGTGCGCTCCGCACGGTCCTTCAGCTCACGCTCGTCGGCTACCTCCTGGTCTACATCTTCGCGATCGACCGCTGGTACCTGGTCGTGGCTATTCTGCTCCTGATGCTGGCGGTGGCGAGCAAGGCGGCTGTCGACCGTCAGGACGCGAAAACGCCTGGGCTCTTCGGCATTACCGGGGTCGCGCTTCTCCTCGGGTCGGGGCTGACGCTGATCTACGTCAGCATCATGGTCGTGCACGTCGATCCCTGGTATAACCCGAGGTATCTGATCCCCCTGTTCGGCATGATCCTGGGCAACGCCATGAATGCGGCTACGCTGGCGGCGGATCGGCTGGCGGGCGAGATGGAGACGCGCCACACTGAAGTCGAGGCGTACCTGGCGCTGGGCGCGAGTTCGGTGAGGGCGGCCCGAGAGCCGGTTCGAAGAGCCTTAAGGGCTTCGATGATCCCGACGGTGAACGCTCTGATGGTCGTGGGAATCGTTTCGCTCCCCGGAATGATGACCGGTCAGATCATCGCGGGTGCGGATCCGTTACTCGCAATTCGCTACCAGATCGTCGTGATGTTCATGTTGGGATCCGCGGTGGCCCTTGCGTCGGTCATCGTCGTGCTGGGCTATCGGAGGACGTTCTTTACCGCCGCCGAGCAGCTTCGGGCCAAAGACGTCTGAGCACAAACCCGCGACCTCACTCACATTACGCTGTCAGGTATATAATCGCGGCCAGACGGCGCGGTAGCTCAAGCTTCAGGAAGCTTCCAGCGCCTGCTCCACATCCGCGATCACATCGCGGACGTCTTCCAGTCCGACCGAAATTCGGATCAGTCCCGGCGTGATGCCCACCGCCTCTCGCTCCTCTTCCGTGAGCTTAGCGTGCGTGGTGGACGACGGATGGCTGACGATGGTGCGTGTGTCACCGAGATTCGCGGTGAGCGAGCACAGCTTCACGGAATCCATGAAGCGCTTCCCTTGCTTGAGCCCGCCCTCGACCACGAACGAGAGAATGCCGCCACCCGAAGACATCTGCCGCTTAGCGATCTCGTGCTGGGGATGGGACGGGAGGAAGGGATAACGCACCGAAGCGACGCCCGGCCGCCCCTCCAACCACTGTGCCACCGCCAACGCGTTCTCCGAATGCCTCTCCATACGAACTTCGAGCGTTTCCACGCTCTTGGAGAGCACCCACGCGTTGAACGGCGATAGCGAAGGCCCGGTGGCACGCGCGAAGTCGTAGATCTCCTGTATTAGATCCTTTCCACCCACCACCACACCACCCATCACGCGGCCCTGGCCATCGAGGTACTTAGTGGCGGAGTGGAGCGAGAGGTGCGCGCCGAACTCCAGAGGACACTGCAGGATCGGTGTGGCGAAGCAGTTGTCCACGACCAAAATGGTGCCCTTTTCGGCGGCCAGCTTGCCCAACCACTCGAGGTCGACGAGGTCCACGGCTGGATTCGTGGGGGTCTCCACGAAGATCATCCGGGTATTCTCCAGAATCTCGCCGGGCCATGAGTCGGGATCCGCTGCGTCCACGTACGTGTGCGTAATCCCGAACCGGGGCAGAATCTTGGTGAGGATCGTGTGGGTCGATCCGAAGAGCGACCGGCACGCCAGGATGTGATCCCCGCTGGAGAGTAGCGCCCCGAACGTCGCGAACACGGCTGCCATGCCCGTGGCCAGCGAGTGGCCCGCCTCGGCGCCCTCCAAGCGGCGGATCTTCTCGGAGAGCTCCTCTACGTTCGGATTTGTGAACCGGGCATAGATGTTCCGGTCGATCTCGCCCGCGAAGGCAGCACGCATCTCTTCGCTGTCTTCGAAGACGAAGCTCGACGTCAGGAAGATCGGCACCGAGTGTTCGTGGTGCGATGATTCCTCGGCCTGTGCTCGCACGGCCCATGTTTGGGGTTTCCAGTCGTCCATGTCTGAACTCTACTCCAAACGAATCATCAAGTCACCGGGGGCCACCTGGCTCCCCGGACACACGAGCACCTGGGCCACCGTCCCGTCTCCCTCGGCGTAGAGGGTCGTCTCCATCTTCATGGCTTCCAAGCTCGACAGCTTATCCCCCTGCGACACGGCCTGGCCCACGCGCACGGCCACATCCACAACCATGCCGGGCATGCTGGCAGTGGGAGAAACCGAGTGACCGTATTCATATATTCTCCCCGACCCACTCTTATGGGTAGGGTTCAGGCGCTAGAGCCATCGAGTGGTGCGGGACTTTCGAGAAAGATTCACCGGGAAAAGGGGCGATTCAAATGAAGCGCAAGCTGGCTGTTTGGGTGACAGGCTTGTTGGTCCTCGTACCGGTAGGGCCGGGGCCGCTCGCGATGCCGCACAGGGCGTCCAGGAGACGTTCAAGGTGAATCCGCCCACTCAGGACCCGTCCGTCAAGGTCACGCTTGAGACGCTGGAGCGCTGGGAGACCGAGCTCTCGAACTGGGGCAAATGGGGTCCGAAGGACCAGCGCGGTGCGCTGAACTACACCACCCCAGAAAAGACACGAGCGGCCACACGCCCCGTCAAAAACGGCGTAACGGTAACGCTCGGTCACTTCGTCAACGAAGACGAGGCGATCGACAGCGGGAACTTCTGCCCGACCGACCACCAGATGACGTCGATCGACCCGAACGCTGGCCTCTTCCAGGCCACCCGGGCCGCCGTGAAGTTCTCGCTGTATGACGGCCACCCGCAGGACATGACCGCCAACAGATGCGTCGGCGACCTCGCCATCGACGACATGGGGCCCGGCTATGTCACGCGTGGCATCCTGGTGGACATGCCGCTCCTCAGGGGCGTCGATTAGCTTGAGCCGAGCACACCCACCTAAGTGTCCGACCTCGAGGAGTGAGAAGACTTCGCGGGCATCACAGTGTCACCCGGCGACGTGTTGTTCATCCGTGCAGGCCGCTTGGGCCCGGCGCGCGGAAATCGGCCCGTGGAACTACGCTCGCGGCGCTACCGGCCTGCACGCTTCCGTGCTGCCTTGGCTCAAGGAGCGGGGTCGCTTCTCGTCGCTGACGCCGTGAACGACGTTCAGCCGCCCGTGGACAACGGCTACCTGGAAGACGTGGCCAGGGAGGCCGCGAGTCGGTAGGGGTGGGAGTTCATGGTGTCGTAGCAGATCACAAAGGTGCCGAACGGGACGGCGAGTCCGTTCAACGCGATCGCGACATTCTGAGGGGGGGGCTATCGCCCCCTCAGCTCCTCGGTGGGAGCAACATCGTACATCGCGTACGCTGAATTTCGCATGTAACCGGCTACCGACAATCCGCCCACCGAACCCTGTCAATCAGCCCGACATGGAGACCGAGTCGGCTCGGGAACCAGCGATCCATCGAGCCCGAACCTAGGTGGGAATCAGGTCCGTATATTATGGCGTATCCCTAAGTCGGACCATCAGTTAGGCCCTAACGCACTTCAGTCGGCCGGGCCACCATCACACCGTCCTGGCCGCGAATCCGCTGGATCCTCTCGGCCAGGGGCACCTCGCTGATCTGCACCACCCCACCCGCAAGGGGAGCATGCAGCAAGTGAAGGCGGCCGTCCATCCACAACGCAATCCCTGTGTGGGCGATATCCAAACCCTGCACGGTGCTGGTGGCCGCAATGATATCGCCATCCTGGATTCCCCTCTCGACCCCGGCGATGCGATCCTCGGGGATATAGTACCGGGGCTCCGAGCTGAGGCGCTCCTCGACGGCTCGCAACTCCGAGAGAAAATCCGGATCCTCGCCCAACTGACGGTACGCATCGGCATGTGTGGTCATGAAGTCGATCGGCTCGGCGTCGGCGACTCCGCCCAGGGCTTGCGACACGTCACGCACGAGGCCCATCCCATCCTTGTCGCTGATCCACTCGCTGAAGTAGTGCAGGCGGCTCGGATACTGCCCGAGCTCCCCGCCCCGGTAACGGATGTCTTCCAAGGTCCAGGCGAATAGTGGCCGCTGGAGGTCCCCTGTGCGTGCGACCAACAGCTCGTCGGGGACCGCCTGAACGAAGCGGGCCAGCGCCAGGACGTTCTCGACGAAGGTCACGCAGTCCAACTCCTCGAGCTCGATGACCAGACGTTCTTCGCCGGGCGCCTCTAGCGTATGCGGAGCGTAAGGCGTCCCAACGAAAGTCTCTCCGATGCGAACAATCAGATCGCCGATGCTCAGTCCGCTATATCCCTGCTCGACCGCCCAGCGAGCCCTGTCCTCGACGATAGCCCAGTCGGCTTCGGTTCCGGGCAGGGTGGTGGGTCCGACTTGTGCATCGGAAGTCACATTCGCTACCGCACCGCCAAACACCCCTGCGGTCACAGCATCGGATCCTGCCGCCCCGCTCCACACCGCCTCCGACGATTGGGGGGTCGGGCTGGGGAGCGCGCCCTCCGACGGATCTCCGGAGTCTCCCCCGCATGCGAAGAGCACACACGCACTCAAAACCGCAAGCAAGCATCGGAGTGTCTTGGCACTCGTCAGCATTCTGCGCCCTCCAACAAGATGCCCATCTCGGTCGACAACGTCCCCATTTCCATCACCTCGAGCCCCTCCCTTCCTCCCCGCATCATAAATCGAATCGATTCCTGCCGAAATGGACGAACCGTACAAATCGGCCGATCGGGAATGGACGGAGCGTCCGAACCGACCAATCGGTATCGCTCCCATTCGGGATGATCCGTCGAGAGTTCATTCGAGAATTCATTGAACTATTCTGGATAATATATCTATACATCATAGTCGGACTACGACTTACATAACTGTGTACCTCACGCCGATTGGGGCCGTCAGGCGCCACCATCGTGGCGTATGCACCTTTAAAATCCCCCGGGGTAGTCATGAGGGTTCCAAAATGTGACGTTGGTTACGAGAAAACTTGCCACCACAGGAGTACATGATGCCATATCCGGAAGAGTTGATCGCCCCGATGAGACAGGACCTGGTGCAACTGGGCTTCAGGGAGCTCAGAACCTCCGAGGACGTAGATGAGGTCTTGGCGACCGAGCGCCGCACGACGGTGGTGGCCATCAACTCTGTCTGTGGGTGCTCGGCCGGGGGAATGCGGCCGGGGGTGGCGGCTTCGTTGACCAATGAAATCAAGCCGGAAGTTCTCGTGTCGGTCTTTGCTGGACAGGACCTCAAGGCGACCGAACGTGCCCGGGAGTACTTCACCGGCTACCCGCCGTCGTCACCCGCTATAGCGTTGATGAAGGACGGCGAGCTCGTCTACATGATGGAGCGCCACCAAATCGAAGGGCGCCACCCTCTCGAGATCGCCGACACCTTAAAGGCGGCCTACGACGAGCACTGCTCGGTTACCACCTAGCCGGGCCAAGCTATTGGGGGCGAAGCGCCCCACGGTATGATGCGTCGGCTTCAGTCGTCGGGGCCAGACATGAGTCTCGGCCGCTCGCCTCTCCCGCGCCGGACGCTTCGAGTTCCGGATTGACCGAGGGCGTAGCAATGAGGACGCGGGCCATGGCCACGGGGTCACCCGTGTCGGTATCCTTCAGTATCTGGCCCTTTCCCTGTGACATACTCCACCCCTGACGCCTCATGAACCACAGAAAGGCATGGTGAAGATCCAGGCCCGCCGAGACAACCCCGAGGGCATTGTTGCGCCGCCAACGATCCCGCCTCCTTGCGGACTGGAAACGAATTCGACCATCTTATTTATCGGTAGCCATTATTGATAACGGTCAGCGCCGGGACCGCATGCGACTAGAGCCGGTGTCAGAAGCGACACATAACCCCAGCGAGGAGACTGCTATTCGCAATTTTACGTTAGGAATCGTGGGCGCCGCGGCCTTGGTGGCGAGCCTACTCTTGATACGACAGCAGAAAAGTCCGCCGAAGGAGGCCGTAGCCGAATCCGAAAGTGCTTCGGCGATCACGCTGGAACGGATGCGAGAGCTAGGCCTCTAGCACCATCCCTCGAGGGTCAACTGGGGCGTCGACCGATCTCATCGATCGGCGTAACTCGGTCGTCT
>Ga0114996_10007338_pt1 | contig 12519 bp, 5 predicted proteins | sample ArcticOcean_MG_C_4_FD_87039 | JGI IMG/M metagenome (GOLD analysis project Ga0114996, IMG submission 87039) | Marine microbial communities from western Arctic Ocean - ArcticOcean_MG_CB4_134 | ecosystem: Environmental > Aquatic > Marine > Oceanic | place: Arctic Ocean: Canada Basin | collected... | reverse complement strand
TGGTGGTGGTGGTGGTGGTGGTGGTGGTGGTATGCCTGGGAATATGTATGACCCGTATGCTAATCAGGGTGGTGGAGGCGGTTCTGGTGAGCCTCTTTGGGAATCTGTTGAAGTTGACTTGAGCGCTTACGTAGGTCAGTCAATTTACATCAGATTCTGGTTCGACACGATGGACCCCTGGGTTAACGATATGCAGGGTTGGTTCGTAGATAACATTGAAATAGGTGGTGCAGGTTTTGATGGCACTACCGCTTCTGTGACGGCGGCTACTTCCGCGCAGAAGACCGCTGGTGTCTACGGAAACTGGACTACAACGTTCAATCTTGCTGAAGGTGTTAACACGATCAAGGTTAATTCAGCTAACCCGTATGACACGTCTCTGACGAGCTCGGTACAGATTGCCGGGTTCTTGGACACGACTCCGCCGACTATAACGATTGATGAGTCAGGCATAAATTCGCCTACTAATGCACCGACGGCGACTATAACGGGCACGATTGACGACATTAACTTCCAGGAGTTGGCGATCGTTCAAACTACCAACTCTGGTAGCAAGACGATCGTGACGGTTAAGACTTTGCCGGCAAACAAGACTTTCTCCAAGGTGGCGAGCTTAAGTGAGGGCACTAATACCTTTGTGGCTACCGCGAAGGACGGTGCCGGACTGACAGCATCCGCTACGGTTGCTGTTGTACTGGACACTACTGGTCCCGTGTTAACTATAAACACGCCTAGCTATCCGTTAGGCGCTACGTCTGGAAGGCAAGGTGATGTCGTAATATTCAGCGTCGACTCTACCTCTACTGGTTCGGCCGTTGACAGGCTTGAGGTCACTTATCCGGGTGGTGGTGGTACGCAGAGGTTCAAGCCAGCGGCTGCGATACCTGAAGCAATCCGTGATCTTTGGGCAGTGACGGGTCAGTTCATACTAGCGACCAGGATACCGGATAACGCTTCGCCTGGTAATTACGGCCTTACCGTAAAGGCGTATGACGAGGCTGGAAACCAGAGTACCGCCAATATGAACGCTTCAGTTGTATCGTCACTTGAGGCGTTCAACGTTAACCTGATGCCTGACTGGAACCTAGTTTCGCTGCCTCTAATGCCGGATAGTGGAGCCATCACTACCATGACAAATGGTGTGAATGGTATCCAGTCGGTCTGGTACTACGATGCAACGTCAGACGCTTCAGATCCGGCAGATCGGTGGTTGGTGTACACACCGTCCCAGCAGGACGTAGACACTTTGTCTACCTTCGCAACTGGAAGAGGATACTGGTTCAAGATGGACCCGCAGGCGTTCACTATGTCCGCGGCTTTGGGAGCTGGACTTCCACAAACACCGAAGGCGATAAAGATGACCTACAGTGGCCAGTTCGTGGCGCCTGGCACCTTGCCGCCTAGCTATATGGTGACGACCGGATGGAATGCCATGGGCTTCCATTCCGAGAATATCTTGCCGGTAACCACGGCACTTCAGAGTTTGGAATCCCCACAGCGAATATGGGGTTCACTACTCCAGTACAATAACCGAATAGTGTTCGAGATTCCGGAGAACCCTTCAGATGAACCGACATTCGAGATTCTTCTGGGTGCATTTGAGCGGTTGTTGACAACCAGCGATCTGACGCCTGGATTCGGTTATTGGATCTACATGGTCGAAGACGGCGTGATCACTCCGTAATCAGGAGCACGAACGTCTTGCGAGAGCGAAATGGTTTGCTTACAAGGCAGCCTCGGTCAAGCGCCGGGGCTGCCTTGTGTACAGGAAGAAAATTGCTCTCGCTTTGGATTTTGGTTGTTGTGGCGCCTTGACTGTCGGTAGTTGCTACAGGGAGAAATCTCAGAGTGAAATTGTTGACTAGTAAAGTGGCTTTGGCCACATTCGGTAGTATCAAAACGACTAGGGAGATGAAACGGACATCCGTTTTAGCCTTGGTCGTAGCTTTGCTTTTGTTAATTGGGCCTCTCACCGCTAATGTGGCGGATGGGCAGGCCAATCCACCACGACAACCTTCACGGGTGTTTGGGTATGTTACCGTAGGCGGTTCTGCAGCGAGCGGAGTGGAAGTGACTGCAAAGGTTGGGTCCATTGCGATAAAGAGCACTACGAGTGGCTCGAATGGATATTATGCTTTTAACGTTCCCGCAGATAATTTGGATACCAGTGCGAAAGATGGCGCTGAGCCTGATGAGACCGTAGATCTTTTTGTAGGTGGCGCGAACGGGTACAACGCAGGTGTTTCATTCACATTTCAGATTGGCGGTACCCCTTCTATCAAAAGCCTATCAGTTCCGGCAAATGCCCGGTTGGATCTTAGTGTAACCCTTCAGACGACTGGTACAGTGGGCCAAGCCCAATTGCTATCTGGAACTGTTGTAGATGGTAATGGTGTGGGAGTAGATGGGGCAACCGTTTCGATCAATTGGGGAGACGGGCAGTCCGAGACTGCAAGTACTTCTGGTGGGGCATTTTCAGTCGCTCATATATTTAGTGCAAGTGGTAACTATTCTGTCTCAGTGACAGCAAGTGGTGGTGGATTAATTCCTGATTCGTACTCTAAGACTGTTGCGGTATCGGCGGCAGTTAGTAGTGATGGCGGCGGTGGTGGTGGTGGTGGTGGTGGTGGTGGTGGTGGTTTTTTTTGCGGACCTGCAGGTGGTTGGGGCTGCCCTCCGACACCTACGCCTACTCCTACCCTGACACCAACACCAACGGCAACCCCAACTCTCATGGCTGGGATTCCTACTGCGACACCTACGGCTACGCCGACACCCACGCCTACATCCACGCCTACTCCTGCCCCGACGCCACTGCCGTTGCTGTTATTTGCTATCTCTACCCCAGTATCGGTTGTTGGAACGCCGATTCCGAGTCTTGAAGCTGGATTTAAAGTAAGTGGATTATCAGTAACTCCTGCGACTATAGGGGCTGGAATCCCAGTGATGGTTCAATTCAAAGTTGAGAACATAGGACAAACAGAGGCAACCTACAACATATATATCCTAGTGGATGGTCAGACGGAAGCAATCGCCAAAGGCCTTTTAGCTGCGGGCGGTAGTAGGACGATAACCCAGATGGTTTCCAACTCTTTGGCAGGGACTCATATTGTCAGTGTCGGTGATCTCGTAGAGTCGTTTACTGTTTTGGGACCCAAGATGGTCTTATCAGGCTTGCAGATATCTCCAAAGACGGTAGGTCCATCAGACACGGTTAGCATATCAGCTAAGGTGACTAACTCTGGTGGGTCGCCTGGTATATATCTGTATGACCTTTCAATCTTGGGGCAAACAGAGAAACGCTTCAATGGCATACTGCCAGTGGGCGCTTCAAAAATGTTGTTATGGAAAACGAGTAGAGATGACCCGGGTGGCTACAGTGTTTCATTGGGTAGCTTGAGTGGCGATTTCCAGGTTCTTGCCCCAATGGTTGACATGGAAGTTCCGAAAGAGTTTACGGTGAGCGCTTTGACAACGAAGGCGGTGGACGAGGACGGTAATACACTGACACTGAGCGGAGACAAGGTAGAGATTGTGGAAACAGCGGTTGGTGATATAGCGATCGACCTCCCGGTTTCGCTCGGAATTGGTAAGAAGTTGACGAGCTTCATTGACACCGCGTCTGGAATTACACTGCAAGACAACAAGCTGACTATACCGATCAGGAACAAAGAAGGTAAAGAACTTCTAAGGATAGTGGCGGAGGTAGTATCTGCTGATGGCTTAGGAGATAAGGCACAGATTGCGTTGAAGAAGGGTACGTTGAAACTGGAAGTTCCCGAACAGGTGGTTGACCTCAGTGCTGATGATCCCACGATAGGCAAGGTGTCAGTCGAGATTAGTGCAGAATTGATGAAATTGCCAAAGAACGCGAAGCTGAAAGTGATAACTAAGAAGACAGTGGACGCTGTTACTTACGGTGCATTTGAACAGTTGGCAAATGGTCAATCTGAGACCATTGTTGACGTTGGAGTAGCAATAGAGATTATCCGAGAGAATCTCGGAAACACCACGGACATTGGGGCAGTTACCCTTAGCCTCGCACTTGGGGCCGCGTGGGTGGACAGGAACGGTGGTAAAGATAACGTAAAGATGGTGCGTCGCGCTGACGATGAATATCAGGAGTTCCTCCCAACCACCTACAGTGGTATAGACAATGAAGGTCGAATGGTATTTGATGCGGTGTCAGTGAATGGATTCTCCATATTCGCTTTGGTAGCTCTTGCGCCTAAGTCAGCAGATATTGTGGTACAGAACCTGGTTGTTGACTCGAAGGTAGTTGCGCCCGATGAAGCGGTTGAAGTAACTGCTCAAGTAGCAAATAATGGTAGCGTGACAGGCAGCAGCGTCCTAGTACTTGAAGTTAACGGTGTTGTTGAAGAAGTGAGGTCCGTTACTCTTAATGCTGGTGCGAAAACCACAGTCACCTTCCTTGTTTCTAGAAAGGCAGAAGGGGCTTATACAGTTTCGTTGGAGGGTCTGACAGCCTCCTTTGAGGTAGCGGTGCCAGTATCGGTAGATTTCCTTAACGCCGGTAACTTGAGGGTGAGCCCCACGAAATTAGCATTGGGCGATGAGGTCAGTATTTCGCTGATTGTGTTAAACAAGGGGAACCGTAAAGGAAAGTTTGACATTCAATTAAAGATTAGTGGCGTTATTATGGATATCAAGTCGGTGTCACTTAAGTCAGGAGGTTCTTCAGAAGTTGCATTTAGCTACACGCCTGAGGGGCCGGGTCATATGAAGTGGAAGTCCTAGGATTAAAAAGTTTGTTTGAGGTCGAGCGGACATTTACGCCCCCGAACTTCACGTTTAGTAATTTGAGTATCACTCCTCCTAAGGCTCAGCCAGGCTCAACCGTGGTGGTCACCGCAGATCTGATCAATTCGGGTGAGCAGCTTGGTAGCAAAACCGTTGAACTGAAGGTTAACGGTGTGTTGGAGGAGGCTAAGTCGGTTACTGTTGAAGGACTGTCTTCAACACCAGTTACATTCTCGTTGATCCGACAGGAGCCGGGTGTTTATACGATTGGAATAGACCGTTTGCAAGCGGCCTTAGAGATTTTGCAACCTGGAGTGGCTATGCTGCAGGTTTCCATTAGTGTTGATAAAGAGAAAATAGCGGAAGGTGAAACTGGTAAGGTGGCTGCGAGCGTGACCAACCCTAACACCTTTACAATTGATAAAACTTTGATGCTTACCGTCGATGGTAAGGTCGTCGAAACCAGGAAAGTGACGCTTGCTCCGGGCACTTCGGAGACGTTTACTTTCGATGTATCATTGGGCGGACCTGGTACATACACAATCGAGTTTGAAGGCTCCAAGGTCATAATAGAGGTTACTAAGGCTGTAGAATCAACAGTAGTTATAGAACCAGATGAAACAACTGCTGGCTCCAATACCATGATACTCGTCATTGGTGTAGTAGTAGCTCTCGTAGTTGTGGTAGGAGCGGCTCTGTTTGTACTTAGTAGGCGGCGAGGCTCATCCGAAGAATAGAGTTTGCTGGTGAAAAGCAAACTTGTTAGTTATCGAGCTGCAGCTCTTTTAATAGACCCGGTTTTGGGTTTTGCCGTTATCATCGGACTTCTACTTCGTTTCAGTCGCATTGGCGACCACGACAACTCTTACTACACCGCTACTGTTGCGTCCATGCTTAATAACTGGGGTAACTTCTTTTTCGGATCCTTCGACAGTGCAGGCTTAGTTATGGTGGATAAACCCCCTGTGTCGTTTTGGGTGCAGGCGATCCCGTCCGTTTTTTTGGGAGTAAGTGAGTGGTCTACGACGCTCCCTCAGGTAGTTTTGGGTATGATGGCCATAATCCTGCTATATGTCGGATTAAGGCCAGTTTTCGGTAAAACGGCTGCCAGAATTAGTGCCCTGGTTTTGGCAACTATACCAGCAAGCGTCGTAATCGATAGTGGCAATGAGCCGGATGCGTTTTTGTCCTTTACGCTTTTACTTGCCGCCTTGGCCATAATTCGGGCGGTTGAGACAGGCAAGTGGCGCTGGTTAGTTGTATTTGGCTTACTAATGGGATTGGGGTTTAACACCAAGATGTTGGTGGCATTCATTCCTCTGCCAGTCTTCCTTTTGTATTACGTACTGGCTTCCAAGTACCCTCTAAAGCAGGCGCTGTTAAGGGCGACACTGGTAGTTGAAATAATAATCGTGGTTTCCATGTCTTGGATTACAGTAGTCGCTTTTACTCCTGAGGATAGTCGCCCATATGTTGGATCTACTCAGGATAACTCTATATGGACACTTGTTTTTGAATACAATGGAATAAACCGATTCACCTCGTTTATAGGTCCTAGGCCTAGGCCAACTTCTAATCAGCCGATGACTACTCCTTCATTTCGAGATGCCCAATACGCTCAAAATGCGGGGATGGGATTACCCGAGGGAAATTATCCACAGTTTATACCGCCTGCCATTGCCGATGAATCTCTTGATAAGGGCCTGCTTGGTCTGTTTTATAACCCTCTCGCAGGCCAATTGGGATGGTTGTTACCAGTTGGACTTTTTGGATTAGTCTTTCTAATCATTCCGATCATACCGGAGAGTTTGTATAGAAACCCCACGAGTCTTGGGAGAGTGATTAGAACCTCCCCAGTCGCTGCTCAGGGATTTATTTGGGGAGGGTGGCTTTTAATCGGAGTTATTGTGTTTGGACTTGCTAATTCGACAACAACGCACCCGTATTATTTGGTTGGAGTAGCAGTCCCGCTTGCAGCAACAATTGGTATAGCTGGCTCTAAGGCATTTGAGGTGTTCAAAAAGAGTGGATTATTGTCTTGGGTATTACTGTTCTCGATCGCGATGTTCGCCGGCTATCAGATCTACGGAGCGCGTGATTTGACTGGAGATTGGGTTGGCGCTTTAGTTTTTACATTGGTATCGTTTTCAACAATAATCTTGATAATAGGATTGGGTAGGAAGCTTCACGATGCACCATTATCAAAGGGGGCGCTTGTCCTAGGGGCGTGTGTTTTGTTGCTAGTGCCTTTGGTAGCATCATCCACTACGGCCGGAAAGATGCCAGGCAGACCAGCTTTCAATCCAAGGACTAACCTAGTAGGCTCTCCACCTCCTAGCGATCAGGTTGCCGAAAGGATGGGTGGGCTCACCAGATTTCTTCTGGAGGAGACCGATTCTGGGGCGAAAATCACCCTAGGCGGTCTAAATGCAAGAAGCGTATCCCCTTTCATTGTTGCAGGGATACCGAGCATATCCATCGGTGGTTTTTCAGGTAATGACCCTATATTTACCAGGGATTCGTTTATTAAAATGGCTCTTTTAGATGGTCCGGTCTATTTTCTAATGCAGGACCAACGTATGGGGCAAGGGAGGCAGAGTTCAAGGCAGAGCCCTATCCTTGATTACGTTATAGACGACTGGACTGATATATCGAGGTCTCACAGGTTGCCGCAAGGCACGCTGTACAGGAATCCTAATTGGTGATTTAGGCGTAATGTCTAGGCTCTTATTATGTATCTGCCATAGATAATAACTGGACTCTTTCTAGGAACATGTTTAAGAAGGCCCCTGCATCGACCTTCGCCTAATGAGAGTAAACGTTTCACGTACGGTTTAAATGAAACGTACAATCGTCTCTATAGTTTCTGCCTACGGTACTTATTTGGCAAGGCAGACAATATAGTTTTTGGTCTGATAAGATTGCGTTACCTGCAGTCGGGAGGTCATTATGTTAGTTGATTTAGCTGAGGCGATTACCTCTGACGGAATATCTTTGTCTGGAGCTTATTTTGAAGCGAAAGGTGATGCTGATTTGAGTGTCGACTGCCTCATATATTTCCACGGAGACAGCGGTAACTTTTATGGCAGCCTTCTCCGTCAGCTGGGTGAGATGTTTTCAGAGGCTGGACTTGCATTTCTGGCTGCAAATAGACGTGGCCACGACATGGTTTCCACAGGAGTGCGAGGAGGGGCGCTTAAGGGCTATGCCTTTGAATCGGTCGAGGAGTCGCGTTTAGACGCGGCTGCTTGGTTGGAATTTCTGAAGAATAGAGGTCATAGGAAAATAGCCATAGGCGGTCATAGTGGGGGCGCTGTGAGAGCCACTTACGCTCAAGCTACCGAACATTTTGAAAACGTTGCTGCGGTAGTCTCTGTTTCTCCTGGTGAGTACAACTATGAGAAAGTTGTGAATGTTCATGGTGAGGGCTTTTCGGGACCTTACAGGGAGGCTGAGGAGAACATAGCCGATGGAAACCCTGACGTTTTTCTTAGACCCGGAGTGCCTTGGGGATCAATGTGGACAGCCGGAACCTATGTGGACTGTTTCAATAAGGACAACAGGTATAGCGTTAGCGCGCATGCAGCTAACACAGGAGTCCCAACGTTATACGTGTTTGGGGGCAAGGAGAGTGAAGTAGGCGGTGAAGAGGAATTGCCTGTATGTGGGTTGGCTATGCGAACACTGCGGGAGATAGGCTATTCCCATGCTTCTGTGGAAGTCGTTGATGGCGCCAACCACGGATACAACGGACGTGAAAGGGAATTGATGAAAGTAATCCGCCGATTCTTTGAAGGCTTGTAAATTAGTTAGATAGGTTGAATTGTCAGGCCATTCAGAAATTGGCGCAAAGTTTTTGGCGTCGGATTTGATCTCGAGCCAGAATTAGTACGAGTAAAGAGCTACTGCCACTGCTGCTGCCATTACTGCAAGAGTCACGGTAGTGAACACAGCGTTTTCAAGTGACACTGCACTTACATAAAGCAAGGGAAAGTCTGTTGCCATAACCCATAACACTACTTGACGTAACTTAACTTTACTGGGCAATATTCACCTCACTTGTCAATCGAAAAATGTTAGGAACACCCAAGCTTGGATGCCGACTAGAAGTACTATTCCCAGGCAGTAGGGAATAGTACGCCTCATAACTTCATTTTCTCTGCCTGATAATCCCACAATACTTGTCCCGACTAGAACTTTTGCAGGCGCGATCGCACTTCCTAAAGAACCACCTATCGATTGGATGCTCGCTATTGTAACTGAGCTAATTCCTAGCGCACCTGCACTTTCCATTTGTAATGCCCCAAACATCACGTTGGAATTAGTGTTGCTTCCGGTCATGAAAGTTCCAAGTACCCCTATGTATGGAGAAAATACTGGGAACGCTGCTCCAGTTCCTGCCGCGATGGCTCGCCCTAACAGGGCTGTCATCCCAGTGTCAGTCATGATTACTGCCATCATGACCATTGTACATATTCCTACCGTAGTAGATATTGATTGATTGTAAGTGAGCTTAATCGCTACATTAAGTGTCCCCGGTCTCCAGCGATTTGAAACCAGGTATATAAGGTAAGATAAGGCTAAAGAGGTTAGGATCAACGGTGCTGGGTGTTTGAACAGAGCGATTTTTGCGTAGTTCTGAGCTGAATCAACTTTGAATCCCAAAGCAGTTTCCAAGGCGGGATAATCCAGCGCAAAAAAGATTCCGCTGGTCGCGGACTTAATAGCAGGGATTTGTGACAAAATGCTGAGCCCTATCACAAGGTAATAAGGCAGAAAAGCCAGGTGGAAGTTGTTTCCCACGCCGACTGCTGATTCAACATCACTCTTCGCGGGCTTGGCATCCTCGGAGTGTTCTGAAACTTTGTTCCCATGACCCTCAGGCTTACCTATTAATGGTGTCTTTGACACCAACCAACCTACCCCTGCGCCAACTAGCCCTGGAATTATAGATGCGAGTTGTGGTATTCCTACTGAAGCGGAGATCCAGACAAACAATGCCATCGAACCTCCTATCACAAGAATGGCTGGCGCCCCCCTTTTAACTGAGGACAAACCTCCTTGTATGTGAGCAACTGCGAATCCTGTCAGGACAATCGGTAGTGCGAAAAGCATGGCCATATGAGGGCCTACCACACTTCCCTCTATTCCTGTGACCAGCTGTATTGTGTAGTAGGAAGAGCCCATCGAGCCAAATGAAACCGCCCACGCATGGCCAACTAGGACAATTGCAGCAGCTCTGACTGGGGAAAACCCCATGAGTACTAGTAACGGTGCTACGACGGCCACAGGAACGCCGAACCCAGCCACGCCTTGCATGAATCCAGAGAAGGCCCAGCCAACTACCAGAGCCTGTGCCAGTGGATCACCCACTAACCTTGTCATAGTTTCACCTATGACTTTGATTCCTCCTTGTTTGTCTACGACATTATAAAGAAGAACCGATGTCCATATTATTGAGACCACGAAGAAACTAAGACTTAAACCCTTGGTGCTCGAAATGGATATTGAATTCGTGTCGGCGCCGAATGTGGCCAATGCTAATAATACAACCGTTGCCCAGGAAGCTGCTCCAGCTTTGGGTGCACTCCATTTGAAGCCAAGTAAAGCTACCAATAAGACGAGGATAGGCAGGAACGCAAGGGCCCCGTTCATCAAATTTAGCGTTGGTCCGTTATCCAATTGTCCCCCCTCTGGGCCTTGTATTCATAGCCTGTTCGCGTCAAGAATACGGTCGGCATGTGATGGATCGGGCTTAATCTTCCCAGACTCGATATCAGTTATTAATCTGACTACCGCTTCATTTACTGGCGTTGCTATACCGGCTTCCATTCCCTTTTCAACTATGTATCCGTTCATCTGATTGACTTCAGTTTTTCTGCCTTTGTCGACGTCCTGAGCCATAGAAGATCTCCAATTTTCTGGATCTCCTCTAGTTTCGATCACTGCGTCTATCTCCTCCAATGCGTCTCCTTCATCGGCTCTAGCCCATACTTCTGCGGCTATCCCGTTAACGGGCTCTATTTGGTAGTCTAATGCTTGTCCGACCTGCACAGATTCCTTGCCAATCTGAATATATAATTTTCTAGCAGATGGATTTTCGGCCAGACCTTGTGCGCCTAACCCAGTTATAGCCATAACCGGATTAGAGCCTGCATTCAAGGTTAATTTAGACCATCGTTCGCCCCATATATTTTGGGTTGCATAGGCACCATCGACGTTTGTAAGCATGCCCACAATTTCCTCGACTCTAGGGGTGATCTTCCCATGTAGCTCACCTACACGGAACACTTTATGGCCACCGCCTTCGGGCTCCTGTCTCCGTATTACTTTTCCAGGCTCAGTCAGAGCTACAGCAAAGCCTGAAATAACACATGGTATTTGCCGATCATGCCCGACTATCGAGGCGACAAGAAGGTCATTCATGCAGTTTTGGGCCGAGAGCATCACACCATTGTTTGATAGAAATCGCTTTGCGAAATGAGCTGCCCATTCTGTGTCATATGACTTAACCGACAGAAAAATGATGTCAAATGGGTCAGTAATTGACTGAGCATCAGACAGGTGAAGAGCTTTCATGTGTTGGACAAAATCACCCTCCGGTCCGGTAATGCGGAGGCCGCTTTGTTGAATTTGCGCTATATGAGAATCCCAAGGATCTATTAAAGTTATGTCGTAGTCAGCTTTTGATAGCAGACCACCGATATAACTCCCAACCGCACCCGCTCCAAATACTCCTATGCGTTTATTCTTGCTATTCATGTGTTAACTTCAAATGCTTATGCACTCAGGAAGTATATCTGCGCAAGTTTTTTGAAGCAAATGTTTGGCTCTATGTAAAACCTAACGCTGCTTCACTGAGAAGGACAGGGCATTGGCGAATGTGTTAGATTACTATGTACTGTAGATTCTTGAGTACGAATGTTAAAAATGGTATCAAGCTGACCTTGTGTCATGATTTTCTAGGATCTATCATCCATCATTTGTCCTCTACTACTTTCTGCCTATCAAGGTTGTAAAAGCTAGCGACATGAAAGAATCTGGCGAAAACATAGAGACGGCAGGCTGGCGAAATCTCCACTATGGCTGGGTAATGGTAGCCAACGGCGCAATCGTAAATGCGATTGGGTCCGTGCACGCGGCGACATTCCCGATATTTTTCTTGCCTATACAACAGGAATTCAAGGTTGGAAGTGCGGCGGTAGCCTTTGTGCTCACTATGGCAAGAGTGCAAGGAGGCATAGAAGGACCTTTAGTCGGTTGGTTTATAGACAGAGTCGGCCCAAGAATTCCTGCTGTATTAGCCGCTTTAATAGGTGGTATAGGGTTCCTTATACTTCCGATGGCAAATACCTATTGGTCGTTCGTGTTTATATATGTTCTTGTTATATCATTCGCATTCAATATGGGCTTCCTGCATGCTATGCATGCCGTCGCAAACCTGTGGTTTGTAAGATACAGAACAAGGGTACTAAGTATTTATTCCTCTTCACTACGATTTGGAAGTGCTTTGCTCACTCCGGTCGTTGCTGCGATTGTGTTGAAAAATGGGTGGAGGGGCGGCGCTACTTTTGCTGGTGTCCTTGTACTAGTAGCTGCCTTGCCCCTTACATTCCTAATTCGCAAGACTCCTGAATCGATGGGATTGTTACCAGATTGGGAAAAGCCTGGATCTGACGATACTGCGGCCAGCGAGCAAACCCAACAGAAGTTAGATAGGCCTAAGTCTCCTGAGGATTTCGAAACGGGTCAAGCTTT
>Ga0114996_10007330_pt1 | contig 12524 bp, 10 predicted proteins | sample ArcticOcean_MG_C_4_FD_87039 | JGI IMG/M metagenome (GOLD analysis project Ga0114996, IMG submission 87039) | Marine microbial communities from western Arctic Ocean - ArcticOcean_MG_CB4_134 | ecosystem: Environmental > Aquatic > Marine > Oceanic | place: Arctic Ocean: Canada Basin | collected... | reverse complement strand
GTTCATCCGCGGTTCGTTTCCTTTTCTGCCCACGACTGCCCCGCAAATGGCGGATGAACCTAAAAAAAGCTCGTCAGCGAGGGAGAAGCATGGAAAACACTTCCAATCGCGTTCCTCGCTAATGCGTCGGGCTACAGTGACGCACGACATGAATTGTGAAATGCCCACCGATCATCAATCTGACATCCTCAATCAAGCAATCCCCTCTGGAGTCTTCGATGCGAACACGACAACTTGGCGACACTGATCTACAGCTTACGACGATCGGGTTGGGCACTTGGGCTATCGGCGGCGGGGATTGGAAGTTTGGGTGGGGCGACCAGAACGAAAATGATGCGGTGGCGGCCATCGTGCGGTCGGTCGAGTTGGGGGTCAACTGGATCGACACCGCTGCGGTCTATGGAAACGGGCGGTCTGAGGAACTCGTGGCGCGAGCGCTCGTCGAGCTCGGTCCTGAGCGGCGACCGATCGTGGCGACAAAGTGCGGGCGAGTGATTCAGGAGGATGGTTCGATCTCCGGAATCATCAAGCGCGAGAGTGTGATTGCTGAATGCGAGGCAAGTCTCAGGCGGCTTGGCGTCGAGACGATCGACTTATACCAAATGCATTGGCCGCAACCCGACGAAGATATCGAAGAAGCCTGGCAGACGATGCTCGACTTAAAGCAGCAAGGCAAGGTGCGGCACATCGGTGTTTCGAACCATTCGGCGGCCCAGATGGAGCGACTTCGGGCAATCAGCCCGATCGTTTCGCTCCAACCGCCTTACAGCATGCTCAATCGAGGTATCGAGGAAGAAATACTCCCCTACTGCGGTCGCAATCAGATCAGCGTCGTCTGCTATAGCCCGATGGGAAAGGGCCTGCTGACCGGCGCATTCACCACCGAGCGGGCCGCGTCGCTGAGCGACGGAGATCATCGCTCGAAGGACCCCAAGTTCAGGGAACCGCAATTGGCGATCAACCTGGCGCTGGTCGACGGTTTACGACCGATCGCCCAGCGGAACGGACGGACGTTGGCCCAATTGTCGATCGCATGGGTTCTGCGTCGCGACGAGGTCACTTCGGCGATCGTCGGGGCGCGGCGTCCGGAGCAGATCGAACAGACGGTGGCAGCGGGTGACTGGGAGTTAACCGACGAAGAGATCGCAAAGATCGACGAACTGCTGTCGCGACGCGACGCGGCGCTGATAGAGGCCGGTGCATTGGATCAGGGCCGCGTGTAGTGCGACAGGTTGGGTGAAAAATCGCAAGGGTTTCGCGCCATTCCCTGTCACCCTTATTCGCAAAGGTGCATTGGCCGCGCAGTCGTCAACAAGCACGAATCACAAACCCCGCCCGCGTTACGCGACACCGTTGCGCACCGCCCAGACGGCCGCCTGTGTGCGGTCAGAGACGCCCACCTTGCGGAGAATATTCTGGACGTGCTCTTTGATCGTTTCGGAGCTGATGCCTAACTCGTCGGCGATCTGTTTATTCTTAAGGCCTGCGGTCACAAGTTGGAGCACCTCGTTCTCGCGGGGCGTTAGCAGACCGTCCGTGTCGACGCCAGCAGAGGACAATCCCAACCGCAAAGCGCTGCTGACCTGACGCAACAGTCGCTTGGTCCAGGTGTCATCGCCGACCGACGCCCGCCGAATCGCCTCGGACAACTCCGAACCATCGGCCGACTTGAGCACGTATCCGTTGGCTCCCATGGCCACCGCGCGGGCGATGTAACCGGGAACTTCGTGTGCTGAGAAAAACAAGACTGGCGCTTCAAACGTGATACGACGAATCCGCTCAAGCACCTGCAGGCCATCCTGGTCGGGCAGCAATGCCTCGAGAAGAACAACGTCCGGCTTCGTCTCTTCAAAGAGCCTCAGTAGCTCGGCCCCCGTTCGAGCCTCGCCGACAATCTCGACGTTGGCCCCATTCAAGAGGACTCGAATTCCGGCTAAGGCGATCTCATCGTGATCCGCAACAAGCAGCTTAATAGACATATTTAGGCAGTCAAATCAGGGAGGTCTCGGTTGGTTGATCCACAGTTGTTACGTGTCCGCCTTGTTTGAAATTATAGCCTACCCATCCACCCGGTGGGGCCACAAGGGGCCGACTCGTTTGCCGATTTCATCGCCTTTTCGCGCTAATCGCTCTAATCGCGCACGGGTCTCTTGGATCGCGCCGCGCGACCGGGTACGTTGGGCAAGGGGCCATGTGCTTGCTCGACCGTCGTGGCACTTCGACGAACGTATGAAGCAAATGATCTCGCAACGATTTTCTCGGAAATAAAATAAAAAAGGAACGACACACCATGCAGACTCCCATCTCTCGACGCGAGGCACTCGGAAAATCCGGTCTGTTGCTGGCCGCTGGCGGCTCGATCGCCCTGGCCAGTTCGGCCGGCCACGCGGCGGAGAAGCCGAAGAATTCGCCGTTTCGGTATTGCCTGAACACAGGCACGATCCGCGGTCAGAAGCTGGGAATCGTCAAGGAAATCGAGATCACCGCCAAGGCTGGCTACAGCGGAATCGAACCGTGGCTCGGCACCATCAATGCCTATGTGAAGGGCGGCGGGACGCTCAAAGACCTGCGCAAACGAATTGACGACGCCGGAATTACCGTCGAGAGCGCAATCGCGTTCGCCAATTGGATCGTGGACGACGATGCCAAACGGGCCGCAGGGTTGGAGCAGGCCAAGAAAGACATGGACGTCATCCGACAGCTTGGCGGTCGACGCATCGCGGCACCGCCAGCCGGCGCAACCAACAAGGCGGGACTCAATCTGTTCAAAGCCGCCGAGCGATATCGAGCGTTGCTTGAACTGGGCGACAAGATGGAAGTCGTGCCACAGGTCGAAGTCTGGGGCTTTTCCAAGAACCTCAGCCGGCTCGGAGAGGCAGTCTTCGTGGCTGTGGAAAGCGGACACAAAAACGCATGCGTGCTGCCTGATGTGTACCACATCTACAAAGGTGGATCCGACTTTGCCGGACTCAAGCTGCTCAGCGGTTCGGCGGTCCATGTGTTTCATGTCAACGATTATCCGGCTGACCCACCCCGCGAGGCGATCTCCGATGCCGATCGGGTGTTCCCCGGCGATGGCATCGCACCGCTCAAATCGATTTTTGGCACTCTAGTAAAGAACGGCTTTCGCGGCGCACTGTCCCTCGAACTGTTCAACCGCGGCTACTGGAAGCGAGATGCCCTGGAAGTCGCCCAGACGGGCCTGAAAAAGACCCAAGCAGCGGTGCAAGCGAGCCTTGATTAACCCCTGTTTTGGTGTGGATTATCGGGTTCTCGCCGGGCGATTTCCTTGGGGTAAGGGTTGTCGTAAAGTGGGTTGTACGTTAACATTAGGTGATAGCAAGCGATCATAGCGAGACGGCCGGTCTTGGGCACAAGCGGCCGGTCCTGCTCATTTCTCTCGGGGGCGAGTTCGCTGCTAATCTTCGGAACGAGGAGTCAAAGCGATGCGTCATCAAAGATCGCAAACAGGGAAGCCTCTGCGCGCTGGGTTCACGTTGGTCGAGATGCTAGTGGTGATTGCCATCATTGGCACCCTGATGGCCATGCTCTTGCCGGCCGTTCAAGCAGCCAAGGAAATGGCGCGTGCCGCTTCTTGCAAGAATAATCTCAGGCAAATTCACGTGGCCATGACCGCCTTTGCGGGCAACGTCGGCCGATTTCCGACCATCCCGATCCCGCTTGACACCACCGACGATCAGTTCATCGATACGTTCGGTCGTCTGGGACATGATCCCGTACAACGCATGTCGGGCAACTGGATGGGCTGGGAGATCGAGACGCTCGATTACATGGAGGGCGTGCAGTTTGTCGACAAGCTGGTTCCCGGGCAGCGGAGTCTTGATCAGATCAACATCCTTCAACTCGCCGATCCCCAAGGGAGGCCGGTCAGGATCCCGCCCACGTACCGCTGCCCAAGCGCCACCGATACGTACGAGACCATCACGGGTTTGGCCGACCAAGTCAACGGAATCGAAGACGACGACGTCATCGAGATGAATTATGCGGTCGTGATGGGTGCCGATATCACAGGCCAGGGCCGTTACAACACCGATGGCGCGGCTGATGGCAAGTGCGGCGGCTATGGGTACAACGGGATGATCTATCCCGGCAGCTTGACTCGGCCGGCCGACGTCGACATTCTCGACGGGCTGAGCAACACGTTTCTCATGGGCGAGCGGCTCTATTTCCTTGGCAACTGGTTGACCAGCAGTTCCATGTCGTCGAGCGGTCTCTATGTTTTCCATGGCAAGAACCTGCATCATCGCATCAATTCCAAGCCACCAAGGCGTGAGAAGGAAGCTGATGTGCCGGATGGCGTTAACGAGGGCGACATCTGGCATCCCCGCTACAAAGTCGGCCACTATGTTGAGGATCCGGACAAGTCGAGCAGCAACCCACATGGCATGAAATACAACAATCTGCCATTCGCCAGCCAGCATCCGGGCGGCGCTCATTTCCTTTACGGCGGTGGTGCCGTGGAGCTCATTTCGGAGTTGGCCGACATGAGAATCCTCGCAACGCAGGCCACTCGCAACGGTGGCCCTGCCGAAGTCGAAGGCAAGTGGACGATCGACAACGACTAAGTCGGTCATTCGGTGGCTGAGAGCAGCGGTCAGGGCGTTTCGGCTCACTGCTCTCGAGTGCGTGGGGATTGGACATCTGCGGTGCCGCGCGATATGCTCACGCTCGTTGGGCAGACGGCACAGCGAAACTCTTCCGCCTGTTCTGCGGTATCTATCTCTGCGGCGATCCGTGTCGACGGTCCACCCGAACACCAATGGCCGTCTCCCGCGACTGACGTGAGTTTGCCTCAATAGAAAGGACAAACGCCATGATGGGCCTTGGACCGATGGAACTGGTGATTGCTCTCGCCCTCGGACTCGGAGGCGGCGGGTTGCCGGTCGGAATGCCGCCAACGGCCGAAGATCCGCTGCTGGCAAGGATCGCGCCGGAAGAATGCGTGTTCTACTCGAGTTGGGCTGGCACGGCGAAGGCCGACCCTCAGGGCACGAACCATACTGAGCGACTTCTCGCCGAAAAAGAAGTCCGGCAGATGGTCGTCGCCCTCCAGCGCGCCGTGGCTCTCGCGCTGACCAAGACCGGTCCACCCGACAAGAACACCAAGGTGCTGCTGCAAGAATCGGCGAAGATCGCCAAGACGATCCTTACCAAGCCGGGGGCCATTTTCGTCGGCGGCGTGAAACTGAACCTGCGCAAACGCAAAGTCGACGTCGACGCCGGGCTGATCGTCAACTGTGGCGAAGACACCGCCGAAGTGATGAAGACCGTCTTTCGCATCGAGTCGGCCCTTGGGGACAAGGTCAAGGAAGTAGAAGCAGGGGGCGTTACCTGGAAGGAGTTTCCCGTGCCGCAAGGCATGCCACGTATTGTGTGGGGATTCCGCGGACGCTATCTAATCCTGGGGGTCGGCGAAGATTCTGCGACCCAAATCATCAAACGCGCATCGGGCAAAGTGCCAACCTGGCTGACCAAACTGCGCACTCAACTTTCGGTGCCGCGAACCTCTTCGGTGACTTATGTGAACGTCGAGCGAATCCTTGCCCTCGCACAGGTGGCGATTCCAGACGAAGATTTCAAACCCGTGATGACCGCTTTGGGATTCGCCAACGTCAAGCACTTCGCCGCAGTCGGCGGGTTCGACAAGACCGGGTATGTGCGAAAGTCGCTGTTGTCGATCGACGGTGAGGCTCAGGGGCTCTTTACGTTGGCCGGCGGCAAAGGATTGACGCTCGAGGATCTTGCCCCCATCCCCAAGGACGCCACACTTGCGGTCGTGGCTCGACTCGACCCGGAAAAGATCTTCCGCGATTTCAAGGCTGGCGTGGCGGCGGCCGATCCACGAGCGATCGAGCGGCTTGACGAAGAGCTTGAAGAAGTGCAGCGGGAGTTGTCGCTGAACTTTTCCGCCGACATCTTTAAGCCGCTCGGAGACACGTGGCGAATCTATAACTCGCCAGGAGAGGGCGGGTTGATCGTCAGCGGTCTGACCGCGGTCGTGTCGGTCCGCGACGCCAAACGACTACGCAAAACGCTCACCCGAATCGAAGAGATCGCCCAACAACAGGCCCAACGATATCAGCGTGCGGATCGCCGGCGACCGCGACGACACGTCACGGTGAAGCACTTTGAGTTTGCCGGCGAGAAGGTGTACTTTATGAATTTCATCGGTGCCGAGTCGCCCGTCGCGCCGGCCTGGTGCCTCAAGGGAGATCAGTTGGTCATCTCGCTCTATCCGTCTCACGTCAAATCGTTTCTGCGACGTGGCGCGGACTTTCAATCAATCGCTCAGAACCCTGTCGTAGCGAAACTATTCAGCGGCGACAAACGTCCGGTGATGCTGTCCTATCAAGACACCCGAGCGTTGCTGCGAGTCGCCTATCCGTTCATTCAATTTGGTGCCCAATTCGCAGCCAGCGAACTGCAACGCGAAGGAGTCGACGTGGACATTTCGATGTTACCGTCGTTTGAGGCGATCGCCCGGCATGCCCACCCCGGCACGGTCACCGTTACGAAAACCAAACAGGGAATTGAAATGGTAAGCCGACAGACCCTGCCAATCGGCGGTGGCAGCCTCTGGATGACGATTCCTCTGCTTCTCTTGGCCAACGGAGGAGATAGTGTGGTCGTTCCTGCCGTTGAGTTTCGCGCAGCACCCGCAGCCGCGGCCGATTTCCCGGAATAATCGACAACGCATAGGCCGAGACGAAAACATCAACTAACCGCCGATCAATTCTTAAAGGACGACTCTCATGATGATGTTCAGTGCGCTTCCTATTCTGCTTGCAGTCGCCATGGGCGGCGCCGGCCTGCCGGTCGGACTTCCCCCAACGGCCGAAGATCCGCTGATGACGAAAGCAGCGCCTGAGCAGTGCCTGTACTACATGACCTGGGCAGGCACGGCCAAGCCCGACGCAGCCAGCACCAACAAGACAGAGCAACTGCTGGCCGACGCGGAAATTCAGCACTTTCTCAAGTCGGTCGAAAAAGCGATCCGCGCTGCCGCACTGCGCCAAGCTGGTGACGAGAAATCGGCCAAGATTCTGGCCGAAGAAGTGCCCACGCTGATCAAGGCGGCTCTCACGCGCCCTGGATCGCTATTCGTTGGTAAGTTCGGCCTCGGCCTTGATGGTATTCAAGTTGACGGTGGAATGATCGTTAATTGCGGCGACGATACGGCCGAACTCATGAAGTCAACGCTGCGCCTCGAATCGGTGCTAGGCGACGAAGTCACCGAAGTCGAGGCCGGGGGCCATCGCTGGAAGTCGGTCCAACTGCCTGACGGCATGCCGCGATTGGTCTGGGGATTTCGCGGCCGTTACTTCCTCGTCGGAACTGGCGGCGAGAGCGTCGTCGGCATCCTGGCTCGCGCGCGAACTCCGGCTCCCAAATGGCTTACCGATCTTCGCGGCAAGATGAAAGTCGACCGTCCCTCGCTGTTTGTCTATGCCGACGTCAAGAAATTGACGTCGCTCGGTTCTGCTCTGACAGGCAATCCCATGTTCGCGACCGTCATGGCCGCACTCGGATTCGACAACATCGATTATTTCACCAGCATCACGGGACTCGACGGCGAGGGGCTCGTGACCCGATCGGTAATCGCGACTCCCAAAGCCCCCACCGGCCTGCTGGCGCTGGCGTCAGGCAAACCGCTTACCGCAAAGGATCTCCAACCGATTCCGCGCGATGCGACGCTGGCGCTGGCGATGCGTTTCGATCCGGAAAAGGCCTTCGGTCAAACTCGTTCAATGATCGGCAAGATCGATGCTGGTGCGCTGGCGATGTTCGACTCGATGGTGGCTGAAATGAAAAAAGAGATCGGCATCGCCTTAGTCGAGGACATTCTCCGACCACTCGGTGACACCTGGTGTCTGTACAACTCGCCCGGCGAAGGTGGACTGATCGTCACCGGCCTGACGGCGGTTGTGAGTGTTCGCGATGAAAAGCGATTGGCCGCGACACTCGATAAGATCCAAACGCTAGCACAGGCCGAAGCCGACGCGGTGCTGAAGCGTGCAAAGGAAAGAGAGGCGGCCGATGACGGCAGAGGCCGCTTCCGTGGGCGACGGCGTTCTCGCTATGTCACGATCAAGGACTTTCAAGCCAGCGGTCACAAAGTCTATTTCATGAACTTCGTCGGCGAAGAATCTCCGGTCGCACCGGCCTGGTGTCTGGCGAACAATCAACTCGTCGTGGCACTCTACCCCTCGCACATCAAAGCGTATTTGGCCCGCAAGGCGGACGCCCCTTCGATCGCTACACGCCCCGATGTCGCCAAACAGTTCGCGGGCAAGAAAGGCCCGGTCGCGTTCGGCTATCAGGACACCCGAGAAGTGCTGCAAGTGACCTACCCGCTGTTACAGATGTTGGCTCAAATGGGTTTCAGCGAAGCGCAGCGAGAGGGCTTCGATCTGGACATTTCGATTCTGCCTTCGGCGGAGAGCATCATGCGGCGCGCCGGCAAGGGAGTGACTTCCGTCACCTATTCGGAGACGGGGATCGAAATGGTCAGTCGAAGAAACCTGCCGATCAGCACACTCAGTCTGTGGACGAATCTGCCGATGATGATGGCGATGTGGTCGGGACGAGGATTTTCGTCCCGTGAGAAGATCGCGCCAAGGGCCGTGGCAAGGCCGGCCAAACGCGCCGCCAAGATCGAGATCATCGAAGCGGAAGACGACGTCAAGAAAGAATAACCAAGCGACGTTCAGTCTCGTGCATCACGCCAGATCCGCCGCGATCGCCTTGAGCAATTTGTCCTCGGTGATGAGGCCGACAAGATGATGCGTCCGCTGCACCACCGGCAATGCTTCTTGCCGCTGTTCGAGCATGGCACCGGCCGCCACGGCCAACGTCACACGAGAGGCGATCTCGCGCGGAGTAGCATCGACCGCACCGTCGAGAAAATCGAGACTCGTGTTCACTTCACTCGCCTCGCCGCATGACGCCCGTAACGAACGCTTCGACACAATGCCCACGGGACAGTCGCCACGGACCACGGCCAGAAACTCTGTTTGCTCGTCTGCCATCGTCTGCCAGGCGTCGGCCGCCGTGGCCAAGTAGTCAATGCGAGCGTGCTGATCATGCATGTGACGACCGACCGTCTCTCGACAGCAAGGCAACTCGCCGTAAGAGAGCTCCCGCAGGAAGTCGCCGCTGGTCACGACGCCGAGCAATCGTCCTGCTTCGACCACCGGTGCCGAATGGATGTGGTGCTGTAGGAAGACTTCTAGCACTCGCATCGGCGTGTCGTTCTGATCGATCGTGATCACTTCGCTCGTCATCACGTCCGCGACTTGCAGTGGGCACTCGTCCCAGGCAGCGGTCGAGATTTCTTTAGTACTCAGCGGGACCAACTCGGGAATCTGCACCCGTGCCAAATCACGGTGCGATACGACCCCCACGATCCGGCGATCGTCATCCACGACCGGAATGTGGCGGACCTGGTACTCGTCCATCGCCCGGCGAACCTCACCAACCGAGGCATCGGCGGTAACAGCCCGTGGGTTATAGGTAACAAATGTTCCGAGCGACAAGTCCATCATGGGGGCCCTTTGGGCTGAGAGAATGGTATCCGCAAAACTCTAGTGCGCCCTGCCAGCACCGCAAACGTGTGCAAGGACTGTGCGGTATACGCTTGCATCCGTAGGTCGTGTTGGTATGGTAATGAGGGTTGTCACTGCCGAAAACGACTACTGGCGCGTCCACCGCGGAACATCCGGAGCTGGATCGAGGTTCACGCCAAGCGCAAGCCGGAGGATCTGGGATGGCATACGAGACCATAGGGCGATCAATGGAGGTCCTGTTTGTCCAGTACGATCTTCGCGAGGCGAAGCAGGTCATTGACGTGCTGGCCGGTGCGGGCTTCAATCACCGCCTGACTTTGGTCCGTGACGTGCAAGAGGCGGCTGATTTTCTGCATCGCATCGAGCGATTTTCGCACGCCCCCCGGCCAAACCTTGTCGTGCTGGGACAAGGGCGCTCGCCTGACGACGCCCGGCAAGTCTTACGAACCGTGCGTGGTACCGAGGACCTCAAGTCGATCCCCGTCGTGCTATTCACCGACGATCGACAGCAGGAGCGAATGTTGGCCGACGCCCGGCTGTTTGTCGAGGGCTGTTTTGTCCAACCGGTTGACTGGGAGGCGTTTTTGTTGATTGTCCGCGAACTGAACCGTTTCTGGATCGCTGACGATGTGATGCCGCTGGTCAAGAGTACGACGGCCGTACGCAGCGCCAGTTAACTTCCGTTGCGGCCGGCGGTTAGCATCATGCAGATCAACCCTCCGTTTGATCCAAGAGGCGAGCAATCATGAAGTCCCTAGTCACCGGCGCCACAGGAATGGTGGGGCGACGCCTGCTTGAAATGCTCGACGAACCGGTCGTGTTAACCCGCGACACGCAGCGCTGCCGATCACTGCTTGGCTTGGACAACGCATCTGTCTTTCATTGGGATCCCGCGGCGGGTCCGCCTCCGCCTGAATCACTCCACGGGGTGAAGGCGATTTATCATCTGGCTGGCGAGCCGGTCGCCGAAGGACGCTGGACCACGGCCAAGAGGAATCGTATCCGTGACAGTCGCGTTATCGGCACCCGACATCTTGTTCAGGGGATCGCCCGCGCCGGCGAAAAGCCCGACGTGTTGGTTTCCGCTTCGGCAATCGGCATCTATGGAGATCGCGGCGACGAAGTTCTCGACGAATTGTCTTCCCCGGGCACCGATTTCTTGGCCGAGGTGTGCGAGCAGTGGGAGGCCGAAGCCCAAGCGGCCGAAGAGTTCGGCGTGCGCGTGGTGAATCCCCGTATTGGGATCGTTCTCGGACGGCACGGTGGGGCGCTGGCCAAGATGCTGCTGCCGTTCAAGCTCGGGTTGGGCGGACGACTTGGCAACGGACGTCAGTATATGTCATGGATCCATGTCGACGATCTGGCGGCACTACTGCGATTCGCCGCGCAGAACTCGCCGCTCAGCGGACCGATTTGTGCGGTCGCTCCGGAACCGGTCACCAATGCCGAGTTCACTCGCGAGCTGGCCAGAGCGCTGCACCGCCCGGCGTTTGTTCCCGTTCCTGGCATCGCCCTGAAGCTAATCGTCGGACAGTTCGCCGAGGTCTTACTCGGTTCGCAACGGATTGTTCCGACCGGTGCGAAGCGTGTCGGTTATCCGTATCAATTTGCCAAGCTACCCGACGCACTGCGCGATTTGTTGGGCCAGTAAGTATCCCCAAGGCACGCAACCGATGAGTCGTATCTATCATCTCCGACGGCGGCTGATCGTACCACACGACCAGAAAAAAGTATTCGAGTTCTTTACCGATGTCGAGAATCTCTCGCTACTGACTCCGCGGTTCGTGCAGTTTCGCATCTTGACGCCGCTGCCAATCACTCTTGCGCCGGGTGTATTGCTGGACTATCGCCTCCGAATCAAAGGGGTGCCGGTTCACTGGCAGACAGAGATCGACACGTTCGATCCGCCCCACCGCTTCAGCGATGTTCAGCTCAGAGGTCCCTATCGACTGTGGCATCACCGGCATGAGTTCCGCGAAGTCGAAGGCGGCACGGAGATCAGCGACGAAGTCGACTACGCGATTCCACTTGGGCTGCTTGGCGCGCTAGCGCACGTATGGATGGTACGTCGAGATCTGGTGAAGATCTTTGACTATCGCGAAGCAAGGATCCGCGAGCAATTCCCCCAAAGTGGCACCGATCCTAATCGCCTAGCGGTGTCGGCGGCAGCTTCGTCCGGCCAGAGTCGCGGAGTTTGAAAACCAACACACCGAGGGCGAACAAAAACACCGCCGCACCCACCAGCAACCCCAGTTTCACCCACAACGGAAGTTCGTCAATTGGCGCCGACAGATCACCGCGTGCCTGCCAGGCCAGCGCGAATTCGGTCTCGCCGTCGAGGCATGACACTTCGATCACATACCGCCCGGGCGCGGGCACGGTTATGTAAACATGTTCGACGTTGTCGATCGCCGAAATACTCTCGGCAATCGTCGTGTCATTGCCCGTCGCTCCCATCGTCGTCACGCGGAGGTCAAGATTCGCCAATGGTCGCGCGAGGACGCGTGCCGGCTTGTCGAGCGAGATGGTCCTCACGTCGATTTTTCGATTCCAGGCGATCACCACACTGAGCGCCTTGGGGCGATGATGCTCAGAAACCTCAACCTCGTAACGCAATGTTTGTCCCTTGCGGATCTGGCTGTAGTCCCAACCGCTCTCCACCGCCGTGGCGGTTGCCCCTTTACCAACGCGGGCGCTATTGAGTAAACGCTGACTGTTATCGATGTTGATCTCGCCAGCACCGCGTCGAGGATCGAGCGGTTGTTCGGGCGAATGCATCCAAGGACGATCGAACTCCGGTTCCTCCTTTGTCGCGCCGGCCAGCAGCGCTGCTTTCACCGTGACGGCATGACTGGCGGCCCGTGCATCGACTTGGTCAACGTGTCGAGCGGCCGTCTCAACCAATAGGGCCGCAGCCCCCGCCACACGAGCGGTCGC
>Ga0114996_10007325_pt1 | contig 12531 bp, 11 predicted proteins | sample ArcticOcean_MG_C_4_FD_87039 | JGI IMG/M metagenome (GOLD analysis project Ga0114996, IMG submission 87039) | Marine microbial communities from western Arctic Ocean - ArcticOcean_MG_CB4_134 | ecosystem: Environmental > Aquatic > Marine > Oceanic | place: Arctic Ocean: Canada Basin | collected... | reverse complement strand
TGAAAATTTTGGTGTGTCTGTGGCTGAAGCACTTTCAAATGCAATTCCATGTATCGTTTCTCATGGAGCTCCGTGGGGAAAATTGAATTCAAAAAAAGCTGGATGGTGGATAGAGAATAAAAAGGAAGAAATAGCTATAACTTTAAGAAAAGCTTTCGAGTTAGAAGAACAAGAACTTCATCAGATGGGTGATAATGGAAGGGAGTGGATGAAAGAAGAATTTAATTGGGAAAATATTGCATCAAAGATGCAAGAAACTTACAGATGGATATCAACAGGAAAAAATAAACCCACTTATATACATTTAGACTAAAAATATGGAAAATCCCTCAATAGCTGTAATCTTAATAACACTTAATGAAGCTCATAATTTAAAGAGGCTTTTTAAGAATTTACGCGGCTGGGCTAATGAAATTTATGTTTTAGATAGTTACAGCAAAGATAATACAATAGATATTTGTTTGCAAAATGGAATAGAAGTTTATCAAAGAAAGTTTACTAATTTTGGCGACCAATGGAATGCTGCTCTAAACTTATTTGACGTTAAATCTGATTGGGTCATGAAGATGGATCCTGATGAAACGCTAACGGATGAATTAAAAAATAATATATTTAATGAATTAAATAATACTGACTGTGAAGGATTTTATTTAAATAGAAGATTATGGTTCATGACCAAGCCTCTTCCGGTTAAGCAAAAAATATTGAGAATATGGAAGAAAGGAAAGTGTACTTTTACAAACTCTTTGGTTAATGAACACCCTGTAGTTGAAGGTAAGTTAGGGTTTTGCAAAGGAGACATGTCTCATTTTGACAGTCCAAATTTAGAATATTGGACTCATAAACAAAATCTTTACACTACAGCAGAAGCTCTTGCACGTTTTAAAAACCTAGGTTTAGCCGAGCAACCTAAAGTATTTGGCAATTCTCTACAAAGAAGGATGTTTTTAAAAAAAATCTTTTACTACATTCCTTTTAGATATTTAATACTTTTTCTTTATCATTTTATTTTCTTAGGTGCCTTTAGAAGTGGAAAGATTGGGTATATTTGGTCTAGATTAAGAGCAGACGTTTATAGGAATACGGAATATAAGTTTAATGAGTATAAGATCACAGGACTTGTTGATCTGGAAACTAATTTTGGTCATGGAGACCCGGATTCTAGATGTAAGCAATTTTAGTCAACAAACTAAATAGTTTGCTATGTTAAAATACTTCAAATGAATGAAATAAATAATTCGACGCTATTAATTACCGGAGGAACAGGCTCTTTTGGCAATGAAGTATTAAAGTCTTTTTTAAAAACAAAAGTTAAAGAAATAAGAGTTTTTAGCAGGGATGAAAAGAAACAAGACGATATGAGGAAAGAATATGGAGACGATAGGCTTCAATTCTATATTGGTGATGTCAGGGATTCTAGTTCTATAAGAAGTGCAATACATGATGTTGATTTTGTTTTTCATGCAGCTGCTCTAAAACAAGTCCCTTCTTGTGAATTTCATCCCATAGAGGCTGTGAAGACTAATATATTAGGTACGGAAAATATTCTTAATGCCTCTATAGATGCAAAAGTAAAAAAAGTTGTTTGCCTCAGTACTGATAAAGCTGTTTATCCAATAAACGCCATGGGTTTATCAAAATCTTTAATGGAAAAAGTGCTAATCGCTAAATCACGAGAAGGAGGGACAAAAACAATAATCTGTGGCACAAGATATGGAAATGTTATGGGTTCGCGGGGCTCTGTTATACCTCTTTTCTTAGACCAGGTTCGTGATTCAAAACCTTTAACTATAACTAATCCTGATATGACAAGATTTATAATGTCACTTAAGGATGCAGTTGATTTAGTAGTTTACGCTTTTTTGCACGGCAATCCTGGTGACATATTTGTTCAAAAATCTCCAGCTTCGTCTATTGGAGATCTGTTAGAGGCGGTTAGGATTATTACAAATTCTCCAGATCACAAGATCGATGTTATTGGTACAAGACATGGAGAAAAATTGTACGAATCTTTAATTAGTTCTGAAGAGATGTTGATGACTGAAGATCTTGGAGATTTTTTTAGGATTAAGCCAGATAATAGAGATCTCAATTACTCAAAATACTATGATGATGGGAATAAAGAGCTAGAAGGTCTTTCTGAATATAATTCCGATAATACTGAAAGACTAGATATTGTAAGTTTAGTGAAGCTTTTAAGAAAAGAGGGTTTTGATAACATTAGTGCAAGTTGATGAAAGTTTTAGTAATTGGCTCTAATGGCTTTATAGCAAAGAATTTAATATGCCATCTTGAATCTGCTCCTAAAATTGAACTTCTTAAATTTAATAGAAGCCATGATGATGATGATCTTTACAATCTAATTGATCAAGCCTCAATTATTTTCCATTTAGCTGGAGCTAATAGACCTGCTCATGATGGAGAATTTAAATCAGATAATATTGATTTAACTAGAAAGATTGTAAATAGACTAAAGGACACAAATAAGAAAAAAAAGATTATTTTTTCTTCCTCTACGCAATCTAAAGAACAAAATGATTATGGAAAATCTAAAGCTGAAGCTGAGATCCTATTAAAAAAGCTCTCAAAAAAAAAGAATTTAACTACAGTAATTTACAGACTAACGAACGTTTTCGGGAAGTGGTCTAGGCCTAATTATAATTCTGTCGTTTCAACCTTTTGCTTTAATATACTGAATTCAAAAAAACTTAAGATTAATGATCCGGAAACAGTTTTAAAATTAATATATATTGATGACTTGGTTGCAAACTTCATGCAGCAAGTTGATGTCCCGCTAGTTCAGCGTGCATCTACTTCTATAAAGACCTATAAGATAAAGTTGGGAGAATTAGCAAATACAATATACTCTTTTAAAGATCTAACTGAACATGGAAGGGTTGGAGTGGGTCTAACTAGGGCTCTTTATTCGACCTATATTAGCTACAAAGAACCAAATCAATTTACATCTCAATTAATTGAGAAAAAAGATGCGAGAGGTAAATTCTTTGAGGTAATCAAGACTAATGAATCTGGGCAATTTTCTTTTTTTACGACCAAGGCTGGTATCACTAGAGGTGGGCATTACCATCACACAAAGACAGAAAAATTCCTTGTTGTAAAAGGAAGGGCAATTTTTAGATTTAAACACATGATTACTGGAGAAAAGTTTTCTATACAAGTTACTGAGCATAAACCACAATTAGTAGAGACTATACCAGGCTGGGCTCATGACATTACCAACAATGGTACAACAGAAATGATTGCTCTTCTCTGGGCTAATGAAGTTTTTAATCCATTAATACCAGATACATATACTGAGGATTTATAAAAATGAAGAAATTAAAAGTAATGACCGTGGTGGGCACTAGACCTGAAATAATTAGATTATCTAGAGTTATTCCTGCATTAGAAAAGTATTTTAATCATACCTTGGTGCATACTGGGCAAAATTATGATTTTGAATTGAACCAGATATTTTTTGATGAATTAGGCTTAAAGAATCCAGATATTTATTTGAATGCTACTAAAGATTCAGCACTTTCAGCTATAGGAGATATGATTTCTAAAATAGAACCAGTTCTTGACAAGGTTAAGCCTGAAGCATTTTTAGTGCTCGGCGATACTAATAGTTGTCTTACTGCCATAGCAGCTAAAAAGAAAAAGATTCCAATATTTCATATGGAAGCAGGGAATAGATGTTTTGATTTCAGAGTACCAGAAGAAACTAATAGAAGAATAGTTGATCATATTGCTGATGTAAATCTTACTTACAGTGATATAGCCAGAGAGTATTTGTTGAAAGAGGGCTTGTCACCTGATGTTGTTATAAAGACTGGCAGCCCTATGAGAGAAGTAATTGAATACAATAGCAACTCAATAAGTGAGTCAAGCATACTTGAAAACCTTAAGCTTAAAAATAATAATTATTTCTTGGTTAGTTTACATAGAGAAGAAAATGTCGACAACAAAGAAAATATTGAAAAAATAGCAGATATTTTAAACTCAATTGGATCCATCCATAGGAAGCCTGTTTTAGTTTCTCTTCATCCTAGAACCAAGAATGCCTTTAAAAGATATAAAATTAAATTAAATAAATTTATTTATTTACATAAACCATTTAGCTTTAAAGATTATGTTAATCTCCAAATAAATTCAAAAGTTGCCTTGTCTGATTCTGGAACGATAACTGAAGAGTCTTCAATTTTAAACTTCCCAGCTTTGAATTTAAGAGAAACTCATGAAAGGCCAGAAGGCATGGAAGAAGCAGCAGTTATGATGGTGGGTTTAAATAAAACAAGAATTCTTCAGGGTATAAAGATTCTAGATAAACAATTAAGAGGCAGCAAGAGATCGTTAAATCTAGTTGAAGATTATTCAAATGATAATATTTCAGAAAAAGTAGCTCGTATAATACTTAGCTATGTTGATTATATAAATAGGAATATTTGGAGTAAATGAGAGTACTGATAATCACTCAGTATTTTTGGCCAGAAGATTTCAGGATAAATGAAATAGTTGAAGATTTCTCAAAGAAGGGCCATAAGATCAGCATTCTTACTGGAGAGCCAAATTACCCTGAAGGTTATTTATTTAAAGACTATATTAAAGACAAGAATAAATTTTCTTCTTATAAGGGATGTGAAATAAAGCGATTGCCTGTTTTTCCAAGAGGTTCAAATAAATTTTCACTTTTGCTAAATTATTTTAGCTTTGTTGTGTACGCAAGTATCTATGGAATCTTTAATTATTCCAAGAAAGATTTTGATAATATTTTTGTTTTTGAACCTTCTCCAATTACTGTCTGTTTGCCTGCAATCTTCATAAGATATAAAACAAAAATCCCAGTGACACTTTGGGTGCTGGACTTATGGCCCCAATCTCTAACAGCTGTAGATTTAATTAAAAAAGATTCATTTATCTTTAAAATAATTGAAAGGCTAGTAAAGTTTATTTATAAGAATTGTGACTTAATTTTAGGGCAATCCCCAAGCTTTGTTAATGAAATAAAGAGTAAAGTAACAGATGAAAAGAAGGTTAAATTTTTTCCTAACTGGTGTGAATCTACATACTTAGATAAGAGCCTTATTTATGCTAAAGAGATTGATCAAAATGAAGAAGCCTTTAAGATAATATTTGCCGGAAATATTGGTGAAGCTCAAGATTTCCCAACAATTCTAAATGCTATAGAAAATCTTAGTACAGATTCTCTTGTAAGATTGTATATTCTTGGTGACGGAAGAAAGCTAGATTGGGTAAAGAGGGAAATTAAATTAAAAAAGCTAGAATCTAAGGTCTTTATTTTAGGCAGATTTCCTTCTTCAAGAATGAATGATTTTTTTCTTCATGCGGATGCACTTCTAGTTTCTTTAAAGAAAGATCCAATATTCGATATTACAATTCCTGGTAAATTACAATCTTACCTAGCATCCTCTAAACCAATAATTGCGGTTCTTAATGGTGAAGGTAAAAGGGTAATAAAAGAATCTATGTCGGGTATAGTTGTTGAACCAGGAAATGTTGTTGGATTAACGGCAGCTTTTAATAAAATGAGCCAATTGGATACAGCAGAAATAGATTTAATGGGCACTAATGGATTTAATTATGCTGAAAAGAATTTTAAAAAAGAAACTACTTGAGAGCTCTTGGACTCTTGGATGAAAGATTTAGCTTAATTAACTAGAAAGGGAGTACATAAAGTGATTTTAATAACTGGTGCAACAGGTTTTATTGGTTCAAGTCTTTGTAAGGAATTAAAATCTAGAAATATAGATTTCATAGAAGCCTCAAGAAGAATTACTACTAATAATAAAAATCATTTTTATATATCAAATGTCAGCCAAGATACCATATGGAAAGAACCTTTAAGATACACAGAAAAAGTGATTCATACAGCCGCCAGGGTCCATGTAATGAAAGACAATTCTAAGGACTCTTTAAAAAAATTTGAGTCAATTAATTTACATGGAACATTAAATCTTGCTAAACAATCTATAGAAGCTGGTGTTAAAAGATTCGTTTTCTTAAGTAGCATTAAAGTTAATGGCGAAGAGACTAGAAAAGGCCAACCCTTCTTCTATGATGATGTAGTTTTTCCCCAGGATTCTTATGCTTTATCAAAATATAAAGCAGAACAAGAACTGAAAGAATTATGCAAGGATACTTCTATGGATCTAGTTATAGTAAGACCTCCATTGGTATATGGACCGGGTGTAAAGGGTAATTTTGCCTTAATGATGAAATTAGTATCTTTAAATCTACCTCTTCCTCTTAAGGGGATAACTAACTTAAGAAGTTTAGTTTCTATCTATAATCTAACGGATTTTCTTATTCTATGCGCGCAATATGAAGCAGAAATAAATGATACTCTACTGATCTCGGATGATGAAGATATTTCAACTACTGAGTTATTAAAAAAACTTACTTTCATTAAAGGAAAGAAAGATCTATTGTTTGAACTGCCAAAGCCTATTTTAGTTAGTTTGTTTACTTTAATTAATCGAAAAAAAGAGATTCAAAGGTTAACTAGTAATCTTCAGGTGGACATAACTCACACAAAAGATAAAGTTAGCTGGAGAAGAAAATATTCGTTTGATCAGTCTTTAAAACAAATGTTAAGTTAGGATGATAGTAAAAGTATTAAATTTCTTCTTTATTCCTTCACTTCTTTTTTTATTGTCTTTTTTTCTGACTTGGTCAATTAAAAATATCTTTAAAAAATTAGATGTCTTGGCTAAACCTACATCCAGAGGAATGCATAAAACTACTACAGTAAGTGGTGGAGGTATTGCGGTTGTTATAACCACTTTATTTTGTTTAATTTATTTCTACTATGAAATGAGCTTGGAGCGAGATTTATATTTAAGTTCTTTGATGGGCTTAATAGTTATAGGGTTATTAGGATTAATAGATGACATAAAAGGGATTTCTTATAGAGTTAGGTTATTTGTTCATTTTTTTCTGGCTACAATTATTGTTAGTTTATTCTTTCAGAGTCTTCTGATAAAAACGCTTTATCCTCTACCTGTTTCTGGAATATTTCTCTTTATTTTTTTCGTTCTTTTTTTAGTTTGGTTTACAAATTTATATAATTTTATGGATGGTATAAATGGGCTGGCAGTCGTTCAAGCTATTTCATTCTTTTTATCAATTTCACTAATTCTTAATTTCTATTATCCAGAAGACTATTTTTATTTTTTTTCCTTAGTCGGAATTTTTTTAGGATTCCTTTATTGGAATTTTCCTATTGCCAAGGTTTTTTTGGGGGATGCTGGAAGCGGAGCAATAGGTATTTTTATTTCTATTAATCTTCTTTATCTTTTTGTTTTGGACGTACAGCTTTTCTGGGCAGGAATAATTCTTATGAGCATATTTATTGTTGATGCAACTTATACTCTGTTTGTAAGGGTTTTTAAGGGGTTGCCTTTTTATAAAGCGCATAATTCTCATGCATATCAAAAGGCTGCATTTAAAACACAATCTCATTCAAAAGTAACTATTGCTGTTTTTATTATTAACATCTTTATTTTACTTCCATTAGCATTAATTATTTTTGAGACTAATTTCAACCCTTTATATATAATCTTGGGAGTATTTTCTGCCCTATCATTAGTTTGTTTTTATTACAAAGCTGGAACCCAAGAATACTGACTATGAATTTAACAAGATTTTTCAAATTTTTAATAATAAATTATATATTCGTGTACTATCCAAGGATTCATTATTCGCGCTTATTTTGTATGTCTAGATTTGGAGAGAAAACTAATTGAAACAGTGGATGTTTAATATTTTGACCGGCACTTTAGGCAAGGTGATAGGTAGACATAATTTAGTTAGATATGGCAATTTTATGAGTCGTGCGGGTAGATTGGATTTTCCTAACGATCTTATAAATAATGGTGAAACGCTTGTGCAAAGAGTTGTTTTAGGAGCAAAGGAAGTAACCCCTAAGGTAGTAGTGGACTGTGGAGCCAATACAGGTGAATGGACTTATCAGTTATGTAGAGAGTCGGAGTTAAAAGATAATAACTTTGAAATGAATATATACAGCTTTGAACCGTCTGCATATACTTATAGAAAATTAGTTTCAACTATAAAAAATATAGGTGAAAAAAAATATATAAGGTTTTCTCCTGTTAATAAGGCTCTGTCTAGTCGCATCGGTGAAGCGAATTTAGCAATTGTTAATCCAGGCGGAGGCACAAATAGCTTAGTCTATACTGAAAATATTCAGAATCAAAAAATGGAAAGTGTACAACTAACAACTCTAGACTATTTTGTGGAGCAAAATAACATATCACACATATCTTTATTGAAGATTGATGCCGAAGGCCATGATCCTGATGTGATTAAAGGAGCAGAGAGGTTAATTGCCAATCAGAATATAGGAGTTATTCAGTTTGAATATAATTCGAGATGGATATTCGGTAATAATTTCTTGCGAAATGTATTTATGAATCTATCAGAAAATGGATATCATTTAGGGAAGGTAACTCCAAAAGGTATTCAGTTTTTTCCAAGGTATAGTATTGAACTTGAAACATTTGTCGAGTCTAATTACATTGCATGTACCAATGAATGGGTTGATAAATTTCCTGTAGTAGATTATTGGAAATCAAATAGTGAATGACTAAGAATCTAAAAGATAAATACAGAGTATTGGTTATTGGTGAAAGTTGGAATGGCTCGGATTGTACTGGCTTGGCTAGGGGTTTTAGAGAGATTGGATGTGCAGTTGAATTGATTGGCACAGATCAATTTTTTCCTAAGACAGATAGAGCATTCTTTTCGAAGGTATTAAACCGGCTATTGCACGTCTTTTTCAAGAATCAGTTTAATGAATATATTTCAAAAGTAGCTAAAATTTTTAATCCTTATATAACGGTTGTCTTTAAAGGCAACCATATTAGTGTGCAAACTCTGAAAGATTTAAAAGAAGAAAACAGTTGGGTAATAAATTTTTATCCTGATGTTAGCTTTACAAATCATCCCTCAGTTGAGGTTGCTGGCTTTTCCTACTATGATCATATTTTTACAACCAAGTCATTCGGTATAAAAGATTTTAAGTACAACTTGGGGCTAACTAACGTTTCATTTCTATCACATGGATGTGATCCAAGTGTACATAGATTCATTGAGAGAGAATTAATTGAAAGCTGGACTAATGATGTTTCGTTTATTGGGACATGGTCAAAGCATAAAGAAGATGTGTTGAAGGCGCTTAAAATAAATTTACCTGATATAGAGCTTAAGATTTGGGGGCACGGTTGGGAGAACATTCAAAGTGAGTGTCTTAAATCATCTGTAGTTGGCTATCCAGTTTTTGGTGATTTGTATGCAATGGCTATTAATGCAAGTAGAATTAATTTAGGCTTATTGTCGGAGATAGTTGAAGGCGCAAGTTCCGGAGATCTAATTACAGCCAGAACTTTTCATATACCTTCGTCTGGAGGTTTTATGTTGCATGAGCGCACTGAAGAGGTACTTGGTTATTTCAAAGAAGATGAAGAGATGGCATGTTTTTCCTCGGAGATGGAGATGGTTGAGAAAGTTAAGTTTTATTTAGAGAATGAGACTAAGCGCAAAGATGTAGCAAAAATGGGCAACGAACGCTGCGTTAGAGAGAATAAACATTCTCATAGAGCAAGGTCTATTATTGAAAAATATGAAGATATAAGTCGTTTAAGATCTATGGGAAATGATGAGTAATTATAGAGATAAACTGTATGCAGAATATTCAACTGCATTTAAAGGCGCTGATAAAAATATCAATATAAAGGAAATGGACGGATATTGGCCAATATTTAAGTATTCGGTTCGTGCCTGGCTACCTAAATCAAAAGATGTAAACATTGTTGATTTGGGGTGTGGAAATGGCACTATTATAAGACTATTAAAAAATAAGGCTGGTTATAATAATATTTACGGTGTCGATATTAGTAAATCTCAGATAGATCTAGCAAAACAACATGTGCCAATTGTAGAACTAGGAAATGCTTTGGAATATTTGCGTAAAAGTCCTATAAAGTTTGATTTAATTCTTGCTTTTGATGTAGTTGAACATTTAAATAAAGATGAGGTGTTGGATTTAATTTCATTATGTTATGAGAAATTAAATCATGGTGGTCGTGTGATTTTTCAAACGCCGAATGCATCAAGTCCTTTTTTTGGTGTTGTAAGATATGGAGATTTTACTCATGAGCTTGGCTTTACCCCTAATCTTCTGTCACAGCTCTTAGCGCGCAACGGGTTTGTAAAGATAGAAAGCAGAGAAACAGGGCCTTTGCCATACGGTTATAGCATTTTATCTACGATCCGTTATTTAGCTTGGCAGTTCATTAGAACTTTATTGTGTTTATATTCCATGATTGAAACAGGCAGTTGTGACGATAAAATTTTTACTCGTGTATTTATTCAAAGCGCGATAAAGAACTAAATATTTTGTCAGATAGAATTATGAAAGTATGTTACGTTAGCGATAAATTATTCTGTAAAGACCGAAAAGGTCTAATTTTTAATAATCTTAATTTATCAAAAATAATAGTTTTTCTAGGTCATTGGGGTTAATGGCAATTATCTCTTTAGATTAAAAAGAGATTAAACTAGAGACTAAAAATTAAGATTTAAGTTATCAGTCGTGAATAAAAAGTTAAAAACTGTCATTTTAGCCGGAGGCTCTGGAACACGTCTCTGGCCAATATCTACAAAAAATTTTCCGAAGCAATTTTCAATAAATATTAAAAACAAGTCTTTATTTCAATTATCTGTTGAGAGGGCAATGAATCTTTCCACTGGTGATTTAGTTATTAGTTGTAATGCTGACCATGAGTTTATAGTTTTAGATCAGTTGCAGAAGATAAACAAAGATTTTTCTTTAATAGTAGAGCCTGTATCTAGAAATACTTTAGCTACATTTTGTATTTCTGCCTTAACTCACGAGGCTGAAGATATTTTACTTTTCTTGCCTAGTGATCATGTTATAAAAGATATAAGAAGTTTTAAAAAATCTATTAATAAGGCAATTAATGCCTCCAAGCTAGATAAAATAGTTTGCTTTGGTATAAAACCTAATTCTCCTTCTGTGAACTTTGGTTATATTAAATCTGGAAAAGGACTTGGAGAAGCTTTTGAGGTAAAAGGTTTTTACGAAAAACCAAACATAACTAAGGCAAGAAAATTTATTAAAGACAATACATTCTTCTGGAATAGTGGCATTTTCGTGATAAAAGCAGGTTTTCTTTTAAAAGAATTAGAATTACATCAACCTGCTTTACTAAAGAAAATAGAAAGACTAGTAAAAGAAAATACAGATCCTAGGCATGTTAAATTAAATAAAAGTGGTTTTGAGAAGATTAAAGCAAATTCGTTTGATTACGGAGTTGTTGAGAAAAGTAAATCTATACTAATGGTCAAAGCAGATTTTAAATGGGATGACTTGGGAACTTGGAGTTCTTACAAAAACTATAATGCTAAAGATAAGAATAATAATCTACTCGAGGGAAATGTAATTGCGTCTGAAACTAAAAATACATTTATCAAGTCTAAAGATAAGCCGATAATAGCCTTTGGAATAGATAATCAGTTAATTATTGATTCTCCAGATGCAATCTTTGTAGGAGATTTAAATAAAACAAATCAAATTAAATCTTTAATGCATAAAATTGATAACAGCAAAATTGATAGTCTTAAAGAAATTAATCTTGAAGTTAGGCCCTGGGGTTCATTTGAAACTATTTATGAAAGAACAGGATATAAAGTTAAGAAAATTTCTGTTAAACCAAAACAACAATTAAGTCTTCAACTGCATAATATGAGGTCTGAACATTGGGTTATTGTTGAGGGCAGAGCTAAAGTTACAATAGGAAATAAAACTATTAACTTAAAAAAGAATCAGGATTGCTTTATTCCCCGGAAGACAAAACATTCTGTTAGGAACCCATCTTCTGAAGATTTAATTTTTATAGAAGTTCAAATTGGAGAGTACCTAGGTGAGGATGATATAAAGAGATTCAAAGATATTTACAATAGAACTTAGTTGTCTTTTTATTTATTTAATTTAAAACCTTAATTATTTTAGATATGTATTTAAATAATTTTAAACAAAGAATCATTTCTTCAAGTAGATTTACTAAAACAATAGTAGCTGGAGCTAATGATTATTTCTTTTTTCTCGTCTCTAATCTTGTTATCTTGTTTTTTAATCTACAATCAGTTCAACCAATTTCTCTTGAATTATTCTTAGTAACTCTTATAGCTCCTTTTGTGGAGGTTTTATTTCTTTATTTCTTAGGGGCATACAAATCTTTAATTAGATTTATAGACCTTATTTCTATACTTGAATTAGCTGGATCTTTATTAATAATTTTCTTAATTCACAGTCTATGCTTCATCTATTTAGATCAAGTAAAAATATTATTCAGTCATTTTCTTTCCTTTAAGGACTTACTCCTTGGATGGACTCTGGCTATTGTGTTTATTATTAGTACAAGACTCCTTGCTAACTCCTTTTTTTCTGATCAAATATTTTCTTCAAGA
>Ga0114996_10007324_pt1 | contig 12534 bp, 11 predicted proteins | sample ArcticOcean_MG_C_4_FD_87039 | JGI IMG/M metagenome (GOLD analysis project Ga0114996, IMG submission 87039) | Marine microbial communities from western Arctic Ocean - ArcticOcean_MG_CB4_134 | ecosystem: Environmental > Aquatic > Marine > Oceanic | place: Arctic Ocean: Canada Basin | collected... | reverse complement strand
TTTGTCACAAGTCTGTTGATCGAATCCCCAGTCACACTTAAAGTGCCCATACCACCGATTGGATAATGTTCCGAAAGAGCCGCTGCTAGGCGGTTGTCGGTTGTCATCACAAAATATGCTGGTCGATCAAGCACGCTTGTTGCAAATTTCAACGCGCGTCGCAAATGTTTGGGTGTTGTTGCAATCACAAGCGTGTCCCCTTCAAGAGACATTGGCAAACATCGAAATTGCCATGCTTGACGTGTTGTAATGAGTGCTTTCGCATCAGATCTTGGTATCTCTGCATATGGATCTACCGTACGTGTGTTTTGTGCGTATTGACTCGCCCATGCCTCTTCAATTGCTTCTATAGAAAGGTTGCACAATGTTTCTGCAATGACGCCAAATGGACGACGTGTTGCACGTTGCACTGTGAGTATTTCTTCTACTTGCGTTTCAGTGAGCATCCCTTGCTCAACAAGAACTTCGCCAAGGCGAAGTGGTTTCTTCATCTTCCTTGATTGTTGGTTTGACATGAAAGGACAATCGGCATGCATCTACCTTCACTGAACAATGAAGGTCTATATCTAGGGTACTAAACGGCAATCCGTGCCGATTGTGCGGGTTTGTTGGGTGTTATGGGGCTTGTTCTAGCAGGAAACTGGGTCACCAATGAGGTTTTCTGGGTTTAAATCAAGCAAACGAGCATCGACAAACATCCCATCTTGACGGATCACTTCTCCGTCAAAACTAATTGTTCCACCACCATATTCCGGTCGCTGAATCAGAACGAGATCCCAGTGCACTTCTGACTTGTTCCCGTTACACGCAACGTCGTATGCATTTCCGGGGGTAAAGTGCAACGAGCCTGCGATTTTTTCATCAAAAAGAATATCCTTCATCGCCTCTTTAATAAAAGGATTAAATCCAATTGCAAACTCACCTACAAATCTTGCTCCATCATCTGAATTAAAAATATCATCCAAAAATTCTCCGCCTTGATCTGCGGTGCATCCAATTATTCGTCCATCCTTAAATTCAAGACGAATGTTTTCAAATGACTGTCCTCGATAGATGGAAGGCGTGTTGTAATGAATCACGCCATTGACTGAATCTTTTACGGGGGCAGTAAACACTTCTCCGTCTGGAATGTTCATGTTTCCAGCACATGGACGAGCAGGTATATCCTTAATTGAAAAACGAAGGTCGGTATCACCTGGTCCTTGAATGTGTACTTGATCTGTCTCATTCATTACAGCAACCAACTTCTCAGCCGCTTCTGCCATTCTTTCGTAATCAAGTGTGCAAACATCAAAGTAAAAATCTTCAAACGCTTCTGTATTCATTCCTGCAAGTTGCGCCATCGCCGGGGTTGGCCAACGCAGAACACACCACTTCGTGTGATTCAGGCGTTGTTCCATGTGCACAGGAATGCCGTAGATACGACTCATTGCCTGTTGACGATCTGATTCTATTCCACTCGCTTCGCTGACATTGTGTGATCCACGAAGTCCAAGATACGCATCCATCCGCTTCATTCGTTCAAGGTCGTACTCTGACCAAATTTCAAACGCTTGATCTGATCCGCCAGCTTGTAATGCTCGCATCACTTGGGCATCACGAATTGCAACGTGGGCATGACCTCCAACATCTTGCACAACGTTTACCAACTCGATAATCATTTCTCGGGGCATATCAAATGCCTCAATCAAAATATGTTCGCCAGCCTGTAGGTTTGTAGAGTGGTGAATAAGTAATTCTGCGAGTTTTGTATACCGTATATCCTTCATAGGTTTCTCCTCTTTGAACCGCACATCGTACTAAAATACTGACCCGGGGTCAGTATTTATCCGTCGAACAAATCGCTTGCTAAATCTGTCACTTCAGGCTGCAAAGAAGATGCTTCGCGAACCCAGAGTTTCCCTTGGTATTGATGATGCATCGGTGCTAGCCAGAACCAACCACCCAATTGCGATTCTGGACATTGATTTCCATGCCAGACCCCGTCATCACTGCGTCCAACGGCAACTCGACTGCCACGTGGAGGATGCGTATCCCACCGCTCTTCATGCGCGCCAAAAAACGCAGACTTTACGTACTCAACACCCGTGACGTTGGGCGTACAAACAAGAACTACGTTTGCTTCTTTGGGCATATATTGTTTTTGTGCACGCCGAATCAATCGAACAACTCGCTGAGTATGATCAACAAATCCCTCTGGAAATCCTATCACCAAAGAAACTCGCTTTTCATCATTGGGTGCTACGATTTTTACGCCACCAAGTTCTTCGCCTTCGTCGTTAAGGACAACATGTTCATCACCTAAACTTGCACGTTCGATAAACTTCCCTGCAGCCATGACGAACGCCTGCATTGCAACATCATTTAAACCATCATGCCAACGAATCTTGACAACAAATGAACGCGTAATCTTTTCTAAAATCCGAAGACGAGAAGAAATAGTTAACCGCCGAGCAGTGATGCGAGTTCCACCAAGTCTTTTTACGTGCACAAACAGTGAACGATCGTTTTTTTGAATATGCAAATCAACTGTTCTGCCGTTAGGTGTTGGAACCTCTACCGAAACTTTACAACCAGCACTTCTTGCATGACCTGCCACCAACGTCTCTGCAAAACAATCAAGAAAACCACGGCGGGTTTTACTTGCTTGCACTCGTCGGTATAGTAAATCCAACTCCGAATCACCTTGCCACGAGCGAATCATCCCAACAATTGCTGGGTTCAAATCGTGAGCGAATGCATCAAGACCTAGTTCTTGGGGAGTCAATCAGTACCTTTCTGGCTTAAACGATGCAAAGGGACTCAATAACAACCTCCCTGTTTTTGTTCGGAAGGCCATAAAACATCAAATGCCTCAATAGGTTTCATGTCATTAACGAGTAATTTACCGCCGAGTGATACTAACTGTTGGAGTTGGCGTTGTCCTATTTTTACCCTAAACATAGAACGATCGTTTTTCCAATCCCGATGCAAAACTGTCGTACGTTTTTCGATAAAATCAATTGCTTTTCCTGCGGACGTTTCAAGGCTTAATGCCACTTCACACATCGGTCCAACAACAAACGAGCGAACCTCGTTTTCAAGTGCTTCAACACCCTCACGAGTTTTTGCACTAAGTTGGACTGCTTCTGGATACCTCGAAGTGAGTACTAAACGCTCGGCTAGTTCTTTTACACAATCAATTTTGTTCAACACTAGAATTCGTGGTTGATCAATCGCCCCAATGTCATCGAGCGTTTTCTCTACGGTTTGAAGTTGATGCCCTGCTGCTGGATCTGCTGCATCAACAATGACCAATAAAAGTTTACAGTTCACAGTTTCTTCAAGCGTCGAACGGAAACTCGCAACAAGGTGGTGTGGCAATCTTCTGACAAACCCAACAGTATCGGACAGCATAGCTCCAACACCACCACCAAGTTCCCAACGCTCGATACGCGTTGAAAGTGTTGCAAACAATTGATCGTGTGCCCAAGCACCCCCTGAAGTTAGCGAATTGAATAATGTAGATTTTCCAGCATTCGTATACCCAACCAAGCCAACTGTAAAGTGGTCTACATTGCGTCGCTGAACCTCGCGAACAGAACGTTGCTGCATAGTGTCAAGTTCACGCTTTAGTTGTTTCAATCGCCGTTGTACGAGACGCCGGTCAATTTCTAACTGTTGTTCGCCAGGTCCGCGGGTTCCTATGCCAATGGGTGCACCGCCTGTCACTTGCCCAAGGTGATCCCACATTGCACGAAGCCTTGGGTATGTATATTCAAGTTGTGCAATCTCAACTTGTAACCGTGCCTCTACGGTCTCAGCGCGACTTGAAAAAATATCAAGGATAAGTTCGCTCCTATCAATGATCTTACGATCTGTCGCTTCTTCGACGTTTTGAATTTGAGTAGGTGTCAAATCATGATCAAAGATGATCACTGAAGCATCAGTAGACTCTGCCAAAAGCTTGAGTTCATCTAATTTGCCCTTCCCAACGAATGTTCGACCCCTTGGCAAGCGTCTTTTCTGGGTCAAATACCCTACAACTTCCCCTCCAGCAGATTCCGTCAGGGCGGAAAGTTCGGCAAATCTTTCATCTAAGGGAATCCTTTCACCCCATAACGTGAGGGCGACCAAAATAGCCCGCTCCGAAACTACATTTAGATCTTCTCGTTTTTGATATCCCATGCAGTAAAGTCTTTGATCTCCTTGCAGTGTATGGTATTCTACTTACAGGCACACTACACTCACATAACATTTATTCCTAAAGGGGAATTCGGGGAAAGGACCACGACGATGACACGCCGATCACGCTTTATGCCAATCATGATTGTAATACTTACGACACTAGCGGCTGTGCAATTATCTCTCGCGTTGACTTCTTCAACGCCAAGTTATGACTTTTATGACCCACTGATCGATGTACATCGACTTGTCGTTGATCGCCATATTGCCCAGCCTGATGAAAATGCAATGCAAGAAGCTGCTATCCATGCGATGCTTGAATCACTTGACGATCCATATTCTGTCTATATCCCAACAAGAGAGGTTGACACGTTTACCAAAGATCTCGAAGGAGATTATGCAGGGATTGGGGCAGAAGTAAGAATGATTGAAAACAATGATCAGTTTGAATTGATGATCATTACTCCGATGGAAGGATCACCGGCATTGAAATCTGGAATTCTCGCAGGAGACGTCATCGAATCAATCGATAACGAAGCAGCGACAAACGCAACTATCAAAGAACTCGTTGACAGACTCACTGGACCCGTAGGCACAGACGTGCACCTACATGTCCGACATCCAAATGACGAAGAAGAGGACATCACAGTCACTCGCGGTCATATCATTTCACGCACAGTTTCTGGGCTTCTCAGAAAAAATCAACAGTGGAGTTGGTGTCTTGATGATGATCTGGGCATCGGGTACATCAAAATTAGGCAGTTCACAAGCAACACAATCAGAGAATTACAAGCGGCACTAATTGCACTTAAAAATGAAAATCTCACCAACGGTCTTGTCCTTGATTTACGTGACAATCCCGGTGGAGCGCTGGACGCCGCCATCGGAATCGTTGACATCTTCCTTGGTGAAGGTCAAATCGTGTCCGTCACTGGTAGAAGTAAACCAAAGAGCGGCGCGAAAGCAACGCCAAAGACCATGTTTGATGGTGTTCCAATCTTGATCATGGTCAATGGCAACTCCGCATCTGCATCTGAAATTGTTGCTGGTGCGTTGCAGGGTCATGGCAGAGCAGTCGTACTCGGGAGCCGAAGTTTTGGAAAGGGTTCCGTGCAAGAATTGCAAGAAATTGCTGGGGGATTGCTTAAATTAACGGTCGCAAGATATGATCTCCCCACGGGGCGAACTATTGACAAGAAACTTACAGAAGATATTTCACTTTGGGGCGTTGATCCAAATGAAGGCTTGGTTGTCATTGAATCACTTGAAGATTATCGTGCAAGAATAGAAAAAACTCAACCGTATCGTGTCATTACAAACAATGAACCGGACGACGCGGTATGTGGTAATGCAGAGTGGATAGAAACTGGCCTTGGTGACTTTCAACTTGCGCAAGCGCTGCGTGCGTTAACCGCCAAACTTTCTGATGACACATGGCCAACACTCAGCGAAGATGATCCCGTGATCGCAAGTATTGATAACGAATTAGGTAATCTTGCCAAAGCAAGAGAACTTCACTTGAAAGCAATTGAGAAAATTGAATCCCGTGTTGCACTATTGCAAGGCACATCCACCAAAGAAGAAGTTTCAAAAGAATAGTAATACGATGAGTCTCATATTAGGTATTGAATCAAGTTGTGATGAAACTGCAGCAGCAGTTGTGAAAGATGGCACGCAAGTGCTTTCGAATATCGTTGCTTCTCAAGATGCGTTACATCAAGAGTATGGCGGTGTTGTTCCAGAAATTGCAAGCAGGGCACATCTTGAACGCATCTTGCCTGTCATCTTGCAAGCGATTCGAAAAGCAAACATTTCCATAGACGAAATAGATTGCATCGCAGTTGGGAACCGCCCAGGATTGATTGGCTCACTTCTTGTTGGTGTTGCTGCTGCAAAATCTCTTGCGTGGTCACTTGGCAAACCACTTGTTGCCGTTGATCATGTTCTCGCACACCTTTGGGCGCCGCTGCTCAGTGGCGAAACACCACACTATCCAGCCCTTGGTATCGTTGTTTCTGGTGGACACACTTCAATACTACTTTTAGATGATCCATCTACCGCAACATGTATTGGAAAAACAATCGATGATGCGGCAGGCGAGGCGTTTGACAAGGCAGCATCCATCCTAGAAATGGGCTGGCCCGGCGGTCGATTCATTGATGAAGCAGCCCAAACTGGAACTTCAATCTATCAACTTCCTAGACCAAAACTTAAAAATAATAAAAGTGACTTTTCATTCAGCGGTCTCAAAACTGCATTGCTCTATGGTGTCCGTGGTAACCCTCAGCGCAAAAATGGTAAAACAGTTTTTCCAAACAGTGCTGCTTCTTTAACGCTTGAGGAAAAAAATAACTGGTCAGCTTCTTTTCAAGAAGCAGTTGTAGACACAATTTTACGCGGCCTGAGCTACGCACTTTCTCAGACAGGTTGCAAAAATCTGATCGCTGGAGGTGGCGTTCTAGCGAATTCAAGACTGCGTGAACAACTGAAATCAGTAGCCAATGACAAAAATCTACAACTTCACGTTCCAGAAGTTACATATTGTGTCGACAATGCTGCGATGATCGCAGGTTTAGGTTGGCATCTTTTTTCAACGAGTCAGTTTGCCGATTTAGAACTAACTGCAAGTCCACGGGGAATAGCTTCATGAAGTCTTCTAAGAATCATCAAAATATACGCCGCAAACAACCTAGGTTACTCCCTATTGAGGACTTCATTCCTACTGACTATCGTATGATTAAAGGCAACCATCCCGCGATGATGGGTGACGAGGAATTACTCAAGCAAATTTCACTTTCATTTGGCAGAACTGGTGGGCCTGGCGGCCAACATCGAAACCGTAAAGCAACGGCATGTACTGCAACGCACGTTCCAACTGATGTTTCAGGTACTGCAACAGAACGAAGAAGACAAAGTGAAAATAGGTCGCTCTCAATTTCACGATTGAGACTCAACTTAGCAATCACCCTTCGCAGGCAAATTGAAATTAATGCATGGGAATGCAGTGAACTTTGGGGTGGAAGACAACAAGGTGACCAACTACCTATCAACCCAAAGCATCGAGACTATCCACATCTTCTTGCAGAAACACTCGACCTCTTATTTGGTTTTGAATTTGACCTCTCCTCTGCTGCCAAGTGTGCAGCTGTTTCATCATCTCAACTTGTCAAACTTATCGGGCATGACAAACAAGCGCTGACTTGGGTCAATAAACAACGAGAGGAACGGGGCTTGTCTCCACTAAAATCATGAGTTTCACTGCAAAAATCGATACGTGTATTCAAAAAATACTGCCAGAACTCGTTGACATTCGGCACGACTTACACGCCCATCCAGAACTTGGTTATCAAGAAACTCGAACGAGTGACGTTATTAAAAGAGAACTTAGAAATTCGGATGTTTCTTTTATTGATAACCTTGCCGGCGGTACTGGTGTGCTAGGTCACATAAAAGGAAAAGGGTCCGAAACGGTAGGTTTGCGTGCAGACATTGATGCGCTCCCGATTATGGAAGTCAATACGTTCGACTACAAATCTGTGCATGAAGGATGCATGCATGCATGTGGTCATGATGGACACACAACAATAATGATCGGCGTGACAAAAGTTCTCTCCACGATCGCAAAAGAAACAGAATTGCCCCATCCCGTTACATTTGTTTTTCAACCCGCTGAAGAAGGAGGTGCTGGTGGCAAGCGAATGGTAGAAGATGGTTGTCTTGACGGTTCTCTTATTGGACCACCTGTTGCAGTCATGTATGGATTACATGGTTGGCCCCAAGCGCCATCCAACTCTGTTTCGACAAGGGTGGGGGCTGTTTTAGCCTCGGATATAGGCGTGAAAATTATAATTGCAGGAACAGGTGGGCACGCTGCCTTTCCACATTTGGGAAGCGACCCAATTCTTTGCGCAGCGAATGTCATCACTTCGATGCAGCAAATCGTATCACGCAATACAGACCCCCTTGATTCGCTTGTCGTATCACTTACCCAAATTCATGGTGGAACAACGCATAACATTATTCCAAGCAGTGTTGAGATCACTGGCACAATTCGTTTTTTGCAGGATTCCACTGGAGAAATGGCCAAGATGCGTGTCAAAGAAATCGCTGAGTCAATTGCCATCGCGCATAATTGTTCTGCAGAGGTCACGCTGAAACATGGATACCCTGTCACTCGAAATGACAAACACGCTGTTGCTCAGTTTTTTGAAATTGCCGAACAAGTCTTGCCTAAAGAACATGTCATGGAATTTCCTGCGCCAGTCATGGGTGGGGAAGATTTTTCTTACTATTGTAAAGAAGTACCTTCGTGTTTCTTTATGCTAGGACTGTTACCTGAAGGACAAGAAAAAATGCCCTCGTTACATCAGCCAGATTTTGATTTCAACGATGACGTCATTGCAAGAGGAATCAAAATGTTTTGCGAACTTGCCTTGCGTTACAGAGGATCTTGAGAAGTATGTTCACTGATCATTCGATCATACTCAGAAAAATCAAGCGTCAAAAATATCTCAACAAGTTCCGGATCAAATTGAGAAGACGAACAGTTCTTCACTTCATCTAACACTTCTTGCCTATCGAGACCATTCCGATACGCTCTTGAGGAACACATCGCATCAAACGCATCGGCAATGCCAAGCAGACGACCAAAGAATGGTGTGTTCTTTTCCTTCGTTCCATCCGGATATCCACCTCCATCCCAACGTTCATGATGTGAACGCACACCCGGAAGTATTGTGGCAAGTTGCGGCACGCCAGAAAGAATTCGTTCGCCTATTGCGGGATGTTCCTTAATGCTGTCGTACTCATCATCTGTTAACTTTCCCGCCTTACGTAAAATTGCTTCTGGAATTCCTATTTTTCCAATGTCGTGAACCAAACCGCAAATATGTATTTCATCAAGCGTGGAAGAGTCTAACTCCATTGCTTCAGCAAGGGTTTTCGAAAGCCATGCAACGCGAACCGAATGACCACGTGTATATGTGTCTTTTGCATCTATTGCTGCAACGAGCGCTCCAACTGTTCCGAGTAATAAATTTTGCCGCTCATCAGCATGACGTCTCTCGATGTCAATCCGCATCAAATTTGACATTGCAAGTGCTGAGATTTCTGCAAGGCCTGTACAAAACTCTACATCATCAAAGACATTATGACCTTGAAGTTGTCCATCTCGATTGTCTAAATAGATACATCCCGCAACAGCATGTCCAAGCATAATCGGGACACAAAGTGCCTCTTCAATAGAGTGCTGCATAATTGATTGGGCTTGATCATCAACAAGTTCCGTACGCTGGAAACGAACTGCTTCCCCTTCCATCGCAGCATCAAGGAGTGACCTGCTGATGTTGGGAACGCCATCATTCACGATGCGGCCTTTTGTCGCGAGCACTTCTACCATGCCAACAGAACCAATGGGACGAACAATTGCGACATTACCAAAAGCAGTTGCCAACACGGCTGCTTCTGCAACCGCCGCAGCCATTGCTACTTCCGTTCCCGCTTCGTGTATCGCCCTGCTGCAAGCAAGCAATGCGTTTAGTTTTTCATGCGCAAGTCCACCGCCCTGCGTTTTGTCGATCCTAAGAATAGAAGTGCCTGATGCTTGGAGTGTGTCGTCGATTGTTTGTGTGAGGTTTCGATCTTCATTTGGGTCAATAACTTGGAATGTGAAAGGCTCGATGACAATCAGATCACCCCTTCGTAATGGAACACTGCGATGTGCTTCTAGCCGTACACCATTGAGGAACGTTCCATGGCGTGAACCGTTGTCTTGAAGGCTCCAAGTGATATTATCGCCAGATTTTTGGGGTGTAATGGCTGCGTGATCTCTTGAAACTGTCGCACCGGTTGATAAGACCAGATCATGCTCGGGCCTGCGTCCAATTGTGAGGGGCTTCTCACCCTGCATAGAGATCGAGATGTTCTCAGGACCATGAATCGTCTTTAATTGAAGATCTCTACTATCAGGCATGGTTCACAATGTAACAGATGACCAATTAATTGACCCGAAGTCAATTATTCCTACATCCCAATTAATTGACTCGCAGAGAATTATTTTGGGTCAAGGGTAGGCGAGGTATTTCACGAGTTGCTCCTCCCAGTAGATATTGTTATGATGCGACGCTCGAAACAAAACCGTTATGACCACTATGCCGCGACTCAGGTCGAGTTCGCTTCAAGGAACGTCTCGTAGACAATCTGGTATTGGTGGCAGGCAGGAGATCAACACAATGGCCAAACGTGTAGAAAAAGTATTTAAGGTCCTCGCCCCTGGTGGACGAGCAACTCCAGCACCACCTCTGGGACCTGTTCTTGGTGCAAATGGCGTCAACCCAGGTCAATTTATCCAGTTATTTAATGATCGAACGAAGGAACTCAACGGCAAAGTTGTTGGGTGCATCGTCACTCTTTACGCTGATCGTTCATTTGATATTGAGATTAAATCTTCACCCGCTGCTGAGTTACTCAAAATTGCTGCAGGTGTCCCAAAAGGATCTGGCGTACCACACACCGAAAAAGTAGGTTCCGTCACCAAAGATCAGGTGAAATCGATCGCTGAAGAAAAAATGGAAGATCTCAACGCGGCTTGCATTGAGTCCGCAATGCGTATTATCGAAGGCACAGCAAGATCCATGGGCATCACTGTGGAGGGAGCGTAACAATGCCAAAACTGACAAAGAAATGTAAAGCGTCCGTAGAACTTGCTGAAAAAGGCAAGGAAAAACATCAAATTTCAGACGCAGTAAAGTTGCTTAAGTCCTTTCCAGAACGCAAGTTTGATCAAACAGTTGAAATTGCAATGCATCTCGCTATTGACCCACGGCAAGCCGAGCAACAACTTCGTGGAGCAGTGTCCATGCCAAAGGGTGTTGGGCGATCTGCTCGAGTCATTTGCTTCTGCCCAAGCGACAAAGCAGATGCTGCAATAGCTGCTGGCGCCGTAGAGGCTGGTGGAGAAGACCTTGTGAAAAAGATCGAGGGCGGATGGTTGGATTTTGATGTCGCCATCGCTACCCCAGATATGATGCGATTTGTAGGCAAACTCGGCCGTGCACTTGGCCCTAAAGGATTGATGCCATCTCCAAAAGCTGGCACCGTAGCTGCTGATTTTGAAACTGCAGTTTCTGAGTTTGCTGCTGGTAAAGTTGAATACCGAAATGATGACAGTGGAAATATCCATTGCGTCGTTGGAAAAATGAGTTTTTCAGAAGAAGACCTCACCCAAAACCTTGAATTCTTTATCAATATGATCACTAAAGCTCGCCCCGCTGCTGTTAAGGGTGATTTTGTCAAAAGATGTGTCATTAGCGGAACGATGACGCCCAGCGTGCGAATCGATGTCTAACCCCTTAGAGAGGATGCATGACCAATGAGTAAACCAGTCAAAGATATGATAGTTGCCGAATACAAACGACGCTTCAATGACGTCACAAGTGGTCTGCTGATAGACATCCGTGGTATCGAGGCAAACACAAATAACGAACTACGAGTTGATCTCCTTCAAAAGGATATCCACATCACCGTCCTCAAGAACTCACTTGCTAAGACTGCATTCCAAGACACTGAACTAGAAGGACTTGCAGATCTTATTGAAGGTCCATCTGCCTTGGCATTTGGTGGAAATTCAGTTGTCGAAGTAGCGAGAAAACTTGTCGATTGGGCAAAGAAAATAAAGAAATTAGAACTCAAAGCCGCTGTCCTTGATGGGCAGTTCTTTGAAGGCCACGAAGGTGTAAAACGCCTCAGCGAATTCCCAACCAAGGAAGAAGCTCAAGGAACTGTTGTCCAACTCTTGCTCTCCCCCGCTGGTAACGTTGTCAAGGCAGCAACAAGCCCCGGAAGCAATGTCGTTGGTATCGTGAAGGAAATGACGTCCATGCTTGAAGATGGCAAAACAATAGAGAAAATCGCCTGATCAAAGGATCAATCGAAGAAAGAACTTTTTATGACATCGCGTTAGGGACTGGCCCCTTTGGGGTTAAAAGTCGCACAGGGTGGCTCCTCTCCCACGCATGAAATTTTTATTGGAGTACGAATTATTATGAGCGAAGAAACAACAGCAACAAAAGAATTTGATGCCAAAGTAAGCAAGATTGGCGATGAAATTGCTGGTTTAACCCTTACCGAAGCCGTAGACCTTGCAGATTACATGAAGGATACCTACGGAATCGAACCTGCCGCTGGTGGCGGAGTCATGATGGCTGCACCTGCTGATGGTGGTGGCGGTGGCAGTGACGAACAGACAGAATTTGATGTCGTCCTCGAAGCTGCTGGCGATAAGAAGATCGCAGTCATCAAGGCTGTCCGTGAAATCACTGGTCTTGGCCTCAAAGAAGCCAAGGGGCTAGTTGACGAAGCACCAAAAGCACT
>Ga0114996_10007323_pt1 | contig 12535 bp, 13 predicted proteins | sample ArcticOcean_MG_C_4_FD_87039 | JGI IMG/M metagenome (GOLD analysis project Ga0114996, IMG submission 87039) | Marine microbial communities from western Arctic Ocean - ArcticOcean_MG_CB4_134 | ecosystem: Environmental > Aquatic > Marine > Oceanic | place: Arctic Ocean: Canada Basin | collected... | reverse complement strand
GAGTATCTTGAACTTCCACGGTAGTTTCCTCCAAGTTTGTTGCGTTCAGGTTATTGTCGTAACCTCATAATAATGCAATTGCTTGGCCTAGGAAACTACCTTTTTTATGAATAATTCGGGATAACAAACCAAGCCAAATGAAGTACATTTTTTTGTTTAGGATAGGAGGCCCATATGCGTTTTTCTCTGAACTATTCATCCCGGCTACACTCCCCCAGCACGTTTCTGAGCCTGGTAGCAGCCTTTGCCCTGCTGCTGGGATGCGGCGATAAAGATCCCATCTCCTCGTCCTCCCCCGAGTCGGTCTCATCCGCTGCGGCCAAACTCACGGTCTCGGCCCATAAGGCAGGAGGATATCGACCCGTGCGCCTCTCGCGAGAGGCGCTGATTAGCTCGTTCGATCTCCAGACCTTGGGGGCCATTCCCTACCCACCTGACAATCCACCTCGCCAGGAGCGGATTGAATTGGGCCGCTTGGTGTTCTTCGACCCCATCCTGGGGGGAGAAAAGAACGTGGCCTGCGGCACGTGCCATCATCCGGACTTCGCCTTCGCAGACTTCCGCCAATTCGGCGCAGGGACCAACGGGGTGGGTCTGGGGCCAGATCGCGTAGTCTCCCACTCGGCCATTACCGGGAATGAGATTGGGCTCGAGCCCAGGAACAGCCCAACGATCTTTAACACCGCTTTCAACGCCGACGCAAGCGGGCAACCTTCCCATCTCGGCTTCCAATTCTTGGATGGCCGGGTCAATGGCCTGGAGGAACAGGCGACCAAGCCGATCACCTCCCGGGTGGAAATGCGTGGGGATGCTTACCCTGGCACCAACGAGGAAGCCGCTGCCGCGGCGCTGGACAGTGTCATTACCCGCTTGCGTTCGATTCCCGAATACGTCCAGCTTTTCCAGGAGGCCTTTCCAGCCGAAGCGGCGCTGATAGAAGGAGCTGCCATCATTGATTCGTCGACCTACGGCCGAGCTATTGGGGCCTATGAGCGCGAATTAGTGACGCGGAATTCGCGCTATGACCGCTTCGTCCTCGGCGAGGCAGGAGCCTTGAATAACATCCAGAAAAGAGGCCTGGTGCTCTTCTTCACCAAGGCTCAATGCGGCACCTGTCACAGCGGCCCCATGTTTAGCGACTTTCGCTTCGTCGTCCAGGGCGTGCCACAGGAAGGGGACGGCAAGGGGATCATTCTAGGGGATGATACAGGGCGGGAAGAATTCACGCTAGCGTCGGCTGATCGCTATGCCTTCCGCACCCTCACGCTGCGCAACGTGGAACTGACCGCACCTTACATGCACGACGGGGTATTCGAAACCCTTGAGGAGGTGGTGCAATTCTACAACGACGGGGCCCAGCCTCGTCATCCAGCCGTATCCGACGAGTTGATTGATCCGGTCTTGGTGGAGCCTTTGGGGCTGACCCATGAGGAGATAGGTGCGGTCGTCGAGTTCATGAAGGCGCTGACCGATCCGGGCACGGCGTTAGACCCCTTGTTGTTGGAGGTGCCTGATGAAGTGCCCAGCGGGCTACCGCCTGTCTTCGGCGTGAACGCCAGATGACCCGAATAAAAGGCCAGAAAGAAGCCCTGCTGGATGCTTAAGCAGGGCTTCTTTCTGGCCTTTTATTCGGGTAGCAAATTTACTTTAAAGGACATAATTGTTCTATTTTGAATATACCCCCGCGCTCATGCCGTTTCCGCCACTAACCACTGCATAGCTCGCCGCCGCAGCAAACGCCGAAAGGGTAATTTTCCCGGCTCTGCCAAAAAACAGAGCATCTCGCCCGAGGTAGAGGGCTGCATGACCGCCATGTGCAAACCGTCTTTCCAAGCAAAGGGCCAACGCGGCGCCCCCACCAACACAAAATCGCAATTCGATCTGACCTCTCCATCCTGGACAAGGGGCTGCATAGTCGAAAGAAAACAGGTGTGCGCTGGCCCTCCGGCCTCATCCTCTTCGAGTCCAAAAAGTTGCTTAACTCCGACGCGAATGGTACGGCCCGTTCTGACACAGTCTATCAACTCATCCAAATCCCCGGCTAGCGCCCGACCGTCGGCGTCGTGCTCGTACACGGTCCGCCAACGCTGGCATGCATACCAGCGGTAGATGCCGTAGTTCCCCTTTGTACTCACATCCAGGGCGCGATCCCCCAGCAACCATTTAACCTGGGTTATTGTCCCTGATGTATCGTATTTAAACAAACTGACATAGGGTTCATCAATCGGCTTGCCATCGTAAACGTAGGAGTGGTGATGGCTCATAATGCCAGCGAAAGCGTCGCCTTCTCCGGCATAAGTTTGCTGAAAGTACAGCGTTTCCTCATAAGTGGCGGTGGTCATGTACAATCTCAGATCCGCACCAGCGCGAACGGACTCCGCAACCGTGGCTGCACTGCCCTTGGTGACTTGGAGATCGCTTTGCTGCTCTAAAACCAATTTCCAATCATTTGCCATCTCTTCTCCTACCAACCTTTCGCAGTTAATCTTTAGCAGATTGAATGGGTATTATTATTGTCTGTCGCCGTGCAGCGCATTGTAATCTTTTATCACAGTTGTCAGAAAATCGCGCGGCGGCAATTCGCTGCTCAGCCCCAGGGCGCCTTCCAGCACTTCCTTGGTTTTGGCCAAGAGCTGCTCCGGGTCGTCCATGCCCTGTTTTCCTTGTCTCGCCGTCGTCTGCAACACTTCTTTCACAGTGGCGATAGCCCCCGCGTCCAATCCCGCGACCAGCGGAAAAACCGGAATATAATCGGCGCCAACTTCGACAAAAATGGTATCATCCAAAGTGGCGCGCTGTTTTAATTTGACTACCGCCGTGCCCGCAGCGATATCGCCCAGACGCTGCCCCTTGCCGTTGATCAAAATAGTTATCAAGGCGACCCCGCCAGAAAACATAGTGAGGTCGATGAGGCGCAAAAGCCAGCGCAATAGATAACTGCCAATCCCGGGCTGCGACCCGTCTAACTTAACTACCTTGATCTGCCGCTGCCTCTTGCCGAAACTCTGGCCGTCCATAAAAAGTTCTAAAAGCAAATCGTAAAGCAAAATCGGCAGGCATAGTACCACCATCAACCCAATAACCCCAGCTGGTGGAACCTGGTCGCCCAAAACCTTGCTGCCCAAAAAGAACAGCAGAGAGACTAACATTATATAGATTATAATAATGGCCACATCGATCAAATAGGCGAGGATGCGATCGCCCACACTGGCGACCTCATATTCGATATCGACATTTTGTGCCGTTTGGATCCGCACCTTGCCCATACTTATATCAAATTTCTCGCTTTTAGTTCCAAGTATTTATTGATCGCGGCAACCGTAAGACCCTGGGGTGTGGTCAGTACCGGGTGCATCCCGTAGCGTTCTAGCTCTTTAACGATCTGACGTTTTTCAAAATCCAATTGCTCGGCTACGGTCTTGATATAAATCTCTTCCGTGGTGGCGGCCGACTGCTCCAGCAAACTGTGCAATTCAGTGTTCTGAAAAAAAACAATGACCAGCAGATGGCGGCGGGCCAGACGCCGCAGATAAGGCAATTGTCGCGTCAACCCCGAGAGCGTTTCAAAATTAGTATACAAAATAATCAGACTGCGCTGTTTGATGTGGCGGAAAACGGCCGCGTGCAATTGCTCGTAGCCAGACTCCAAGTACAGCGTGCTCTGATTGTAAAGCACATCCATGATGCGCCCCATCTGTGTATGGCGCCCGTCGGCTGGCAATAGCGCCTCCAATTGATGCGAAAAAGTGATGAGGCCGGCTTTGTCCTGTTTGCGGATGGCGATATTGGCAATTACTAGGGCCGCGTTGATCGCGTAGTCCAACAGACTCATACCCGCAAAAGGCGCTTTCATCACCCGCCCCATGTCGATGGCGCAATAAACCTGCTGGGCTTTCTCGTCCTGGAAACTGTTGACCATGAGCTCGGTCCGCCGCGCTGTCGCCTTCCAATTCATGGTGCGGTAATCGTCGCCGTCAACATAGGCACGAATGCGGTCGAATTCCATGGTATGTCCCAAACGCCGCACTTTCTTTAGGCCGACTTCAGTCAGACGATTGGAAATAGCCAGTAATTCGTAGCGGCGCATCTGCAAAAAGGACGGATAAACCGGCACCATGGCGTCCTGCTCCAAACGATAACGCCGCTGAACCAGATTTATCGGACCGGCCACATAGACATTTAAGCAGCCAAAATGGTACTCGCCGCGCACCACCGGACGCAACGCATAACTCGCCGTCTGCTTCTCCCCCGGCGCCAGAGTAAAATCCAGGGCAAAATCCCGCAGCTGAAATTGTTGTGGAATTTCATCAATAATGTGCAGCGCAACCGGAAAAGTGTAGCAGTTTTCCAGCAGTAAACAGATGGTATTTTCATCGCCATTGGACAATCTCTCCGGCGTTTCGCGACGCGCTATAATGCCCTGGCGCTTTTGGTGCAATAAATAAAGATCCAGCGCCAAAAGCAGCACCATAGCCAACAACCCCAGCTGCGCCAGAGTGAAACACAACTCGTAGAAATGTCCTAACACAAAACAGACAACAACGCTGCCAATGGCCAGCCACCAGCGGCGGGTAAAGTATATGCTGCGCACAAATTCCACTAGCGCGGTACCTCAATTTGCTCGACGATCTCTTTGATTACAGTCTCTGGACGGACCCCTTCCATCTCTTTTTCCGGCGTCAGCAAAATGCGATGTTGCAAAACTGGGTAGGTGATAGCAAGAATATCTTCGGGCGTAACAAAATCGCGACCCTGCATGGCGGCCATGGCTTTGGCACCACCCATAATGGCCAGCGAGGCGCGCGGTGAAGCACCAAGATACAGCGAGCCGTGCTTGCGGGTCTGCTGGACGATCTCAACGATATACTCCATCAGATGCGCCTCCAGATGCACCGCCTTGACCACGTTCTGGTAGGCCACCAAACGCTCGGCCGTTACCACCGGCTGCACCACCTCAACTTCGCTGCGGTCGCGGCGTTCCGCTGCTTGGCAGAGGATGCGGACCTCCTCTGCCGCCGTCGGGTACTCTACCTGAATCTTAAAGAGGAAACGGTCCAATTGAGCTTCCGGCAGCTGGTAGGTACCCTCCTGTTCGATCGGATTCTGGGTCGCGATCACCATAAACGGCTGCTCCATCGGCCGGGTCACCCCGTCAAAAGTCACCTGGCGCTCTTCCATTACTTCAAAGAGGGCCGATTGGGTTTTGGCCGGGGCGCGGTTGATCTCGTCTATCAAGATCATATTGGAAAAAATAGGCCCCTGCCTAAACTCAAATTCAGCAGTCTTGACATTAAATATCGAAGCCCCGAGCACGTCGATAGGCATCAGATCCGGCGTAAACTGTATTCTAGAAAAACCGGTCGAGAACACGCGGGCGATCAGCTTAGCGGTCAGCGTTTTGGCAATGCCGGGAACCCCCTCGATCAACACATGGCCCTGGGCCAGCGCAGCGGCGATCAATAAATCGACCATCTGTCGCTGCCCGATGACCACTTTCTGCACCTCATTATTTATCGCTTCGACCGCTTCTTGTAATTCGGTCAGGTCCAAACGCTGCGGAAATTGCTCGGCCATAGTCTTATCAAACCCTCTCGTGGTGAAACGTTTCAAGGCGGCGATTAAATGCAGCCAACTCCTCGTCCGCAATCGCATCTGCGCTATCAATTTTCTTTATATCGTCGCACAACTCGGCGATTTGCGCCGCGGGTTTTCCCGTTTTGTCGGCGACTCTGGTGGACCACTCAGCGCTGGTATAGGGCAGGTCCACTCCCCAATGAGTACGGACGTGCTCAAGGAAATATTTGACTTTCTTGGCGGCGATATTTTTGTGATCGCCTTGCTGGTAGTACAGCCGACCGACGGTTTCGACAAACTCCAGTGTGTGGTTGGGCAAAGGCTCGATCACGGGAATGACGCGCTGCCGTCTCTTGCCCTCAAAAGCGATACAGAGCACCAATGCGGCCAGCACTAAACACAGAGCCCATTTTAATGGCGCGCGGCTGAGAATATAACGAATAGGCGTCGCCACCACCTCTCGACTAACCTTATAATATTCATCCCAAAAAGTATCCTGCACCGGCAAGTGCGACAGCGCTTTTACGACATAGTCGCCGTTGTCAGCAGCCAGCATATTGTAATTGGTAAACGCCAAGGGAATACTGCTCAACCAGAGATTGCCCTGCCCCCAGCGCAGCTTAATGAAATTGACCTGATCCTGGTCATTAACTCCCAAAACCACCGTCTTTGTAGTATCAAAAGAAGAAAAGTAAAACATCGCCGTGCCCGTCTTATATCGGTACCCCTCGCTTTTGAGGGCGGCCTGGACAAAGTTGACGCCGACCGAATCGGGACGCAGAAAATTTCGCTCGGTCTTGACCTTCAGTGTGTCTGCCAGCTTGCCCCCGAATCGCTCTGCGGCAATAAAAACATGATTGCCGGCAGCAACAAAATCGAGCAAGATCTCGGCTTCGACTTTATCTGGAACAAAGGCACTGTTGACGAAAATATAATTGGTCTGCTCAAAGGAGCGCTCTTTGAGCAGCTTAAAAATCGACTCTTCGGTCACATCCACTGAGTGCTGCGGAAAAATGTGGGGCAGCACTTTCAGCAAGATATAATTGCCGTAAGGGATCTTGTCGGCCGCCGAAAAACTGGGCGACCAATTGAGCGGCGTCGGAGTCACTGCATGTAAGAGGACGGCCACTGCCGCACAGACGCCCAGCGCCAGATAATACTTTAGATCCTTTTTCAAACGCGCCCCGCAACTTCGTGGTCAAATTGGCGGAAAAAAGCCTCCGTTCTGCCAAAGGCGCTTTCCTCCAATGACACATCGCCGTACCAGATATACTCAAAATGCCGAGTGATCTCGGCAAACGACGGCCGCAACGGCGACGCCCCCAATTCCCGCACATAGTCCTGATTGGTCTTGTCCACTTTCCAATAGATCAAATCCTGGTCGACCAATATCTGCAGCGCTCTCAGGTAATACAAACGCACCGCCGAACGGTAGTCCTCCTGGGCGACGGCCTGCTGAATTCGCAGCCCAAAATCTATCGACTCGATGTGTTCTTCCTCATCGGCAAACTGCAGGATAGGCTTTGATTTATCGTGATAAAACAGTCCGCGCAAATGGGCACCAAATAATTGGCGGATGAGCAACCAGAGCCCCAGGCATACAAGCGCACCTAGAGCCAATTTATTCAACAACGGATAAGTATCCTCCCAGCCCATTTTCTGCACCTGCTGCCACAGCCACAACTGCAAAAGTTGCCAAAAGCTCATGGCGGTCGGCTGTCTATCGTAGAGGAATACGTCGTCGTTGAGATAGGGCATTAGAGCGTCGTTGGGCAATGGCCGCACCTCAACCACGGCAGTGTCCAGCGGTGCTCCATATTCTCTAACAGAGTCGGCGGCGGGCCGACCAATGGCCAGCACCGACAGCAGTAGGCTTAGACGCCAGATCTTGTTCCTCGTCCCGATGAGACTTTACTCCGCTTGGTCTTGCCCAAGGTTTTCTACCTTGTCCAACAAACCGGCCGCTTCTTTCTTTTCGACCAGGCTAAAATATTGCAAGGCAACACCTATCGTCGAAATAGCATAGGTGAAATAACCCAGCGAGGAAAAAAATCCCAGAATAATCGTGAAGACAGGATATTGAGCCATAGGACTGATAGTTCCCGGACTGCCCTCGGTGAAGGTTATAAAAAAAGTAAAGATCATTTGCGGCATTTGTATTATAGTGCTAAAAAACGACTGTATAATAACCAAGACTAGAATCAAACCCAATGTAGACCACCAGGCTCCCTTGACCAGTTGCCGCGCCCTGGAAAGCGCGCCAAAAAACGAACTGCGCTCGCGCAGGCGGATGATCGCGATAAGCGAATACGGCACAAACAGGTAAATAGCCGGAATGACTAGGAGCACCGTAGCCACCACCAACACGATAGTCGACCCGATAGAAGTAAAGAGCAATAAAAAGAAATCTCGTTTGACCGCCTGCCACACCTCTTCGGTCTGAAATCCTTCTGCCCCTTTCTCTATATAGAGAAGTATATATTGGTATAAGACGAGCAATAGTACGACGATGGAGAATAAAAACCCGACAAAGAGTCCGCCCCAGATAGGTAACTGGCTCAATATGGTGTCGAAATTAAAAGACTGGGGATCAAAATCAAAGGTCTGGACCTGGAGATAGAGCCCGAGAAAAGTAGCTAAGAGCACAAAAGGCCCAGCAATAAAAAGCAGATCCTTGCCCAACTTCTTAAAATTCTGGCCAATAAAAGAAAAAGTAGCATCGAGAATGTCGCTAAAGCCGCGCGCTTGACGAAATTCTATCGGATCTTTGGCTGGCATATTACGCCTCCTCACGATATTTGAGCTGTAAGGGATATATGATGAAATACCACAGAACAAAAACAAACGAAGTCAGAATAATACTGAGACTCAACCACATGGGCATCTCCGTATTATGGCGGGTCACAAAAGCTTCTAGAAAACCCGCCGCGACAAATAGCGGCACCAGCCCGATCACTATTTTGATCCCCTGCGCAGCCCCGCTGCGAAAAGACTGCAAACGCGAATACGTGCCCGGGAATAGAATACTATTGCCGACCACCAGGCCGGCGCTGCCCGCGATGACAATGGCCGAGATCTCCAAAGTACCGTGGATCCATACCGTCAAAAAAACATTGCTGAGTAAACCGTTCTCATAGAACAGATAGTGGAAAACCCCCAGCATTACTCCATCGTTGAAAAGCACGTACCCGGCCCCAAAAGAAAATAAAACACCGGCGCTAAAAGCCATAAAAGAAACGTAGATATTGTTAACCGTGAGCCCTAGAAACATATCGATCTGGTGCATGCTCTTGTAGACCGCCAACGGATCGTCGTCCTCCATATTGGCCAACGTCATATTAACATAGGCGTCCCCCAGAATCATGCGCACAAAACTGTCGTCATTGGCCGCCGACACCACCCCGACAAAAACTGCTAATGCGAAAATGACGCAGGCGTACAACAACTCGCGCTGGACCTGCGCAAAAAGCTGTGGCAGTTCGCAGGCCCAAAAACTAAAAAAACGTCGACTGGTCTCTTTCTTATTGCGATAGATTTTCTGATGGACCTTGGAGGTAAGCCCGTTGAGATAATTTACCGTCGGGCTCTGCGGGTAATACGTCCTAGCATAGGATAGATCGTCGGCCAATTCGATAAACAGCCGGGCCAATGTATCCGGATCGACCCGCTGCGCCGCGGCCAGCAATTCTTCAAATTCTTGCCACTTGGCAGCGTTGTGTTTGAGAAAAAGGACTTCCTGCATGATTTTACCTGTGCCAGTCGTATTCCATCTCCACAGCTCGGTTCTGCAACGGCAAATCGACGCGTTGCCCTGCCTGAGCCGCCGACTGCTTGAGAGCAAGTTCCACTTCGAGCGCTGTGGCCACTCGCCGACCCGAATTCTTGGGCTCGTCCAAACGACCTTCCAAACAATCGATGACATCGGCCAATCCGTAAATCGCCATACCGCCGATAATGACTATCTGGGGCCCGGGCCACGGCATCTCCACCCGTTGAGGACCGGCTGGCGTCTCCACATCCTGATAGAGCACCCACTTGGCGTAGGGACTGGGATGCAAGATTTCTCCGGCGCTGCCGCTAATGCGCAATGCCGGTGCCCCCTTCCTGAAATGCACCAATTGCCCACTCTGCGTACCCATAACGCCCTGCCCACGAAATTCGCCGCTGCCCGATTCGCGCTTGGCCTCATCGCCCACGCCAATGACCCAGGCCGGCGCCTCGTCAACAAAATAAGACCAGTTCTGGTGCTGCGATAGGTTCTGATCCGATATCGCCTCAATCGAGAGAATCTCGCCGATGGCCCCACTGGTCATCAACTCTTTGGCCTGGGCAAAGGAAGGATGGTTGGTCGAAATGGCCCCAGTACACAACGGCACGCCGGCGGCAGCACAGGTCTCCACCATGCGATCGGCTTCTTCTAGAGAATAGGCGATGGGTTTTTCAGTGATGATGCCCTTGGCGCCGCACTCCACTGCATAACAGGTCAGTTCCGACCGTCCTTTGGTGTTGGAAGAAATCGCCACGATGTCGGGTTTCTCTTGGCGCAACATTTCTTTGGCGTCGGTATATAACGCTTGGACATCGTAACGCTGCTCAAATGCCGCCAAGCGCTTGCGATCGCGCTCGGCGGCGGCGACCAATTCGATTTCCGGCCGGTCCCACAGCGCTTCGGAATAACTGGTCGGCACAAAATCCTGGTGCATATAGCGCTTGTGGTAAGGAAATTTTCGATGGATGTTCAGTTCGGGGGTCGGCCGGTCAATATCGTCGACGTGCCATACCCCCATGCGCTGTGCCAAATCGTAGAGCAATCCCATCCAACCCAACCCAATGACGGCACCGCGGTACTTTGCCATATTGCCTCTCCTCTTGGGTACGATCGATCATAGCAGTCTATTCGGGCTTATTATAGAACACTGGGCGAGGCAAGGCAATCTATTCGTGGGGTATCAAAGTAGACTTTAGGTAAGTCGGTGAGTACTTTTAAGCGAAAGTCGGCTGTGCAATAGCGGTACTCGACTCGCCCGCCTTACCCGACTGAGAAGAAGCAGATGTCAAAAATTCTTGATCTCGAGTTCTTATACTATTTCTCCTGCGCTTCGATGTACGTTTTGGAAGCTAAAATCAAGAGTTTAGACGAAGGCGCTCCACCTGATAGAGTCTTTCATTGGCTTTGCTATGACCGGACCACTCAACAATTCCAAAAGTTAGACTTCAAATCAATGGGTTCGGAAGATAACCGGAATTACCGCAAGTTTGTACAAGGTGAGCTTTGGTTTGATGCATCCGCAGCTCGACTGGAATGGCAAGCCGGGACAATTACAAAGGAAGTTACACTCGAGGTCAATCAACCAAATACACTTCCAGACGAACTCAACTCGCAAGTCCAATATTTTCTCCATGGCCTATTTGGCCATGCTCTATAACACAAACACTTATTTAAAATCCAGAGGGGGAACGGACAATGGCCGCCAAAGCTTCTGTATTCATCGCTACCAGCCTAGACGGCTTTATCGCGCGCAAAGACGGAGAATTAGACTGGCTCGACAAAGCCAACACCACTGTACCCCAGGGTGAAGACTGTGGTTATATAGCTTTCATGGAATCCGTTGACGTGCTCGTCATGGGCCGCAAATCCTACGAGAAAATATTAACCTTCGGCCAATGGCCCTACGGGGACAAACCCGTCGTTGTATTGAGCAGCAACCCGATAGATATTTCACCCCATCTGGCGTCTACTATAACACATTCTTCTGAAACGCCGGAAGTGCTCCACGCCAGACTAACGGACCAGGGTGCCAAGCGGCTGTATATCGACGGTGGAGTTACTATTCAACGATTTCTCGCCGCCGGCCTTATTCACGACCTTACAATCACCCTAATCCCCATTCTCTTAGGAGAGGGCTTACCTTTATTCGGGCTATTGGAGAAGGATATAAAACTAATACATATAGAAACAAAAGCTTTTGACTTTGGATTCGTTCAGATCAAGTACGAACTTAGCCCCCTTAGCAGCGACTAAACATTTTGCAAGGCGTACCAGCGATCGTAGTACGGGAGCAGGGCGGGCGGCAGGGCAGCGCGCACGCGGTCGGAGAGACGCCATTCAAAACGTGAATCGACTTCTTTTACCATGGGTTCATCGAGCCGGTACTTAGCCCAGCTGGCGGCCAGGGTTAGGCGTTCCACATTCTTGCTCATGGTGCCACGGTGGATGGTATTGCCACTCCAAAACGCCACCTGACCAGGGCACAGGTTAATAGTCAATTGATCCGGCAGATCGATGTGGGGATTGTTGACTAGGCAATCGCGCTCAAGCTCAGTGCGATTGCGGCGATGACTGCCGGGCACAATCTGCAGACAGTTATCTTCTACCAGAGGAAGGTACCACCTGAAATCGACTATGGGTTTGTTGAGGATCTCCATCTCCCTTTGCAGCGAGGGATCTTTCTCTATGTCGCGGTGCCAGCCGCCAGGAAAGTCATCGCTGTGGGGGTTGGTGCGCAGATCGATCCAGCCCATGCGTAACTCTTCGCCCATAAAAGCACGGCAGCACGCCATGAAAGGCTCGTAGAGCAAATACTCTGCAAAGATGGGTTCGCCAAACTGCGGATCTATAAGACCGCGGATACACCAGGGATCCCCGGGCGTCGACCAGTGCGTAAAGACGTCTACTTCTCCAGCGCGCACCTTGGCTTTGACGCGCCGGCAAGCCGCCTCGACCTCGGCAAACATTGCGGGCGGCAGCAAATCGTCGACAACAAAATAACCGTCTTCCATGTACTGATTTTTATGTACTTCAGTGATCATACGGTATGATCTCCTAATTGAGATATAACAGTAGTTTGTTGTTATCGGGAATAGAGGCAAATCGGTTGTCCTTTTCCGAGTCTATCCAGCAACGCTTGCAGTGGAACAGGTGGAGGATCTTTGGACCCAGCTTGCCAGTATAGTTGAAGCT
>Ga0114996_10007320_pt1 | contig 12536 bp, 7 predicted proteins | sample ArcticOcean_MG_C_4_FD_87039 | JGI IMG/M metagenome (GOLD analysis project Ga0114996, IMG submission 87039) | Marine microbial communities from western Arctic Ocean - ArcticOcean_MG_CB4_134 | ecosystem: Environmental > Aquatic > Marine > Oceanic | place: Arctic Ocean: Canada Basin | collected... | reverse complement strand
ATACAAGTTGGCAGAAATCTAGATGAGGTCAACCGACTATTAGCGGTAAGAATTGGAGGTGGGCCCGTCCGGATTTGAACCGGAGTCTAACGGCCCCCAGCCGTCAAGTATGGACCAAGCTAACCCACGGGCCCGGGTGCTGGTAAGATTGACGAGAAGCGAAGCGCATATGGCCCTGACGGGCCTAGGCGAATCAGAGTTCTCGGGCTGTACTGAACGGTGCAACCGCATCGATCAAATCGATGTGTGATACAAACATTCTGCGACAGCAGTAGCGCTTGAGGCCTAGGTCCTCAAAGGTTGTAGCATCTAATGTGCCATCATTGTGAGATGCTTGGTAGCGATCCCACAAATGGCCAATTACCTTACCGCATGAAAAACATCTAACTGGTAATAACATCTCTCTACACCTCACCTATACGACTTCTGCCACTTCTTCCGAGCGCCACGACCCATCGGGTGCTTTGGTTCCTTGCGGCGAGGGTCATTGACGAGAAGGCTTCGGTCAAATCGGAGATACATATCTCGTAACTCCTCATCTTCGCCCTCAGCGCCGCCATTGTACTTGACTAAGCCACGAGCAATCGCCGTTCGAATAGCATCGACTTGACCCATTATTCCGCCACCGACGACATCAACAGCGATATCGACATCAGCCATTCGGCTCATCGCTTCAGCGATTTGCATCGGCTCAAGTGCCTTGCGCCGGGCGAGAGCAGGCGATAGAATCTCAATAGGTTCACTATTGATGCGAATGCGCCCCTGACCCTTACGGACGGTAGCGCGAGCAATCGCGGTCTTCCGCTTGCCGCTGGTGTTGACTATCTTCGCTATCTTCTTCTTTCTGGCCATCACTGGACACCTCCCCAACGACTACCATCAATTCCTAGAGCGATGGATACCTCGCCCAATCGGACGAATCGGTCCGGAAGTGGTCTGTCGATATTACTCAAATCAGCCCATTCGTGACCGTCTGGTAATTCATCCTTGGATAGTTCGTACGGAACACCAATCATTACGCGTAGGGCGCGGACTGCTTCGCGACCGGTACTATTCTTCTGATAAGGCAACATTCCACGAACGCTGCGCTTGAGAATTTGGTCAGGCATACGGGGGAAAAATGGGCCCTTGCGGGCGTGGTTCAACTCGTACTTGGCACGGTAATCGCTCAGGATTCTAGAGCGCTTTCCACTGATAATCGCGTGCTCGGAATTGATGATAATGACTCTATCATCACGACCTGCTCGCTTTCCAGAGAGCAATGCCTTAGCAGTCTCACTCGCTAAACGACCGAGCACCTTATCGGTGGCATCGTAAACATAAGTTGTCGCTTCAGCCAAGGATATGCACCCCTGTTCCCTTTGGGTTTTCTTTCATCAGCTCGCGTAGCGACAATACTCTGCCGCCAGCGTCTTCTATCTTCTTCCGGGCACCAGCACTCATGCTAAAGGCGGCGACGACCGGGCTGCCTTGCACACCGCCGCTACCGAGCAACTTGCCCGGCACCAGCACAACCGCATCCGCCGGCATGTACCGGCTGAGGCGGCTCAGGTTTGGCTGAGCCCAATTAGAACGGCTCCTTTCGAGCCTATTCGCGACGTCTCGCCATAGCGGAGCACCGGTCGACCGGGTTTGTGCCTTGAGGTCGGAGATTAGGCCGACCAAGGCCTCATTGGTCTTCGCGTTTCTCATTGACATATGACTCCCTCGACGTTTGGGGAGTCGCGGCGACCGGTCGACCTGTTATCAACCCATCGTGATTGCGCGACCACGGAATCGATGGGCTGCGCCAAGATAGGTGGCTGACAGATGGCGGCGAAGCGTTCATGGTGAGCGTCACCTACGAACGAAGCGATGTCCGAGTGGATGACCCTAATGACACATGCGATGCAGATGGACGAGAATGACTTCATCGGCACTCATCGAATACTAACAGAATGTCAAAATGCTGCAATGGCCGAGATGCAAGCAATGCTTGAGAATTCTCCAGACGTTTCACAGATGACGACCGCCTTGTACGGCGCCCTCTCCGCTTATGTGCAAGCAGTAAATCTACGAGCCAAAGCAGAGGGAGCAGAGCCTGGTGATCTAGACCATGCGTTTAGGATTGGACAATCGTATGGAGTATCTTGTGTAATCAATCATCTAATAGACGACCTAGTTGATCCGAATGCCGGTTCGATGCTCGCATCCCTCGATGACTTCAGTGATAGCTTCCACGATGAAATAACAGGCGAAATTGTCGACGCTGGCCTAACTGTGGAACTTCTGGACGCGAAGGGTAACATCATTCCTTAATCGTCCTGATATACTCATATATCTGACAATAGATTACACATTTGCTCTCTATTCTTCAAACACGAATATTCATCCTACGACCATCTGCTGATTAGTCGCAGTCAAGGCAATGCGCTACTCAAGCCGAATTCAACGATTTAAAGAAAATAATCGGACTCAGTTAAACGATGTTTACCGTTAACATTAGAAATACAAAATTATCGATATGGCTATCGCTAATGCCTGCCCAATGGCTCATTTAACTTCGTATCAGAGCGAAAATCCGCCTTCTGGTGTGTCTTCATCGATGCCTGCTAAGCGTGTTTTGCCTTCAGAATCAACGAATTCACCAGCCTTGGTCCGCTCCGTATAGAGTGAAGATTCACTCTCGTCATCTCGTGCGAGTAACGATTCGCCCAATGCGATTGAGAGACTGTTGACGACGCCTTGTAGAGTCGCAATTGCACGGTCACGCTGTGCAGCTCCAATCTGATGGTCGGAATATCTCGCCTCTTCAAAGATTGAAAGGAAGCCCGACAATTCTTCTGGTGCAGTGATTCCGCCTAACATGCGATGAACTGCATCTTCGAATTCTCGGGTCGTTTCGTATACCTTCTTCATCGCACCGCGTGAGCGGAAGAATCTGACAAGATCCTTGTAGCAGTTGAAAATCACCTGAATATACTCATTCGATGCTTGCAATGCCATCAAGGAATCGGTCAAGATACCTCGCAGTATCTCGATTCTGCGGCGTTCTGAGTAACGCTTCCACATTACGGCGCCGATCAACATCATGAACATCAATGCGATTAGTGTAGGTAACATATACTGCATCTGGAAAATTCCTGCTGATTCCTCAAGCACAGGTGGTGCTCCACGTTTCAACTCAGGTGTATTATTCAAGAAGGCTTCTTGGAAGTAAGGTGAATCTCTAAAATGAACATTAATTCTCCACATTCCATTCACCGCTTCAATCCCTTCCTCATCCGCGCCAGGCACGACTTCACCGGTGTAAGTCCAAGTGAAATTAGCGATACCTCGCTCATCGGTAGTGACATATTCAACATCATCAACTAGCCAATCAGTTCCATTCCAATATTCTCGAATAAACAAAATTGTCTCGCCTTCGACGGTGTGGGGCATCCGGTCGCGCATTATCTGAATCTCACCACTTACAATCTCGCCAGGTTGGTAGCCCTGAGGCCTTGCCCAAGTCTCATGCAGAATGATATCAACTCGGCTACGAACTAGCACTGAGACATCCATGAATGAACCGTTCACGACAGCGTTGGTCTCTGGGCGGCAACCACCCGGAACCTCCAACTTCGGCTCGTAAGCGACTCGTAAAGTCCTGAACCCCTCCCTTTTTTCGCCATCCGGTTCGACGCTCCGGCGGCTTGGATTCATCTCAGGGTCACCGGAGTACCACTTCAGCAAACCACTCTCATCAGCGGTGTGATAGGCAGCGATTGGGCGGGCATTTGACTCTGGGTCGAGATAGATGTTGAGACACTTGCCACCGAGCGTATTTCCATTCGATTGGGCAAGAATTGCATTGACATGGAATGGCTCTTTGAGGTATAATACTGGGAATACACTGCCATTCTGATAGGTGTAAGAATCCACATCCGTCAGGAATGGTCCAACTTCGAGCACTTGGAGAGTCGAATTTGAGAATACTGGGAACGTTCTCGTCGTGTTCAAACTCTGATAGCGGTACGCATCATTGTTATCATACGCTAGATACTGAACGGTTACACGTGCTTGGCCGGCCATCACACCTTGTAATGGACAGACGATTTCATAGTAACCCATATCATCTGTTTCACCTGGATCGCAAGCGTTTATTCCAATAGTACTACCCTGCATCTCATACGAAATTCGAATCGAACGATGGGTTAGGTTGCCACCGAGTTCATCGGTCAATCGGCCGGTTATAGTCATCGGCTTTTCAATAACCAAGCCGGTGTTCGGATCTACTTCAGAAGTGTAGACAATTTGGTCGTCGACGGCTAGCGAAGTTCGACCGATCAAACTGAACCCATCAACATTGTAACGCATCTCTCGGCGGAAATGCTCGCTGTTCGGAATCTGAGTACATGGATCCCAGGCTCCTTGGGCGAGTAACATCAATTCATCTAATTCTTGACACCCTTCGTGTGGAAGATTCTCTTCAAACCTCAGATAGACATTGACCGGCCCAAATCCATTCGGTAAGAAGGATTGTTGGTCATCCTTGAGCAACTGTGGGTCGAGTTGTATTTGGTGATGTATTGTCCCAGCATTAGGTTGCAATACTGCCATTATTTGTCGGTGTTGTCGATTATCAAAATCAATGCCTTCAAAGATAACGATGATATCTCCGCCATCACTCCCGTTCCCGTCCAACGCCTCACCACGGTCACGCAAAACAGGAGTCCGATTGTCATCTGTTACCTGAGCGGTGAATTCCCAAATTTCACCACTGCTACGCAGGTTTGGAGTTGTCGATTGCAGACTGACAAAAGTCCGTGAGACGACCCACATTTCCTGCGTGCTGGTCGAGCCCATCAAGCGAGAGTCGCCCGGGAATGAGAAATCAAGCGAGAAGTTCCCAAGTTCGTGGTCTTGAGTGATGTTCAAATCAATCTTGAAGATACCGTTGAGATCGGTTCTGGAGAGACCGCCGCTACCGTTCGCCGACCAAATCCATCCAACCGCAGTGTCGCGGACCGGCTGGAGGGCGTTATCGATAAGGCGCGCTTCGACCGTTGTATTCTGGCCACGATAGAGCCGCGGTAATGTCTGTAATTCGAATGAAGAAGTTCCTATCACTGAGACATTGACATATGCTCCAGTAGGTGCGAGAACATTGGTTTGATTACCTGTAAAGTAATAGTTTGAGTTAGTAAAGTCAACCCGAACACCGTATGTGCTCGCCTCATATTGAGTATACCACGTCCAATTGTAATCGAACGCCGCCTTGCCGCCACTCATTACTGGTGTTTCAGCATATCCTGTCTCTTTTCGTCCAGCAAAAATTCCATCGTGGTCAAGATCAACTTGCAAGGCCATCGGGTCGTATGGCCAAGGTGTGAAGGTTCGATTCATCACTTCGCCGATTACTCGGTAAGTCTCACCCGTGTGCATCTCAGGGATGATTTCACAGCGGACTGGACTATCTGGGTCTGACGCATCTATTGGCCCGCATGGTGGGACATCGAAATCACCGCCATTCTGCATTCTGATGAACCAATCTGTTGTGCTGGTTTGTAGGAATGGACGTAGACGAGCTGCTTCATCGAGTAACGAAGCTGGGTCACCATCCCAAAGTTGTGACCAAGACTTACCAACTGAGGCAATTGCGAATTCATCGGTATCGAGGTCACCACTCATATCGGTATCGAAGCCAGCGGCCATCAAACCTGGTTCACTGAACAACGCTCTCCAAGCGCCGTAACTTGAACCGGTAAAGACTTGAGCATCCCAATAGTAAACAGGATTGGTAGCAGGGACGATGATATCTGCCTCGACATACATTCTATGCATCGAACGGATGAAGAAAGTGTCAGTTTCATCACCTTCCATCCATTCCCATGGATTCTCTTGTGGGTTAGCAGCAGGATCCGCTGCGATATTCGTATCTATTCTTCCAACGAATTCATAATCACCAATCGGTAGACTTGTGTTAGTGTAATCATACCGTGCGAGAACATCATGTTCTTTCGTGAAATTATTCCAAATAACCTCTTCGTATCCGCCCGGCAAAATCCCAGCGCCATTACTGAGAGTCGAGTTCCAACTAACTTGTTTCCAAGCACCCTGATTGCCCGATTCTTGCACGAATGTTACGCTCGCATAACCACTCTCATCAGTACGGAATCCTTGTCCTGATGCATCGAACAATGTCGGGGTTGAGCGGTTGCCAAATGGTCCACCGCTAACTTGGAACACCATTGGAGCATAGATGATTCTCTTATCGTAGATGCCGCGCTCCCAATCTGCAGTATAATGCGCTTTGAAGTCGAGCCAGAGGGGTTGTTCATCACTTCGGAAATAGTTCCAAGCGACATAGTCGATTGTAGTATTAGCACGCACTTCAACCGGAACACTATCCGAAACACTCGAATCGTGAATGAACATCTCTGTCACTTCTGCATGAACTGTGTAAGTTGTATTATCACCGACATGCACATCTTCTGGGAAAAGGAATTGACCTACTGTGAAACTACCCCAAGCATTCGTTAGAACATCAATCGTTTCGACTGCGGAAGTACCGTTCATCGTCCAAACAAGGTGAACTTGAACGGGTAGCATCGGTGCCGGCTCGAATGTCCCATTCGGCCCCAACCACGCCACCGAGCCTGAGAAAATCGCAGGACTTCTCGAGTCAATCCACAATATTTCTGGGACTGACATATTGATCCGTGTAGCAATTTTGTCATCTTCATCGAGAATTCCGTCATTGTCACTATCCCAGTCGCTAGCTACATTTCCGAGCAAATCGGTTTGGCCTTGTTCGAGATGATCAAAGTCAGGGTCAGTGTGCGTGTCATTGTCATCGTCATCATCGATTGCGTCCGGACCTCGACTGGAATTAGTTGGATGGGCGATACCCACACCCCCGCCAAAGTCATCATGATCCCATGGGTTGGTTGATTCTGTGTCGTATCGGGTTGGCCAGAGCATTATCTCATCCTCATCCTCCATCCCATCCTGATCATCATCGAGATCGATATCATCCCGAATACCATCATCGTCGTGGTCCCAAGGACTCACCCATGGAGTTGCCGTCGCCATCTCAGCGCTGTTTGAACGACCGTCAGCATCCCAATCATCGTCCGCCCAATCAGGTATGCCATCATTATCGTGGTCATACGGCGATTGTTCTTCGCCGACAAAGCAAGTTAAATCTTGGACGACATCGAGTACTCCGTTATTGTCGTCATCGGGATCTTCTCCATCAGGAATCCCATCGTTATCATTGTCAACGTCATAATACTCTGGGAAAAGTAATCCTTGACCGAGTACACCTTTATCCCAAACGGATTGGAACCAACCATCGCCATCGGGGTCTGTATCGGTACCATCATCGTCGTTATCCTCACAATTGTCACCGATGAAGAAAGTACCAGGAGGCATCGTATTGGCGTCATCATCCCAGTCATCATCGGTATCGATCTCAAAATAATCCCAGATGCCGTCATTGTCATCATCTACATCCCAATGATCGTATAATCCATCGAAGTCATCGTCGAGATCTGCGGTATCATTGAACATACATGGCAGCGAATGAGACGAATTCCATCCTGCGCCACAGTCATCGTCGGGGTCTACATCGTCATCGATCATGTCTGCGAATTCGTCGGGAAAAAATTGATCTGGGCCATTGTCGCTATTCCAACTGAATAAGCCCTGCCCTAAACCAATCCAAGCGACCATCAGGTCGCGGTTGTGAGCGATATCATCATACTCAACTGCCGAAGTTACCTGCGAATTGAATTCAAAATGCCAGCAAGATGCGGCGGTACACTGCCAAGTATTACCTGAATTTGCTCCGTCATAATTACCCTGTGAAAAGGAAGCATCTGGTCGTGTGCTGTAAGGCCTAGTATGCTGCATATTAGATCCTGAATCGAGGGGAAGCATGTGATTCTTTGAGTAATCTAAACCACAAGCATAGCCTGCAACAGTAGTCCAACCACAAATACCCCAATCGGCCGTTCCGCCCATACGGAAATCATCAACATCTAACAACCCGTCATTATTCTCATCTTGGTCCCACCAATCGGGTAATCCGTCAGCGTCTTGATCAACATCTAATCCGTTGATGAGTGAATCGCCATCGCCGTCAATATCAGCATAATTACCACCATTATATTCATTTCCTCTAGACATGTAATACCAATAAAATTCAGGTATTCGGCCATTCGTAACGGGTGAAACCGTACCGTCAAATCCATTGTATGGTAGGACGAATCCTTCCGCAATAGTGAATGGATTTAGTAGAACCGACATATTCCAAAATTCACTCATGTTGGTCCCGTATAGTTGACCATCCGACCGACCATCTAGGTCACCGCCATCCCCTACAGGGTAGTATGGCTGATTAAAAATATCAGACTGATCGGTGTCTAGGATGCCACAATTTCCGTCGTCAGGATCGAATAAGTCGTTGATTCCATCGTTATCGTCATCCCAGTCAACATCATTTGCTAATCCATCGCCATCGATATCGGTATCGATTGAATTATCACCATCATCGCGCCACCGACTACCATTGATTTGATGCAAATCATCATCGTCATCAAGATCACAATTCCAATCAATATCCAAGAAATCGGGCACGCCATCGTTATCATCGTCCATGTCGATCCAATTGTTCATTCCATCGTTGTCCCAATCATTGTTTCCAACATACGACTTTCGTTCAGTTTGGCAGCGAAGATCGGGGTTCAGTGGGTTTTTGTTTGTTGGTGTTGGGCAATTCCAAGCCGCGACTACTGCACTGGTGTTCATCGGGAAGGAATCGTTCTCATTCTCAATTCCATCATTATCCAAATCCCATGGCTCGTCATTGATGTCCCAAGAGGGCGGACCAAGAGGATTATCTGGACTAGCAATACCGCCGAGATCGGTGTCGAACCAATCCCAAACTAAATCATAATCTTGGTCGAACTGGCGCCATCGGTCGTCATCTTGGTCCCGGTCATAATCGAGTTCACAGTCGGTGCCGATTGTTTCTAGTGCACCGGTTACGGGATAGTCTATCTGACCATCGCCATTATTATCGATTCGAAGGCAAACATCCTTGATGCCATCGTTATCATCATCCGGGTCATACATGTCGAGAATACCATCGTTGTCGTCATCGGTGTCAACGGAATCCGGAGTGCCATCATTATCATTATCTGGGTCCAAGAAATTTGGAATTCCGTCTCCATCTAAGTCGCCATCACGAATCTCGGTGAACGCGGGGTCATCTGGATGATACATCGCTTCAAGGTCTATGAATCGGAGTGAATGGCTGTAGGTTTGGTAACTCGCTTCGTTGAGCAGTACTGCGCTATCCCACATCGCACCACTCGAAGACATCAAGCCAGAGATACTCGCGTTGTACGGGTCTTGGTCTTCCCAATCATTACGGCCATCTCCGTCATCATCGTCATCAAAGTAATCTTGAATACCATCACCATCAAAGTCACATGGCCAAACGAATTGGTCGAGTTGCCCGTCGTTATCATCGTCTTCATCATATGACTCTCGCCCGCTACCATCTGGATCTTCATCAGGCACACCATCATTATCGTGGTCGAGAACATTCTGATCGACGAGATATCCGCTGCCTACCATAGTCGAAGTCCAAGGGTGAATTGCAGTGGGCTCAACATAGCGATCGGTGCTCACATTTTGTGGGTCAGCACCTTGAGTGTAATCGATTGGACCCTCAAGAATTCCATCATTATCATCATCCCAATCAAATTCATCTAGAATTCCGTCATTGTCGTGATCAAATGGGTCGGTACCAAAGCAACCGTCAAAACGCTCGATTAAATCAAAGATACCATCGTTGTCATCATCCTTGTCATCAAGATCGCCGATGCCGTCGTTATCGTGGTCTCCTGCATTGGTCTGTTCAAGGTGGAAACCACCAGTCTCTACCATCAATTCGAGGGCGGAAAGGTCGGCTACTTTACCATACAAAACGAGTGGGTCATTCCACATCGGGTCACTGAAAGCTTTACTGCTTGCAGACCCCCAACCACCAGCGCCGTGACCGGTCTCGATGCCACCCTGTCGCTCGCCGCCCTGCTCGGATGATTGAATCGGAGGACGAGGGCGTGCTGGAGCCCAAATGTCCTCATTCTGTTCATCATCGTCAGCGCTGACCAAAGGCAGCGTCGCGGCTATACTCGACAGCATCAAAAAAGTTAGTGTTAGTGAGAGAGATCGATGTCGTAGGACGCGCATCTTCTCCGCTTGTTCTCTTACATTTATCATGTTACCACCCAGTAGAAGCAAACGCCGACTTACGGCGCCTATATCAACGACTCGCAGCCCTTGAGCGGCTGCGTATCACGAGAACTGCCGAAGTATCAACAACCACCATTAAAATCTACAAATTCACATAATGAGATTCATGTGAATAGTAATTCTACAAAACTTCAAAATTGCCCACTTTGATAAAAATTATTTTTTTCTTAAATCAACTATCCTAAAATTTTCCCACAGAAAAGACATCTGGGCAACAAAGCCACACTCAATCACGATTCTTAGTGCTCTAGCCTTACCCCTCGGGTAGAGCATCAAACCAACTAGGTTTGCAAGATTGGTTGGCTCGGTTTGCGAAGTTTTTGGGGTCTGGAGGTTTGCATGGTTCACTAGATCCGCTAGGTTCACTAGGTCCGGCGCACCCAGGTGCACCACGGCCCGCTAGATTCGCTTTCGATGTTTCATATGAGCGATGAGTTTTACCGCAACCAACAAAAGGATAAAATCAAAGATTAGCAACTTGCTGAGGATGTTCGACACTGCATCATCTCGCTCAACGGACTCCGCATCAACTCCCAATATATCCGCACTATGCCCCCCATTGAATCCCTCATCAATTAGCATATCTACAGGAATTCTATTCGCCTCTTCAAACGATTCTTCGCCTGAGTTATAGGGGACTTGGTCGTCATCGGGAGGCGCGTTAACGAGAGAACTGGAGGGAGAAACGAAAGGAGCGAGGGAAGATGTGGAGTTAACCGATGAGGTATCCGAATCTACCGTTTCTTCCATTATATCAAACTCGGGCGGTACACCACCATCGCTTTCACCATCTTCTCCAGCACTACTCGCCTCGCCTGCGACAAAGGTTACCATCGGCAACAATAGCGTCAGGGCTGCCATAATAATCGCAGTTATACGGGTGTTTCGTGATTTGTTTTTATTATTTTGTATCGTTTCTTTTTCTGTACTCATTCGTTCAACTTCTTCATATTCAAGGAACCCGCAGTTTCCCTCTCACCGACAAAAACCAGTAGTCATTGAATTAATCTGCCGGGAGGGTGCTCTCACAGAGCATGGTGGGTGATGGTTCGGCTCAAGAATAAACCGAGTTTGACGTATTCTTATTAATCGAAACTAAAGAAAGCCGCTCCGAAAAAGGAGCGGCCCTCCGAGGACTGTAGCGCCCTCGGAGGTACCTGTTGCCGCTGAACAAGTCAGCGGACTGTGTTCGCGTCTGAGGTTTGACCGTTCAACTCTCGAGTTCGTCAGCGATACCATCGCCGTCGTCGTCGGGATCGACATGATCATCAATTCCGTCGTTGTCGTGGTCGAACTGACCCGTAAGGTCGTTTCCATCATTCGCTTCGAACCAGTCGGTGAGACCGTCGTTGTCGTCGTCGGTATCGAGCCGGTCGGTCATACCATCATTGTCATGGTCGTACCGCCAGTCACCGGTTGCACCGTCATACTCGTCGACGTCGAGGATTTCGTCGTTGTCGTCATCGGGGTCAACTCCGTCATTCAAACCGTCATTGTCGTGGTCTCGAGCGGCACTGCTGCCGTTCTCGTACACGTCATTGTGGTTATCGATGCCGTCGTTGTCGATGTCGAGGTCGTACGCGTCGTTGATGCCATCGTTGTCGTGATCGTAGATGTCCGTGTTCGGGTCACCGTCGTTCACTTCTTCCCGGTCGTCGATTCCGTCACCGTCATCGTCGTTATCTTCCGAGTCGTTCAATCCATCATTGTCGTGGTCCTCTGGGTTCGCGTCTGACGAGTCTGGGATGCCATCGTTGTCGTCATCGTTGTCGATGTCGTCTGGGATGCCGTCGCCGTCGTTGTCATTCTCACCGTTCTGCTCCTGGTTGTCGAGCTGCTGACCTTGCTGCTGGTCGGACTGTTCGCCCTGCTGGCCTTGTTGGCCGTTCTGGGTTTGACCTTGCTGCTGCTGGTTCTCACCATTCTGGTTCTCACCATTCTGGTCTTGTTGACCTTGTTGGCCTTGCTGGCCTCCTTGGTCTCCACCCTGCTGCTGCTGGCCCTGTCCATTGTCCTGCTGCTGGCCCTGCTGGCCTTGCTGGCCTTGCTGGCCTTGCTGGCCTTGCTGACCTTGCTGGCCTTGCTGGCCTTGCTGGCCTTGCTGGCCGGACTGCTGACCTTGCTGGGAACCTTGTCCCTGCTGGCCCTGCTGTCCTTGCTGGCCTTGCTGACCTTGCTGGCCTTGCTGACCTTGCTGGCCTTGCTGACCTTGGCCTTGACCTTGGCCTTGACCTTGGCCCTGACCT
>Ga0114996_10007318_pt1 | contig 12539 bp, 9 predicted proteins | sample ArcticOcean_MG_C_4_FD_87039 | JGI IMG/M metagenome (GOLD analysis project Ga0114996, IMG submission 87039) | Marine microbial communities from western Arctic Ocean - ArcticOcean_MG_CB4_134 | ecosystem: Environmental > Aquatic > Marine > Oceanic | place: Arctic Ocean: Canada Basin | collected... | reverse complement strand
TATCAAACCTATCCATGATCTTTCTCAGATCCTTCTCCACATCCGCTTTGGTAGCATAGGTCTTGGCAAACTCTTCCCTGGTATCTGTTACTCTTTTGCGAAGATCCGCTACTTGATTATTTATTCCCCGAATCCACCATACGAAAGAACCACAAGCCAAACTTAGTATAGCATTCCAAATCATAGTTGTATCGGCTGGCATTATCGTTCCCCCACTTCTGCCCCATGAAAGTTTTTATAGATATCCATAATATCTTTAAAAGCTTCTCTTACTGGTGGCCGTAAACCTGATCTTTCCTTTGTGGTCTTGGCCCACTTTTCCATATCTGCAAATTTAGGTAGAGCAGGCACAAATATTCCCTTCTTTAACATATTTATAAGCATTTTCTTATCTAATCTATTTGAAAATAAACCATCGTCAGTTACTGTTCTATAAATCTGTTCATTAGAAAGACCAAGACTTTTCGCTCTGGTAAAGAGATCATACATTTCCTTAGCCTGTTCATATTCTCTTTCCATAGACTCAGAATATGCATTGGTTAATTCAGTAGTTGTAGTAGGAGTTCTTTGTTGATAAGCTCTCCTAAAAGTTTTTCCAGCATCTCCCATACTACGTTTGATATCATTAATCTTATAACCAAGAACATCTTTTATGTCAAATGTCTCTGGCCTAACTCCAACTAAAGCCATCCATTGATCAGCCGCTTCTCGCTCTCGACCACTTTTAGTTATTCCAACAGCCGTATCATATGTCCAATCACCTAGTATTCTTCGTGTTCTTTCTTTACTATATCCTAGATTATAAGATTCATATATATTAGTAGCCTGTCGAACAATACCCGGTTCAAAAGCAGCCCAGAAAGCTCGACCAAGCCCCGCAGCAATTGCCCCTTTAGAATCATCTTCATATAATTGATTACCATATGCATCAACACCACTAAGTGCCTGAATAAGTGCACCAGCTAACATTGACGGCCCAAAGGCTTCTTTTAATGGCTCTATTAAAGCACTAGATACAGCATTATCAATAGATCCATCAATATCTGAATTCGTAGATAAAGCTCTCATCCCAGCTCGTATTGGATCTTGCCAGTTAGCCCACGGATTTAGATAACTTATATTCGTTCTACGAACCCTACCATCTTTTTCTTCACCAAGATAAAGAAAATTAGCACCTTTTTCCCAAGGTTGAGTAAAAGCTTGAAGAGCTTCCATTTTTGTATATGGTAATACCTGTCCTGTATCCTCATCAATAACTGGTTTATCCATACCCATCATATTGGCAGAGCCATAAGCCAAAGCAGGAGCAGCAGATTGTGCAGCTATGATAGATCCTAATCTAATTACACCCGACTTTCGTTGCGCTTGTCCCTTTAGTTGGCCCGGAATTTCCTCTGCACCATCACCTATCTTAGTCATAGCAGGTTGGCCAAGCTTCGTCATTGCATGACCTTCTTTTATATCTCGTAAGGCAGTCTTAATAATAGCTGTTTGTGTTCGTAACATCTCTGTGGTAAATGCCAGGAAGTCAGCCGCTGGTAAAAGTCTTGCTCTTCGTACAAACTGTGGAACACCCGCATAGTTTTGCATATGCTTTGCTACTTGATTTGCTGCATACTCATCGAGTTTAGTAATCTCTACTTTAATCCCATCTCCTGTCAGAAACGATTTTGATTCAATTACTTCATCTGGAATAATATCTCGGTCAAGCAGAACCTGTCTATAGTTTTTCTTTTCATTTATAAAACCAAACATTTTCCAGACATCATCCATTGACTGATATAATTTTACAGCACTTGTATTTATCTGTCTGGCCTTCTTAGCCAAACCTGCCTTCGATATCAAATCTGGATTTGATAAATCGAAAAAAGAAGAAGAGCCTGCATCTTTTAATGCTCCTCTGAATGATCCGATATCTGTACCACTTTGTAAGAATCCCAGAGCCATTCCTTTTTCAATCTCAGCATTAAGAGCATCATTACTATAAGAACCCAAACCTCTTGCCACATGAGTCATTTCTTTTATCGCACCGGGTCGCATATATCCAGCTCCCAGGGACATCCAACCAGCACCTAGGAAGTTACGTGCTAAAGCCGTAGCACTATAAACAACTTTAGCTGCTCTGGCATGAGCTTGCGCTCCTAGTAAAAGTCGAACAGCACGAGACTCAGTTAAACGAGTACTAAATTCATTTCCATTAAAGATTGCATCAGCAACTTCCTTATAAGCATACATACCAGTTAAAGGACTTTTCATATCTTCCAAGACTGGTGTTTTTGCTAAGGGATCTTGTAAACTTTTTTGTCTGCCAAACTGAGATTCTAAGTCTACCATATCAGGAAGTTTTTCTTTTGACACTCCTTTGATCAAACCCTTACTTCCAAGGTCAGCAATTAATTTTTCATACTTAGCTTGCTCCACAGTTTTAGCTAATCTCATAATGGTCTTTGCATAGTTTGTATATGGATCTTCATATTCACCTAGTAATTTTCGTATTGGTGCTGGAATATCTCCCCGATGTTTTAGTATTTTTAATGGAGCTATCTTTGACATATTAGGAGAATTAAAAACTGCCTCTAAAGCATCTTCTCCATTAACATCAATAAGTTTAGTTATTGTAGTTTGTATTGTACCATTTGGACCCATATAAGCATTGTATAATGCTAGTTCTGTTTCATTCAGAGTCTCTTCAGGAGGAGTACCCTTTCTACGATTGACTTTCTGATATACTTTATTAAATTCTTTATTACTACCTAGAGCTTTATCTGTAAGCCAATCAGAGGCACCTGATTTTACTTTAGCACTGACAGTCTTATTCCAATTGGGATTATCATAAGCTTCAAAAGAACGTGTAACATAAAGTTCTGAAGAACCATCCTTCATTGATGCACTTATTTTAGCCTTTAGTTCTGATTTTGGTTTAATTCTACCAGTTTTAATAAGTCTACTTTGCAGATCTTTTATGCTCTCCCGCATACTTCCCTCGCCCACAAGTTCCCTCACAACATTAATTCGACCAGCTGCCAGTAACCTTTCCATAGCAGCTACATCTCCACGAAAAGTTTTATTCATTAAAGAAATATCATCTGGGCCAATCTCATTTAGATTCTTAGTACCATAATCCTTTTTAAATGCCCTATCTAAACTATACTTTCGAGTAGCAATATGATGTTCCATTTGAGTTTGAAGAGAATCAACAGCCCTACGTGCTATGGCAATCTCATCCGTCACTTCTCTAGTTTTTCCTGCGACCGGATTAGAATAAATTCCACGTTTAACTTTTCCTATAATTTCTTCAAACCATGTCCTTCCTTCCGCCCTATCAGCAGGTCTTAAAGGTTCACTTGTTGTTATCTTCTTTGTCCGATAGACACCATTACTAACTTTTTCTAGTTCAGAAAAGCCTTCATTTGCAAACTCTCTATTGATATCTTTCAACTTAGTCTTTGTAAAGTTCTTACCTTCGCCTACATTTATTGTAAGAATACCATCTTCAACCAAGTCTCTTTGTGCTTCTTGTGCTATCCTTCCTGCCTCTGCCGGTCCAGTAGTTCTTAACATTTCTATTTGAGTTTCAGGCAGAAGATCCTTGGCTTCATCTTCGGCAATTTTATTTTGTCTTAGATATTTTTTCCGGCCAAGTCTTGAAGCACCCCAACTTGGAAGACCAACTATAAGACTGCCAAGTCCTGCTCCCATTAACGCAGACTGTGCTGTCTGCATATAATCTATATCCCCATAATCTTCATCAACATCAGACATAAAGGATTGGTATGCAACATCGTAACCAGTACCCCATCCAGCTCCAGATAAAGCTCCCTGACCAGCACGATTAATAGCCAGATTTTTAGCGGCTTCCCGATGTGCTTCTTTTAGAATAGCTTCATCTACAGCTCCAGCCTTTCCCTTTTTTCTAACAATCTGTTCGGCTACTTCTTCAGAAACTTCTCGCTTTATAAGTGCTTTTTTTAGTTGGCCTTTAAAGGCAAATTTAGCAGCAAGAGCAGCACCCCTACCTCCAAACATTCTGGGTAAAAGACCCCAACCAAAAGTTGATAATACAGTAGCACCTGTTATTGGATCTGTAACTGTATGATATACAGCATTCATAATAGAACCTACAGTAGGATCTGTTTCGTCCCACATATCTAGAGAATCTACCCATGCCTTCTTAACTTCATCTGACATACTTCCTGTATCGGCAGCAGTCAAACCTAGATTAGTTAGATCGTGTGCAAATTTAGAATGTCTGTTACGTAACCAGTAGCCTAGTTCTTTATCTGTACCCTTAAAGTTTTCACCTTCTTCATGTTCATATATAACACGAGAGTTCTTCAACCAATCAGTATTGGAATCCAGAGACTCCATTGTTACTTCTTCATCTTCAAAAGGATTAAAGCCTACAGGCACAGGTTCTCCGGTTGATGGAGAAGGTTCTACATCTTCAAAAGGATTAAAGCCTACCGGAACAGGTTCCCCAGCCCCCTCATTAACTGGAAGAGAAGGAGGAGGTGGGGTAGCTGTCTCGAAAGGATTAAAATCTACTGGAACTGGCTCTGCCATTACTTATCCTTATTTAGGTGAGGGTACTAGCGCCCATCCCTTGGGATTATCTGGCGTAGGATGTGGTATATACCACTGATCATCTGATGCCTTTCTTGCATTTGGATATTTTGGATGAATTTGAGGTTCGTTTACACCTTTTCTTTTAGCCCGTTCTTGTTCAACTCTTTCTAAAGCTTTCTGGACTGCCCAGACTTGGGTCTGATATTTAGTATTTCCAACTTGCTGAAAAAGTTTTAAAAATTCCGTATTAGCTAAATCCAGATCTGCTTGATAATCTATATATCCCTTAGAGTCTGTGTCGAGGAATTGATCTTTCCCTAATTTAATTGTTCCGTGTTCATCTAATACAAATCCATATTTAGCAGCAATAGAATCTTTCACTTCTTTCCATGCAGGGGTGAAAGACTTTCCTCCTAGACCAGCAGCTTTTGCTCTGGCTACAGCTACAGCTTTTTCTCTGTCAAGTTCAGCATCAGTCTCACGTTTATTAAGTGCTTCTAATTTCTTCTGTTGTTCTTTTGTTAGTTTTGCCTGACCTCGAAATCCTTTCTGAAGTGCTCCCATAGCATTTACCCATAAAGGATCGTTTGGATCACCCTCCATTAAACCTGAATATAAATCTTCCCAAGAAATTCCCGGAGCTTGTTCCTCTAGTTCTTTTCTTTCTCTTCCAATTAAACCTCTAATTGCTTCCGTTCCTATTTCTTTTTCTCGTCCTGCTGCTTCTTGCTTTAAAAGATTTGCTACGTCAGCCGCTGAAAAAGTAGGAGCTGGAGTTAGAGCTAGAGCTGGAGCTGGTGCAGCTACAGGTAGAGGAGGTTGTCCTCTTTCACTAAGGGTTGGGCGACGCCTTGGCGGACGGACGGGTCCACTATTTTGTCTATACACAACCGGAAGAGAAGCTATACCTCCACCAGTTTTTCTACCAGCAAGCCCTTGGGCAAGTCCTCCCCAAGTAAAGCCACCTGCTCCACCTCCACCCATACCATACATCTTGGCAGCAGTCATACCCAGACCTAGAAGCTGTTGACCTTTACTTGCACCCCCTGGCATAGGTTGTGTACTTGTCATAGTACGTTGCTGCATTAATGGATTACCGTAAACAAAGCCTGAATAATCGGCAAGTCGTTCTTCTGGATAAGCTTGCTCTTCTAAATGCCTAAAGTAGGCTTCATTTAAAGCTTCCTGGCCGACTGCCTGTTTGTCTTCTCCAACAGTTTTCAACAATCCTTGTTCAGTAATTCCAGAAGCAACTAATTGAGGTGCCATTCCTGCAATATCACCCGCTGCTGTTCTTTCTCTTTGTTGCTGCTGCTGGAATAAATTCTGTGCATCTTTGTAAGCCGACTGTAATCCCCTCGTTTCAATATCTCCCAGACGTTGCATCTGCGCTCTGCCAAGTTCACTTGCCTGAACACCAGCTCTGGTTCCCAGACCAGACATCCCTCCCGCAGCTACTGCCTGTTTCTCAAACGCTGGCATAATCTGACTTTCAAAAGATCTCTGGGCTTCCCGCTTCTCAATGTCTGTAACAGCACGTTGATACGGAGACATATATTCCTGTGCAACTTCTGGGGTAAACCTCTCAGTTAAACCAGTTCTATATTGTGCAAGGGCTTCTTCCTGAAGCGGCCTCTGTGTACCAACAAGAGCCTTTAGACCTTCTTGAGATTCAAGTTGTTCCACTGTCAAAGGAGCAATAGTTTGTCCAGGATATGCCTTATATCCTTCTTCCATTTGTTTTGTATATAATGTTTTAGCTGCCTCAAGAATCTCTTTGGCAAAAGGAGCAACCTCCTCTTGCAGTTTAGAGGATTGAACTACTTGCTGAGTTCGAGGTTCTTTTCCTCTTCCCCCAAGTATATCAAAAATACTCATTATCTAAACCCTTTCTATTAACGGTTTTAGCGCAGCTATTCCACTAATTTCTCTTGGCTGCTTTTCTGTCCCGTATGCCTTTTGTCTGATCTGTTTAACTGTTGCGTCCATAACATCAGCTCCCCTATCTGCATTACCATTCCCCAGAGCTGCCATTGTATGACTATCCACCACATACTCTGAAGGACTAACGGCAAGCGTAGCTACCTGTTTACCCCTCTCCTTGATTGGCATCCGTACATTATCTTCCATCCCATGTCCCTTACCCGGTACTCTTCCGGCAAACTCTCCCCCTCCTGCCAGACTAATTAAACCTCCAGTTTCCATAGGAACAGTCTCTGCTTCAACACTTTCCATAGGGACAGCCAATGTTTCCATAGTTTCTACAGGCTCTTGGGGTTCGTACATTCTTTCGAGTTCCTCAAGAATACTTCCCTCAACTCCCATTTTTACCATATTAGTAGCAATAGCTTCACGTAGTGGACCTAAAATATCATGCAAAGACCTAGGTTTTTCTGGTGTAAACAACGGAATAGATGTTCCTTGTTCCATAGCTTGGGGAATTGGAATTCCTGTTCCTTGTTGTTGAAGAGGTGATACTCCTTGTAGACCTCTACCTTCTTCAGCCCGCATACCTTTAAGTTCATCCATAGGATCATTACCTACAATTGGTGGTAGCGGAGGTGGCATTTGATTAGGAGGTAAAGCCATTACTTTAATCTTCCATAATTAGATTGAGGAGACGTTTGCTCTGCGATAAAGGTACTACTATTATACCCTATCGTCTTCGCTTTCCCAAACTGCTCTCGCTTCTCATCGAGACGTCGATGAAAAGGATCAATAGCTTGTCCGGTATTGTAGTTACCCAGGAGAGTACTACTATTTACCAGATCGAAATGTTCACCAAATGTTTTCATTAATTCAAATCCTGCCACGATGTTTCAGCTCCAAGACTTACATATCCTTTAAACTTTCCTGTACTTGCAGAGTATGCGATATCTCCCTTACGAGGTCTACCTATATTAGTTACTGTAACAACTCTGTAAATATTTGTTGATGGTCTGGCATCAATTTCCATATCACGACTATCCAAATCACTAATTAATACAGAACCCCACCTTTGTATTTCCTGATACATCTCTTTAATATTTTCCACATGTAATGCAAATGGTAGTGTAGGGTATCTTGCCATTATCTGCTCCCATCCCCTTGCAGTCCAAGCCGGATTGATCCCCATCTCCAACTTGCATTATTAGACGCACAAGATACCCTCACCTTTGCTTGCCTTCCTCTCGATCTAAAGTTTACCTTCTGTGTTGTCTTATAGATATCAAATTCTTTTGTCACACTATCTGTACTTTCAGGATACTCCTTGGTGATAATCTTCATCTTGATTTTACCACCAGATAAATCATAATCTGGAATAATTTTATTCATAAACATAATGGCATTACCATCGGCTACATCAAAATCACCAGATTCGATATAGGATACAAGAGTTTCACCACTTCCTGTGAATACATCCACTGGCTCATTATTATAAATATTATTACCAGATGCTGTGACTCCTGTGGTAATCGTATTTCCAAAAACTTCCGTGCCTGCAAAAGTAGTGAAAATCATCTCTCCGTACACCCAATAATTTTCCTCAGGATTAAAAATTACATACTTATCACATTCAGTTCCACTTCCTGAAGGATATAACCATATAATTTCTCTGAACTCTGAGTTAATACCAGCATATACTTTATCGTAATAAGAAGAATTAATATCATTAAAGATATATCGTCGTACTGTACAAGGAATTATTTCAACCTGACCTGTATATCGATAGAAATTATCGTAGCCCATCCAGTAAGTAACACCGTTGTAATCAACCCCGGCGTGAGGACCAATCATTCCACAATTCGTACCCGCCTGATTAAACCGAAATGTAAAGGGTGGTCCAACGAACTCCATCAACCAGAGTGAATTATCTGTCCAGATATTAATAGCACCTTTTGCCCGAACACCTCCAATAATCTTAGTTCCATCTGTCAGGACAACCTCCCCAGAAGTTGAACTTACTGAGGGAACCCAATTAGTTCTGTCATCTTGATCGGACCAGCGAACCAACATTGGATTGAATGTTCCACTTACCGTCGCAGTTGCTGAATATTCATTAGAACCAAGAGCAATCAAGTGTCTATCATTGGGAGACACAATAATAGAGTTCACGCTAATAGGAGACGTGGTAATTGAGGTTGCCCGAGCTGGGGTCGTGGAAGCATCCGAATCAAAATAAAATATATTAGTTCCACTTCTATTTGCTATGACATCCTCTCCCCAGTTATCCAGACTCCACTGTGCAATCTTAATCACAAGACCTGAAGCACTGGCTGAGGCAGGTTCACTGTAAGCTCTGTAGGGAGTGCCTATACTGCCAGCTACTTGAGGATATATTCTGGCAGTCATTGCCAGATTGGATGTAGCATTCTCTGTGGCTGATGCAGCCGTATTAACATTTATAATAATCTGTGTGCTAGCTATAGATACGATAGTAAACTCTGGACCTCCAACATCAACAGACCCTACTGAAGATCGAGTTAGAATTAGGTTTCCTCCCACAGTAACAGGATGAGCTGCCACACTTGAAGGTATAAATATTATAGTATCATTTGCAACCCCATTATGTGCGGCGGCACAAGAAACCGTCACCAATGTATTACTTCCTGTGGTGGATATCTTGCTAATTCCCACAGACGTTGGATCAGCCGCATTATAAGAAGCAGCAGTATATCCCACATCAGCAGCAGCCACTGAAGCACCTGTGGGAATATAGTAATTGAATGTGGCCTTTCCCTTGGCCGATTCTGTGCTGGCCGCATTACCAGTAACACTGATTGTAAACACAGCCCCACTAACAACAGAAGTAATAGGATAGACATTCCCGCTTAGACTGACATTACTACTTCCAATAGCTGATGTAGAGGTAAAGTAAACATAATCTCCCTCAGCCCTACCGTGAGCGGCATCGGAACAGCAAACTCTGGTAGTACCCACAGATGTACCAAAACAAGCCGTTAATGTTGCATACACTTGAATGGGAGTTATATCATATATAGAATCTCCATCATGTTCGTATAGTTTATCAGGAGTGCCAAATAATGCTCTGGCTTTAGAGTCTGCATCTGTCCAAGTTATTAGATCTCTGGCAGATCCATCGAAAGTCGTGCTAGTTCTTACTTCATAACCACGCATATTCTGAGGACGATTGGCACGAAACCGAACACGATTCCCATCGTACCAACTCTGTCCCTCGGCATATTGCGTAGTTTCTCTATTGAAACCTTGCCGAAAATCAAATTTTGCGAGTTTTGTTGTCATTATCTAGTGAAATTTCTTATTAGAATAGAATCGACTTTGGTTGTTGTTCGCACCGCATAGAATACAATATCTACTCCTGAAGTAGTACTTGTTAATGCAGAAATTGTGCCACCTGGAAACTGGTAAACAGTATTAAAACTTAAAGTACGACCACCTGTAGAATCCTGTTGTACTACTATTTGCCCTGTCTGTCCTATGTTAGTTGTGGTATTTGTTGGTGCAGCCAGAGTCCTATTTCCTGCAAGAGTTACTATAAAGACATTCCCAGTATTAAGATCTACTGCCACAGAAGTAGCATCTGTTAGAGTTACTATTGGAGTAAAGGCACCAACAGTAAACTTCCCCTTTCCTGAGACAGTTACCGTGCTACCAAAGTATGCAGCACCTCCCACACTAAGTGTTCCACCAATGACGGCATTACCAACTATATTTACTGCACCACTAAGACTTGTAGCACCTTGTACAGCTAGGGTTCCAGTAGCGGTGATATTTGAAAAGTTAGTTTGAGCAACAGGTAGAACAGTAGTTCCATTAGTGATATAGAATCCAGTGGCACCACCCGAAAGTGTAACACCCGTATTACCAGCAACTTTTAGTACTACAGTATCACTACTATCATTGTAGGATACGGAGTTCTTTACAATATATGACTTGGAATTATTAGGAATAAGGACAACAATATCATTGTATGCTCCACCAACGCTTCCTTTAAATTCTAGGATAGCAGATCGTGACTGATCGCCTGCTCCCTGATTGTTAGTTAGGGTAACAGTTGCAGCACTACCCAAAGATACAGTAGTATACCCAGCAACAGCATCATCTATAAGACTAATAACCCCATTATTAAGAACCTGTCCCCATGTATTAGGATTATCCCCGTCTCCTTGTTTGGTTAGACGAATATTACTTGTATATGTAGACGCCATTTACTTTTCTCCCAGTACTCTCTTGTAAATCTTTATTCTCTTTCTTATTCTGTAGCAGAAAAGGAGTGCCACTTTGTCCTATAAAATACATACACGACGTACCACTTGCGTTTTTCACTGTGACACTCCAGAACCCATTTTCTCCCAACAATAGTTGTAAAATATTAAACTGATCTATAATTCCCACGAAAACCCTTGTATCATCTTTTTGTGCCTCGTCTAGTTTTTCAGTAATACCACAATAAGCCGTAACTACCTCAAGAGTCTCCTTTATTGTAACGGCGTCTTCTTGTGCATAAACCTTTCCCGTTAAAAGAAAGACACATAGAAACGTACAAAGAACTTTAAAGATCATTATTCCTCCAATTCCGGCCAGTCGTATAGTATGCCAGACTTTGTTTGTGAACCGTTATCATTAGTACGATACACGACAAATAATTCAACTATTTCTTCTATGGTTGAAGCTGCATCAATAGCTGATTTCATAGCATCACCTTGAACTCTGATAGAATCTCTCCAGGATTGAATATGAACGGGAATCTCCACAGACTTATCAATCTTCCTAATATACAGCCAGTCAGTCTGAATTAGCAGCGAACCCTGTTGTGAATTAATAGTCTCTTTTAAAGAAGATTTAACTCCCTGAGTTACATGTTGCTTACCTTCCCCATCCAAGACAGGATTACCATCTCTATCTACCGTATTAATATCCTCCAGAGACTTGGGAGTTTCATTAATACTACCATCACGATTTTGTGACCATGTATATAGTCTGGAATCTGGAGGACTCTCCTGTATAATTTCCTTGATACCCATTGAAGCTTTGTAATCTTCTTTCCAGATTTGCCAGTTACCCGGTTGTTGAGTACCATTTTCGTCTCTCCACGTCTTACCAGGACGGATTATCTGGCCCGTAGGTTCGTGTTTAAATATAATTACCATCTATCTTACCTCGCATTTGCGGTTTTGAAGGGTGTTTCAGCAAAGGCTGCGAAAATATAAGTGCTGTCACTACCATTTGTTTCCGTATCAGTTCCTCTTATCTTGAATCCATTAGAAAGAAGATCATTATACTGTGCTGCACCAGTATTACCCGCCGCATTACTATTTGCAGCAAGTGATGTAGTTATAACATTGTAAGGGCCACGCTGATTATCCCACATTTTCCAATCACTAGTGTCGTTAGTTCTTTTAGTCATTACAAATGCTGGCGTGAATCCACACCAAACAAACGGCCCATCTGCTGAACCATTACCTGTGTAAGATCCAAACTTACTGAATCCCTCTACTCCAGCCCAGAGGTAGGCAACAAATAATTTAGTATTGGTGTTTGTTCGCCCCCCAGTTCCTACTGAAAATACACTGCTTGTTGGTGCAGTATCATTCCAGAAGGTAGCAGCATCTTGAGTTGCGGCAGTAGAGTCTAATGTTAATGCATCTGTCGCAGGAGCAGCAGTATTGGATGCGTGATAAACGGTCCAATTATCTACCGCATCTCTAATCTTAACAATTATAAGCTCTGGAACCGCACCCAATGAATGAGAAATAGTTCTGTTTGTAGCGTTTCCAGTATATCCAACTATGTCAAATCCCGGTGTGGCACTTTCCAGCCACTGCCACCCGACATACTTCTCGCTAGATGTATTCACCTTTACATCAGCGCCAACGCTGAAACCATCCGAATCGAATGACAGAAGCGTATCGGCATCTGTTACTTCTGCTGCTGTTGAATCAGAGGCCAGCAACTCTGTTGCTCCTCGAACCGAATCAAAAAGACAGTGACCATCAGTAGCATCTCGATTT
>Ga0114996_10007315_pt1 | contig 12539 bp, 4 predicted proteins | sample ArcticOcean_MG_C_4_FD_87039 | JGI IMG/M metagenome (GOLD analysis project Ga0114996, IMG submission 87039) | Marine microbial communities from western Arctic Ocean - ArcticOcean_MG_CB4_134 | ecosystem: Environmental > Aquatic > Marine > Oceanic | place: Arctic Ocean: Canada Basin | collected... | reverse complement strand
TGGTGTACATCCTAGATACTCTCAATACTACATAAGAAGGTATAGAATATCAGCTAATGACCCATTATTTAGAATGATGAAAGAAAAGGGCATACCATGTAATCCTGAAAATGGACAAACCGAACAAATGGCTAACACTTGGGTTTTAGAATTTCCAGTTAAATCGCCAGATGGTTGTATAACTCGTAAAGATGTAACAGCTATGGACCAATTGAAACATTACAAAGATTTGCAACATAATTGGTGTGAGCACAACGCAAGTATGACTGTTTATGTCAGAGAACATGAGTGGTTTGAAGTGGGTAACTGGGTATATAAAAACTGGGAAATAATCAATGGTGTGTCGTTTTTACCATATGATGGTGGACACTATAAATTAGCTCCATATGAGGAAATTGACGTCCATACCTACGAAAGGCTTATAAAGGCCCTCCCCATAATAGATTATAGCATGCTCTCTAAATATGAACTTGAGGACAACACTCAGGGTAAACAAGAGCTAGCGTGTGTAGGAGATAAGTGTGACATCTGAATTAGATTTAACAGGACAAGCTCGTAAAATGGGCAGAAACGCAGGATTAAAAAAGGACGGTACTTTGGACAGTGTTCATTCCGTTCATGGTGTAGAATTACAAGAAGGTAGTATTGTAGCTAGAACGCAACAACCTGATGTGCCAGACTCTAAAGGTCTTGGTGATACAGACCGAGCTAAATATAATAAAAATATTAAGAGTTACTAATATAGTCTGATATTAACACGGGTTGTCGGTTGAGATTTAGTTTACAAACTGAACCTTTATCATTATAAGTTATATTTTTAGAAACGACCCTATGGTTGTTTAATGCTAATTCGTCTTCAGGTACTATTAATCTGACTATAGAACCCAAACCTATATCATAAGCTTTTGTGTTTGTTAGGGAAATTTCAGTTGTATTTGTCTTTTTAGATATAACTTCAAACAAAGCAGCTTCTGTGGCAGAAGCCGTATCTAAAAACTTTCCTTTTATAGAAGAACCTATCAACCCTTGAGGTAAATTACCATCCTGATAAGAAATTGTTTTTCCATCCTTTGTTGAAACATTAATATAAGAAGGAACAGCTCTTACCTTATGAGAATATTTATCTATACCATCTAGATAAGCAAAAGTAGCAGATGGTTCACTATCCAAAGACTTATCCCTTACAAAAACTATATTAGAATTATTACCATCGTCTATCATATCTATATTGTATTTATATAACACACCATCATTTATATTATCTTCGTCGGCATAGGTCTTGAGTTGTTTTAACGCTAGATTGTAAGGCCCTTGATTTTCCCCTCTTACGTTTTTCATGATTGCTGGGGGTGACATTTCATTTAGCATATCTAAACCAATTCTTGTCACACCTCCAATATTGACTCTATCTTGTATAATATCAGATAAATATTGAGAAACTGTATATCCATCATAATTAGATGTGTCAGTTAAAGAAATGGTTTGTGCGTCTTTTCCTTGTATATAAGTTCTACCATCGTAAGCAGTAATTTTTATATCTTTATCACTTGGTTTTATTTGGCGTATAAACCCTCTAAATATAGGAACACTATCTTCCGAGCCATAGTTTAAATAGAATTTTATTTCTTTATTAAGTAATTTAGATTCCTGCATATCACTATCATTTAGTGTACAATTCAATGAATTTATTTTACTGTTGCCCGGAAATTTTATACCAACATTTCCGAATTGTGTAAAATCCATATCTCCTATAATTAATCTAGCTTGCTGATAAGTATTGCTGGGCATCTATTATATCTCCACCTAACGGTCTATATCCGTCTCCTGTTATATTTCCACTGCTATCTATTTCTAATATATATGTCACAACAAGACTGCATGCAAACTTTGGTATTACTCCACCAGTAGGATGGTCTTCTGACATATCGGTCATTACACCAAACAATCTTGTTATAGAATTATCTTTATGTGTTACATCATAATAAACAGGAGTTGAGTCATTTTGAAATTCATAAAATTTAGCTCTTGTAGTCTGGGCATCTGATTTTAAATCAATTCCACCTAATTTGATGTTTCCTCCTTCAGCACCCACACGTCTCATCTGGGAAATGCCCGACCTATCTTTGATTTGTTGATATTTACCCTTTCTTGTGAAAGCTACTGACTGTGCAATACCATATTTATTTAAAGATACGTGCGTGGGGTCTTCAATTCCAATGAGTTGAGAATGTGCATTATTATAAGGATGCATAGACATAACATTAAAGACAGATTTGCCAACTTCTGGTCCTTGTTTTATCTGAGTAATTAAAAATATAATAGCATAAGAATCCTCTGTCCAACCATCACTTATACCATCTGTTCCTGTGTCATAGTCGTCAAAGAAATTATCTTCATAAGGGTATTCTATATTTGCACTGTGTGATGTTTTCACCCAATCTGTAGGTGGAATAAACATTATTTCTCCAGAGTTGTAAAAACTACTATCATCCTTTCTTCTTATTTTAGTTCTATCTACTATAGGTAATGCTTTCCACACAATGGTGGAAGAATCGCGAGTTTTATTCGCTGGATACATAGCCTGAATCCTAATTTTAGGCCATGCGGTAGTTGTGCCCGGTGTTATATTGGATGCCAAATTTGCTATCGTGAGGGCCGCAGCATTTAACCTATCATGACTTACTCTAACAAAAATTCTGTCGAATTTCTCCTTTCTTGCCAAAAATAAGGCATTTCTTGGACCCACAGTGTCTCCAGATGGGGGAGTTTCATCAGAAGCAGATACATTATCAGGTGCATAATGTGACTCTGAGGAAACGTCATCAAAAGCTGTAGAATCACTCAAAGTGTGTGTTAAAGCTGCATCGGAACCAAAAATAGGAGTTCTATCTCCTCTATTTGTAACATTAAGATTGTACCAATTAGGAGTTCTCAATTTCGCACTATTAGTGAAAAGGAAAGAACCATAATTCCATTTGGAAATTTCTAAAGGTTGGCCGTTTGATAAGGCTTGCGCTGAACCTGTAGTTAAATATGAACTGGAATCCCAATGAACTATAGGAGAAGTATTAAAACCATCATCAGTAGCTGAAGAATGGTTGTCTTTAATTTGTGCTCGTACTAATCTTTTAGTTGAATAATATCTATAATTAGAATCTTGGTGGTCTCTCCACCAGTCAAAAGAATATCGTAAATCCTTTGTACCTAAAGTGCTTCTAAAATCTGCACCATTAACTAGTTTATCAGTAATATTATATGTTGAGTCTGCTGCTTGATTATCAGCTGTGTTTCCTGATGTATCTCCACTTATTAGTTTATTATCATCCATGTAATAATATGAAATTGATTTATTGGAGCAGCGAACTTTAGACTCGGTTGCATCCACTGTTATTCTTGTTCCTATTGAATTTTCTTCTATAATAGGATTTCCTAAAGAAACGGAACAAATTGTGCCGCTAAGATTGGGATTGGCATCTCTTTGAGCTTCGGTTGGTAATAAATTTGCCGCCGCCTGATTTAGTCCTGCCTGAAGATATACTCTTTCGCCGGGATATAATCTATCAGTTACTGTTGAACCACCATAACTATCAGTGGCTTCTAAGTTATTAACTAATTCTGCTTTTAAAACTTTCACTACATTAACTAATTTAGCATCATTATGTAAAGCGCTAGTGCATCTTAAAGTTTTTTGTTTAATAGAACCATCAGAATGTGATGTTCCTGCTGTTAATAAAGATAAAGTTGAAAATGGGTGTGCAGCACCGCTTTGAGTAGGTGCACTCACCAACCCTGTATTTGTGTTTGTTGCTATAATCTTATATCTGTCTGCGTCTCCTTGTGAAGTAGTAAAGACAAAACCAGTACTTAAATCTAAACTAGCTTCAGAATCACTACCATCATAGCTCCCATCTATACCATCCGCAACATTACCTTCTGCAATAAATGCTATAGAAACAGTAGTACTATCTCCAGAACCAGCTGTAGTTACAGTAGCTTTACCATTTAGAGGTTGTTGTAACTCATCATAAATGGCTGTTGCTATAGTAGCTTTAGAAGCTCCATCAGTATAAGGTATTCCTATTGATGTTATACCACTGAGACTACTATGTTTACCAGAAGGATTTGAACTTTCGTTTTTACCATGTACCGTAGTAGCTAAAGTAAATCCAGTATCTAATGTTAAAGTGTCTGTCTGTCCATCGGAAGGGTCAGTGCAAAATCCAGTAGCAGCCCAAGCAATCGAAACAGTAATAGTATCAGGTTCGGCAATTGTGGCAAGATTTCCTCCACCAGTGCCTATTGCGGTATTCAAAGCCGTTACAATATTATTCTGTATGGTGTCTGCTCTATTTAAATCAACATAATCTACAACAATAGCTGTCTTACCAGTTGCTAGATAAGTTTCTGCACCAGAAGGGTTAAGACCTATATCCAATCCTTCCTGTATCATTTCAATTTCAATATTAGATTCGAATGAGCTTACAGGATTATTAGTTATTGCTCCAGCAGTATCACACTCCACCATAAAATTATCTCTTCCCGCTAGATAAGTGGTTGTAAATTCATCATAAACTGTTGCACCACTTCCACTTACTGCATTTGATGGGTTTTCAACAAGAGCCTCTAATATAGCAGCTACGTCTTCATCAGTAGTAGCAGCCTGTATATCCACTTGCGATACTCTCCCAAGTGAGGGAATTGTTGGTACAGTTTCTGAACCAGTATACATCCAAAATATAGTCGCAGTACCTGCTGTATCATACAAAGTTAATGTTGAACCTACATACTGTGACATGGTGTTATTTGGGGATGTTGAACATGTTATTGTGTATTGTTCTTTTCTTGCTGCCTGTCTAAACCACATATAATAATTCACTGAAGGGGAAGAAAATTCGAGATATGAACCATAGCGTGTGCGAGGAGTCCCTGAAGCTGCTGGACTACTTAGACCATCAGAACTTGTATCATTGGGTGCTCCCTTTTCAGTGGCCGCGGCTCCCGTACTGTTAAAATTGCTTCCTGAAACTTCCATAGTGATGGTTTCTGCCTTAGCTGCCTGTTTAAACCATATATAATAATTTCCATATCCTGTAGCTTCAAAGGTAAAATAATTACCATAGGTAGTACCACCGGTGTCATACGTTGTAAGACCATCATCAGCAGTTGTAGGTCCAGCAGAGGTTTCATTACTACTTGTAAAACTACCACCTGAAGGAGATTCAGTTCCCATACCTATAGTAAAAGACTCAGTAGCTCCTTCGTCTATTAAGGCACTTGTAACAGAAAATTCACCTCTCGTGTGATACGTCTGGGCGTTCATAACCGCCACCATTCTATTAACTAAATCTGTTGGATGGAGATAGGTAGCTCCACCTTGAGTAGATTGAGCTGTAGAAATAGGTACAGCTGTAGCAACTGCTCCTGAAACACTTGTAACATCAGGGGGGGAGGTATTAGCGGTAGACCAAGCAATATAATAACCGTAGATTTCATCCATAGTCCTAATATATATTACTTTATCTTCCAAATCAGCAGCAGTGTAACCTTGATTACCACCTGCGCTATAACTTCCTTCCCCAACATCTACATAAAATTGGGTCTTAGAAGATGTTCCGCCTAATCTGCCTTCCTGATAAGTTACTTTTACATCAGTTGTCGTTCTGTTTGGGTTGCTGCAAAAAGCATAAAGTGTATCTGAATATGGCATTTCTGTTGAATCAGAGTAAAGAACTCTACTGTTGTGTCCTAACCAGTCATTATCTATACCTGCAAAAGCTCTCTTTCTATCTGTCTTGAGAACCCCAACCGGAGATACATTAGCTGGCTTTAATATAGGTATACGAGCATAAGATAAAGAATTATCGTTTCTCTCCATTGAGACTATACTAAAGTTATTTTGTCCTTTATCGTATCCATCAGTTTTAATATCATCATCTAGCCCATCGAAGCTATTGGATGTAGAATAAGGAGTATACCATTTAGATAAAAATCCTTCTACACTTTTAACCCTAATTAAAGGATAAAAATTCTTAGATTGAGTATATATATGACTGACTATACCAATAAAGCTTGGATTGTCAGTTTTTATAATGCTAACATTAGCTTTTTTAGGAGAATTATTTTCTCCATCGTCCCAATCTATATAAAACTCTGATGCTGGTTCGTTGGCTTCTATCCTATACCAATATCTTTGAAAGGCCCAAAAACCATATGTAGAAGCTTGAGATATATTATCTATAATAGAGCCAGCTGAAGCCGAAGGGCTAGTCATTAATAATGGATTTTCATCCGCTCTAGCATTTGCTTCAGTTTTATAAACCTTTAATACAAATTTTTTCGCTTCCGCCGTTGTTGTTATTGCCATGTTTTTTCCTAAGTGTATAATTCGAAAGCTGCTTTCTTAAACGAAACTTGGGAAGAAGCAGCTACTTCTCCAGTCGTCTTTCCTCTGATATTGTGATAGTCTTTCACAAATAATCTAGCTGTATGAGATTTAGAAGATGAAGTTGTTGAACCTGAAACTAACTCTTCCAAAGGTTTTTCTAAAATAAATTTACCATTTTGTGGAACAATAGGGAATATTGTTTTGTCATACCAAACAAATTCTTCTATCTTTCCATTAAAGGGACTTTGTCCTACTTCACTTCCATCTTGAGCCTTAGCTCCTATAAATAAACCAGCAGTTGTACTATTTGTATCAAAGTGTATAGGTTCTCCACCTATACCTGAACTATGGGTAGGCCAATTATTTGATGTGACTGTTGATTTTCTTAAACCTGTTTGGTCCTCCACTCTTCCATTTATAAATAATTTCATATTTCCATGATGTAGTTGTGTATCTATAGTTAATATAATGGATGTTGGTGTGCCGTCTATTGGTACTTTAGTTGTTGATTTCAGTTGTACCCATGTTGCAGGTGTGGTGTCTGCGGGTTGTGCCGCAATAAAGGCGTTTATCTTTCCTGCATCATCCATATATATACCCCAAGCATCAAATGCGGCAGTTGCATCTGTAGATTCATTAAAAGAAGCTATATAAGCTCTTTCTGTAGAATCTGCCCAAGATGTAGGCACTATATGTGCAATCACGCTCATTTCATCCTTTGGGTAAGTGAATGCTGATGCTGCTGCACCAGTTGATGATGTAGTATTAAAAGGAAATTCTATATAACTTCCACCATCTTTGTCAAAATATTTAGTATTTCCAGCAAGACCTTCTACATTATCATATAATTTTACTTCTTTGGCTGTTGTCTTCTCTGTACCACCATCTTTTAAAGCAAAATTTGTTGCCCAAACTGAAGCATCAGCCTCATCAAGAGGTCTTCTGTCGCTATCTAAAAGAGAAGTATTATAATATCTATAACCATAAATTACTGGGTCAGATGCTGATTCATAATACCAACCTTTTTCATTGTCATATTTGGATGCTACAGTTCTTAAATCTTCATCCAGTGGTGCATGTAAAATAGACCCATGATATTGACTGTCGATAGATTTATCATCAATAATAATAAACCCATACCATAAATCTGCATCTCCTGCTGACCAAGAAAATTCAGGGAAAAAAGCATCGTTTTTATTAGGAAATACTTTAAAATCTGTGGGGTTGGCGGGTTTAGCATCTTCATAAACTGTTAATAAAAATGGTTTAGGTAAAGAAGGGTTATCAGAAGAAGAAATCGTTAATGTTGAATCCACACTTAAATCTTCTGCACTTAGAGCTAAATCTATATAATCACCGGGAACTTTTGCTGCACCGGTATTGAAAACTTTAAACATATTGACCAAATTAATTTGGCTATCTCTTGGAACAAAACTAGCTACATTTCCTCCTCTAGTATTATTAATAGCTAAATTATCACCTGATTCTGCTTGTTTTACTCCCCCAAAGCCATAATCTTCTAAATCGAAAATTGTTTGTGACTTTGTAACAGATGGCACCGGTTCCCATTTATTTGTATAAGCAGAAGGAATTCCTGCTACGGTTTCAAAATTAGCAACAGATTCATTATAGGTTGCGCCCGGAGTGCCCCAAGCATCAGAATTTGCCCAATTACCAACAGCAGTATCATTACCAGCAGCTACGTCAGTTGCGTTACCACCTCCATATGGAGAAACAACACAAACATTGGTATATGTTTTATTAGGTAGTGGTCTATATGTATTACTTGTATCACCGGTTCTACTCATAACTTTAAAAAACACCCAATACTTCTCTGGTCCAATCCACAAATTAGATATATTATCATCAGATAGAAGGTCCACACTTCCTGTAGAACCAAGACCATTCCAATTACTGATGGATATGCTATTTGAATCTATAATATTGACATGGAGACCAGATTTGAAATTAGTTGTGTCCTCTTCACCTCTATTGTATCCACCATAAGCTGGTGTACCTGCTGTTATAGTTCCATTAGCGATTAAATATGCTCTATATGTTGTGCCCGGCACAGATTGGAGACAGTCTGTAGTGTCAACTGTAAGAGTTATAATTCCTTCCTGATTTCCAGCTAAATTTCTGGAGGGGGCATTGTTTGCTACCCGTTCAACCTCTAGAACTTTCGCAGAACATTGTATATTTTCTCTCTTTGTTAAATATAAGGTAGTTTCATCAGTTTCTACATCAGTGTCGGCAGCAGTAGCTGCACCATTACCTCCATTACCTTTGTTGTCAATGTAATTGGCCTTTATAATAGCAGAGGTAGCATTAAGAGTGGGTTGTAACATGAGTCTTGAAAGTCCTTTTGATTCCCAACCATTCATCCAATATTTGTTATTAACATAATAATCATAATCATAGATACAATGTAGGCCGTCATCTGTTGTTGAATCAGTTAAAGATATTGTGTTTGTGCCAGCAATGGCATACTCGTAAGATGTAGTTAATTTAAAACTTGTAGCAGATACATAATCAATATAATACACTACAGGTGTATCTCTGAAAGAATTGTCACAAGATACAGGTGCAATTCCTCCTATAGAATCCTTACCGTTATTATAATAAACAACTTTGTGCCCTGCATTCCAGTTATGTTCCGTGGCTCCAAAAGAACCTTTATTAATTGTAATAATATCAGAACTAACATCAGTCTGTCCTCGGAAAAGTATTCCTATATGAGGCATTGTTGTGAACATTCGCTGTCCTGCCCCTGCTCCACCAACCCTATCGTTTGCCACCGCTGCTGTTGTCCTATTAAAATAAAGATTTCTGTGATTTAAAGCTTCATTTGAAAATTGAGCACCCAAACTCACATGAGCGTCACTATATGATGTTACCCACGAAGGGGCACTTCTGCTAGCGGCAGAAGAAATTAGACTGTGCTGTGGAGAATATGTAAAGGGAGAACCAGCGTCATGATACCATGTCTGGGAATTAGCTTCATCATATCTGGCAGTAGTCGAAGATGATGTATCTACAGCCGTAAACCAATCTCTTTCTTCGTCTCCTGATGAACTTGTATCCATATAAGTATCTGAAGGTAAAGTGTTGCCAGCAGTCCAAGCAATAGGCCCATCAGAACTTAGATTAGAACTTTGATACCCTTGCCAATATAAATATCTCCATGATTTTTTTGCTTGATGATGAGAAGAAATCTGTGATGGGTCTTCGAACCCTAACGAAATTACAGAATCAGAGGTTTTTTCTATTCTTGCCATAGAACTTGAACCTGTCATATCCATTTGTGAAGCCTCTTCGGATGCATATGTTGCGTTTGTTACCTTTCCTCCTGTAATTGTTATAGGGGAATGATTATATGATGGTTCATTAGGGGCTCTTGTGTTGTTTTGGTGTGCTACATTTATTCCATTCACTGAAATAGAGTCTATAAAAATATTATGTTCCATGTCGGCATCCTCCTCACCGTGGAGATAGTCTTCAGGATTTCCAGCTGTATTGACTGAATAAGCTGATTTAGCATTACAAGTCCAAATAGATAGATTTTTAGTCCATGTAGATGGGTCGTGTGGTAATTTTCCTACATCTATTTTTTGGAAAAATTGAGTATTGTTACCAGTCCCAGTGATTGCTCGTATTGTGACGAGATTTTTATCATCGTAAAGTTGAAAATTATTAGCATCTGATATCTTCGCATAATATACTGCATCAGCAGTTAAACCTGTCAATAATGGTGAACCTCCTTGATTAAATATTATAGCATCCCCGTCTACGAGGCCATGGGCTGTATATGTGAAAGTATTGGTTCCTGTATTTACACCAGTTGTAGGCATAATAAGAGTTTCTTGCTTTATATTGTAAAGGGCTATTCCTCGTTTATTAGCCGTTTCAGTAAAATCTGACGGGTCTGCGGTTGTTCCAACTGGAAGAAGCTCCATACCATCTTTAGCAACTATGTGTAGATTGGGGGATTGTATATTTGGTGCTATTCTTATACACCAATCTGCCCATTCATCCTCTCCCAAACCTGTACTTATGTATTGGTCATTGTCAAGACCAGAGGAGCCGGCTGTGGAATTGAGGATATTTTTCACGTAAAAATCTTCGTTGCCGGTATCTATAAAAGTGTGCCAATCAAGCTCTGTGGAATTTGTTTTGTAACCACCCCCTATTGGACCCCTACATAAAGAAAACACTTGAATGCCAAGTGAAGTATTCACTATCCAAAACCCAACAGCTGATTTATTACCAACTGTGTTAGTAGTTATATGAGTGTTGTCGGCCCATGTGGTACCTCCTAACCTTCTTATATACTGATATAAACTTTCTCCTTTACCTACAGGTGTTTCAGCTAAACACACAAACATAGCTCTTCTAGATAGAATAATATCATCTGCGGTTGTAACTATACTTCCTGCTCCTGCAACATCAGGGGTAGTATAAGCTTTAGCTAATGCAGCTAAATTCATTGTTATTTTAATAGTTGTTGTTTGCCCATCAAATGCTGACTCTGTATCTCCAGAACCTAAAGGCAATTGTCCCGGTCCTTCATATCCACTAAGTTCGCAAGGTACACCTGTATTCATTGTGATTGTTGGGCATGGTAGGTTTTTATATTGTACCATACATTCTTGACCTTTTTTTAATTCTTTGAATTTTTCAGACATTTTACCATCGGTAGAAGTATATTCTACTCCTATTGCGTCCATTTTCCAAAAATTATAAAAATTACATGATTGGCCACCTGTTAATTTTTTTTCAGAACTAAATCTAACAGCACCTGTGGCTTGTAATACATTTGTGCCACCCTCTTCTTCAGCGCCTTGTTGAAATTCTTTAGCACCTCTAACAGTATGAAATATACTATTAGCTGGTGTCACTTCGTCTCCATATCTTTCTGATGAAAATACATGTTCTCCTTCATACTTAACATTTGGATTTGGGGTATTGGTATTTTGCGGTAACATTTTTGGTACAACATGCATGTCGCCATCATCATCCTTTTCTGTTCTCCACCACCCTCCTCCATCAGCGTTAGTTTTGTGACTTCTTAAATAAATTCTCCAAGTGCCATCAGCTTGTCTGGTGGCAAAATGCAAGGGTTTAGTGTGAGTACAATCTGCTTCAGTCGAAGTTTTACTTTTGTATAGTTTGGAAGGAAATGGTTCTAAGAGGTGCTGGGCATCTCTTCTCGTAACTTGTCTTTGTACGGATTGAAAATCTAATTCTGATTCTCTTCTTTTAGAACCATCAAAATTTTCTACTACAGATTCATAATTTTCTCCCCAAGAAGACACAACATGTATATCTGACCTATATTTTTTAGAACGTAAATAACCATATCTATTTTCACTAATATTAGGTTTAACATTCACGTTAGCAAACAATACTGGGGTTGCTGTAGTTATACTCACTGCTGTACCTGCCATAGCTAAAGCCACAGTAGAAGCAAATTGTAAGGTGTTATCATCAATTCTTATAGCAAAATACTCCACTTCTCTAGATATTCCTGTCAAAACGGCGTCACCATAAAACCTAACAAAAGGAGACCAAGTCATAGGTTCTCCAGTTCTAAGTTGGTGGTCCTCTACAGTTATATAATTGGTAGAGGTACTGGCTCCAGTAATAACCTTTCCTCTCTTTACACGATTAATTGAACCTCCAGCGCCCCAATCAGTACCATCTGATGAGGTTTTCATTTTGTAAATTGCGAATTGTGGTATATTAGTACCGGAATAACTACTGGTGGAAAGATTATAAAAACCCATTTGTCCATGTTTAAGTGTTGCATCGCCATAATTGGGTTTTGCTGCTATTTTAAATCTAAATAAACCTAATTTAGGTTCTGCTTTATCACCAACTGTAATATATCCAGAACCACCATCATATAAATCTGGGTTACCCTTGTCTATTGAAGTATCTTGTTCGGCTATTGTTTTTAATTTAAATTCTACCATTATATTGCTCCTTGTTCATTCGCTCTCTGAAGTGCACTGGGTAAAGCTGCTGCGACTCTTTCAGCGAAGTCTTCTCCATCTTGTACATTAACGTCGCCCATATTTAAAGTTATGCCCCCACCAAGCATATTTTGTGTTTTAGGTATGATTGTTTCTCCTTTTTGTAATATAGCCATACC
>Ga0114996_10007312_pt1 | contig 12541 bp, 11 predicted proteins | sample ArcticOcean_MG_C_4_FD_87039 | JGI IMG/M metagenome (GOLD analysis project Ga0114996, IMG submission 87039) | Marine microbial communities from western Arctic Ocean - ArcticOcean_MG_CB4_134 | ecosystem: Environmental > Aquatic > Marine > Oceanic | place: Arctic Ocean: Canada Basin | collected... | reverse complement strand
GGTTAATTGGGCGATTGGGGTAGCTTGGATATCCTGACGGGCTTCGAACCCGTCGTCGCGGGTTCAAATCCTGCATCGCCCACTCCTACTGTTAGACTGAGGCGTTGCATAGCCCGTACCCTTTGGTTCAAACCACATAAAGCAGTAGGTTAAACACCTATTTCAATGGTTATGTAATGGTTGCAATGGCGGTCCTCTGAAACACGAACTTAACGCCACCTACAAATAAATCAAGGTGAGAATTCATTCAAAATTTTGTGTCGTTCTCTTCTTCCGAGTGTCTTCGCAACCTCTCGTTCCCACTTCACAACCCTAGTCTCGTCCAAAGCAACACCAACAGTTCGGTGCGCAGTTATTTGAGGTGTATACATCCCTTTGTTAGTGAAAGGCCCAGATTGGCCCATATTCGATGTAAAACCACAATTGAATCCAACCTTCTGATTTTCATCAAATGGGTAATCATGCTCAGTCATGTATTGGTGAAGTACCGATTTATATTTTGCATTTTTCAGTTGTGGTGTCAGCCACAAAAATTCCTGAACAACCATCTTATCAAGGAATGGATAACGACCTTCAATTCCGTGAGAACCGCTTACGTATTCTTCTTTCATAAGGTATGCCCTTTGGGTGTTGTCAAAGAAATTTTTCCAGGGAAAAACCTCTTCCAAAGACTCCGGATAGTTGCCACCAATGGTACTATGAGGGAAGTGCTTGATTCCTCTGAATCCATAATCTGAAAAAACCTCATCTGCTCCATTACCCGAAAGATAGACTAGCTGTCCCTTTCCCTTGCCTAATGAACAGATGTACCCCAATCCAACTGCTCCATTATCATCTGTCATAACCTGAGACCCTTTTCGGTACTCAATTAATTTTAAATATTTAGAAATATTTCTTTCCAATAACATCTTTTCGTCTCTTTTTGATCTAAGTTTTTCAGTTGATTCAAGATCTCTCATTTCTTCATCAATGGATTCAAGTTCATTCAGAATATTACATATTTCAACATACTTCACTTGTAAATCATCAACAATATCCTGTTCGCCGTTATCAATTTTTAAGTGATATTCTTCACTACAATTCTTTAGCTATTCTCTAGATAAAAGGAACTCATCCAATGGGATTTCAATCAATCTGGAATCAGGAGTTCTTGCAAGTCGTTCTACTATTATTTCCCTATTTTCGGAACCAACTATGGAATATGCAGTAAAAGAAACACCCTGTTTTTGAAGTTCACAAGCTATGGCTCCACTATCATACCCTGAACTTAGACCGATAAAGACTCCATGTTTGATATTCTGGGTTCTTTTAGCAATAGCATTTCCAAAAGAACGGTTCCAGTCATCAAAGTTATCTTTATGTTGTTTCAAATCAAAGGAATATACTTCTTTTCGTTCAAGCATTTCAAGAGTTGAAAGACGAAAAATGTATGTTGAATTTGCTTCGACTTGGAGGGGTTCTGTGAATCCAAGTCGGTCGATACAAGATTGATATGAGGAAACTGCAAAATCATTTCCATCCTTCGCAAACCACAATGGTTTGATTGAGAATACGTCTGTGGAGAACAGCAATATATCTCGCTCAAAATCAATTATTACGAGTGCGAATTCGCCATCCATTTGCCCGACACATTCAAATCCATATTTTTGATATAATGGTAAAATACAATGCCCATCTGAATCGAAATCTCCAAAGTCCCGGTAATTGTAAATTTCACCGTTGAACATAGCCACTATACCTTCACTCTTGCTGATGAATGGTTGTGAAGTTGGAGGGCCGGTCATAGAAAGCAGTGTGTGAACGAATTCAATACCATTGATTTCAACATGTTTGGTCCGATCTGGACCCCTGTATCGTAGAAACTCAACGACATGTTCAAGTTCTATTATTCTGCGCGAAGTTGCAAGAATCCCACACATTTTACCACTTCCTGCTTCCAGTTGGGATTATCGAAATACGAAATCACCTCCATACTTGATTGCGATTTGCTCAACTCTTTCACAGATATCATCGAAATTAACTTCTTGAAATTGTTGTCTAAAAAGACAACTTCCACCACATTGACAGGAGTAATCAAGAAATGGTAAAACCCCCGATTCATCATGTAGGGCTTTGCATACCACACCCCACAAATAATCCTCATCACCTTTTTTGAAGGGAAACGGGATGTCCGTGACATCAAACCTTCCCTTCACATGGCCTTCCCACATTGGATAGAGAGTTCTGTTAAATGCGGACTGGAACATGTGATTCATCACAAGGACCTCTATTGGGATTTCATCTATATTGAAATGAAGGGAAACCAGCTGATATGGATGGTCTGCTGAATTAAACAATCGGATGTAGTTCAGGTTGTATTGTGTGTCTACTGTTTTGAGAATCAGTGAGATTAATGAAATCATCTTTGAGGGGAATTCAGAAAATCGTTCACACCTTATCCAATACCGAAATCCCAAGAGGTCACGGATAGTTTGAATTGTCGTCTCATCTTTTCGCGGGGAACTCAGTGAATCAAAGATTGAAACCACAGATTTAATTCTCCATTCCATCACCAACGAATTTACTGATTCATGATTGATTGATTCCATCAATTCAACGAACTCATGATAGGACGATTTCTCGAATAGATTTCTGGTTTCTAATTCGATATTCGAATAAGAATCAAAATCGTTTTCTTTAAACAGCATGTTCCGCAATTCTGTTGCTTTGGCAGATTGACCCGATAGGTAAAGTGTACGTATCTGGTTCAATAAACCATCTCCAAGAGAATCAATCACGCTAGGGGCAAGCCGACTATGGTTTTTTTGGCCGCTTGTCAGGACTCAAATTTTACAGAACACTGCGAATCTAAAAATACAGCCAATTCTTAAATCAATCTCCTTGTTCTGGAACGCAGCCAATCAGTGAAGGTTTGTAATCTGGGTCGACCAATTTCAAATCTAGTCGCTTTGACCAGTCATGATAGAAATCATACATTTCAGCCGCGAAGGTCATATTTGAGTGCTGCGGTATGCCATTGAACGAGTCAGGCCGATTCGATAATTGCCTGTTCCAGCGTTTTGACTCAGGTAACATGAGCCACACTTCCTCGCCCTCGTCCAACGGGAAGAGGTCCTCCTCCTTCACACATCCAGCCACGACAATTAACTCGTCAGGCAATGGACTCTTCGGCTGTTGACAGATCGACCTGATCGCCTTGATGAGATGCCCATTCGCATGCAATACACCTCGTTCTAGATTCCAAGGAGCCGTCAAAGGCTGAAGCATATGAGTGAACTCTACAGATGGTATGGAATGGTTGCGGACGAATGTTGTTTTCCCTGCACCAGGCGGTCCTACCAACCAGATTAACCTCAACTCAACACCCCTGATACCAATTCACCATGCTCGAATTCATGAGAAATGGGATGATTAGGGGCCTTCTGTAAATCCCAGCGGGATTCCGGATGAAGCCATGTACTCGACCATGCAAGCCGGGGGGTGACGCTATTGTTCATATCTGAACGATGCCAGGTCAAAGATGTGAATATCAAAGCATCACCTGCCTTCAATTCAGGAGTGATTTGTTCCATTTCTGTTGGGACATGCCCAGTGGTTCCAGCCTGAGGCAATCCGGTGTGCATATTCATCGAAGGTCCTGTTCCGTGCAAATGGCTTCCATCGGCAAATCCCAACCCACCATTCTCGGAATCAACATCCTGTGCGGGGACCCATAGGATGAGACCATTTGGGGAATCAACGGGCCAGAAGGGGTAGTCTTGATGCCACTCGAATGGTGAATGACCGGCTTCCTTCATCATCAGGATGTCCTGGAATAGTACTGGTCTTGCTTCCATGATTTCAGTCATGATTTCAATCAACGAATTTGCCAATGACCGTGTCGAACCTATGCCCTCCGATTTGTGAGGGTTCAGCCATTGAGTCATCAGATTAGCCATTCCGGGGCTATCGCTCGGTACATTTGAATGCGTGTATAGGATTTCACTAGATGGCGAGTCGTGGCGCAACTTGGAATCAAATGCATCCCTCAGCGCTTGGATTTGCTTGGCGTCGAATAATTGACGAATGACGGACCAACCGCGTCGAGCTAGGTCACTTCTTACATCAGAGTAATCCGACATTATTCGCAAGTCTAGCCATGTAGTACTTTTACCCAACGGAGAATGCTTCAAGTAATCTCAAGTAAGAGCGGAGTCGGTGCGGCACTGATGGTGGGGTCTCAATCAAGCAGCCACACCTCCCGAAATATTCATCAATCTGCTGATGGATCATACTTCTCAGGACTTGAAACCCAATGGTGGAAACGGCCATTTTATACTCGAATTGTCAAGGAAATCCGAATCACTAGTCAAGGTGGGAATCTACGGCCCATTGCGATTGTGACTTCTGGCCCGATTTCGAGGTCATCAGTTGATTCACTTGAATTGGAATTAGCGAAGGCGCAGGAAGTCACAGGGGTGGCGTTGAACTCTGGTTTGCTCTCATGGCATGCATTGAACCATGAATTGGATACATCTGAAATTGAGGAGATTACAGCAGTTCTTCATAAAGTCGGCGCTGAATTGATGATAGCAGGAGAGTCACATGTAGGTGATGATAAAACTTCCAAAATGTATGATGCACGTGCTGCAGTTCAAACTTATATCCTGCAATTGGGGGATGATCCAATCATCTGTTGGCTTGATTCTGATCTAGAGTTCTCGGCACTTATTGCGAATGAGGATGAATTGAGAATCAACCAGCCTTGGCCCTGGGTCCACATGGTTTGGGACCAATGGTTGAACGGAGAAAGTGTTGACATCGCCACTGGCGATGTAACTGGAGATCCGCCTATTCCAGCTTCATCTACGATTCTGACAAATCTTCGTGATTTATCCCAGGATGGAGAAGTTGTCAATGGGTCAAGATGGTCGATTCGAGACCCTGCTTATGACCTATCAGAGATTGCCAAACCTGATGTCCTTTTTCCACAATGCAAAGGGATTTGGTTTTCTCAATTAGAAATCGTAGAATCGATACTTTGGAAGGGTACTTTGAATCGCCCTCTAGTCGCTTCAGAAGAGATTCTCAGCCAGCCCCATCGCCCATGGTTCGTTAGGGGAGGCTTGACGGTCGTTTACAATCGTAAAGCGATGTATAATTCTACTCCACGAATTAATTGCATGGGATTTACTGCTAGAAGGGGAGATAGTTTTTGGCTGGTTTACAACGTCCAAAACATGGGATTCACCGTAGGTAATTTTCCCTTCCCCCTTCTACATTGCCGCGGAGAGTTAAACATTAATCGGGTTGAATTGATTCAGTCTTTTCGATCTAGGTTCTTCGGTGACTTCTTTGGGGCTGCGTCTCTGAAAGGTACAGTATTGTCCTTGAATGACGGTTTCAGTGCTCTAGAAGAGCACATCCATTCAGCCATATCGGCAAGAGCGACTCGTTCGAAAGAGGTTCTTGAACTGTCGCTTGTAGAACTGAAAGTTTTGAATGGTGCCATATCTAAATCTGAGTCCGCAATAATAGAACAGGCATTGAGTGAGACACTCAGCGAATTGAACAGTATGGACTTGAAGCTAGTAGGAAATGAATTGTGTGTTCAAATCGCTGAATATCTGGAGGTTGAATCCGATGACTAATCCAAATTGGTCAGATAAAGACACAGTAGAATGCCGCAGTATTGTCAGTCAGTGGGTTGCGATGCGGGCCATTGAAAACAATCCAAGCGGTCTCGATGAAATTCATCGCGACATATGTTCCAGATTTGTTGAACTTGGATTCAAGGTTAATTTGGATGAGAATACCTCTGCCCCTCACCGCCCACTCATTTGTGCAACTAGGGAATCTAACCCCGACGGACCATGGCTTGGTTTCTGGGGTCATTATGATGTTGAACCGGCCGTGGAAACGGATTGGTCGACCAGCCCTTGGGATCTCGAGGAAGTTGATTCACGATGGGTTGGCCGTGGAGTAGGGGACAATCTTGTACCTCTGGCGCAGAGGATAATTATTTTTGGAAAAATGGACCCAAAGGTGAACATTGTTTACTATCTTCAGGGGGAAGAAGAGATTGGTAGTCCCTTTGCTGAGTCCCAATATGGTTCAATCACAGTGCCTCCTGTTGATTTGTGGGTTGAAGAAACGGGTTACTTCTACAAAGATGGCAGACAACGATTGATGGTGTTAAATGAAAACGAGTTGCTCAAGGAAATTCTCACCGAACTTCAATCTATTCTTCATCAGGATGGTCGTGAGTGGACCATTCGCCATCGCCCTCTCAACAAAGCTTTCGGCGCTGAAAATTGCCCATGCCTGAAACACCTATTGGGAGAAATCCCGTACATCGCGATTGGTCCGAATGATGACCATTGTACGGTTCATGGCATCGATGAGTCCGTGAGTCCGAATCTGTTGCCGATTTGTGCTGACCAATTGCACAAGGTTGTCGAGGTGATGGTCTCATGAAGGAGTTTGAAGTCACAAAACAACAGGCGGATCAATTTCTTTCATCGATTGGAATCGCCGATGTTGAGAATTCTCCATCCGGACTTGAATGTTTAATTCATACAACGCTTGGAAGGGTACCATTTACCAATATTATGATGCTAGTTAGACCTAGACGCTCTCCAACTCATCAAGAGATTATCGAGGACATGCTGTCTTTACGGGGGGGGCCTTGTGGTCATTTTAATCCGTTCATGAATGAGTTGCTTCGACACCTTGGATTCGATTCAAACCTTGTCCCGGGTTGGATGGATGGAAAACTGTCCCACATGGCTATCATCATCAAGACCGATGCTGACCAATGGTGGGTGGACTTTGGTAATGGCCATCCTTACCTTTCACCCATCAATATCAGTTCAGATGATGTGAAATGTCATGCAGGTCTCTCTTACAGGGTGACAATGAACGCCGACTCATCATATTCGTTGGAACATCGATTGCCCCATGAGGTTTCCTTTTCTCAAAACTACAGATTCACGACCGAGAGTGTGCCATTTTCATTCTTCGATGAGATGGTGGATTCCCATTATACTACACCCGGTTTTGGCCCGTTCTTGTCAGGTGTTCGATTTATTCGCTATCCCCAAGGAGAGATGTTGGCAATCCGAGATGATCAATTATTGAAGACGATAGATGGAGAAATATCCAAAGAAAAAATCAACGGTTTGGATGAGATGGAGAGGCTAATTACGACAGTATTTGAACAGGCCACCTATCCATTGGCTACAGGATTGGAGGTGCTAGGATGGTCTTGAGCACAGGTTACAATGTAAATCATCGGGTGTTTGATGGCTTGACCGATGAGGCACTTGCGCATTTCCGCAAGCACGGTTTTGTAACCCTATCTTCATTGTTTACCCAATCTGAGATGGAAGATTCCATTCACACTCTCGACACAATGCGGGCTAGATTCGCTGAAGAAATGGAATTGGACCTTGCCACATATGATGAACGGATTTGCCAATGGCGGGATATGTGGATGTTTGAGCCGCACTTTGACAAGATGCTACGCGATGAACGGCTAATTGGTGCTGCTCAGTTTTTCATGCAGCAACCCTCAATACAACTTATTCATGACCATGTGATTCGAAAACCATTTTCAGCTCTAAATGCAACAATTCCATGGCATCAAGACTACCCATTCTGGCCCGTTGATACACCCAATGGGCTCTCGACCTGGACGCCGATGGAAGATGTCTCAAAGGACGGTGGCTGCCTAGAAGTCGTAGATGGTTCACACAAATGGGGGGTCTCACCCCCAGTTGATTTCATCATGGATCCAATGGATTTTAGTGACCGAGAGGATATTATTCGAATCCCCGCCAAACAAGGAACGATGGTTGTGTTACATAGTTTGACTTGGCATAGAACCAATCCCAATCAAGATGAAGGGACGAACCGTCCCGCCCACATTTCACTTTGGGTTCCTGCATATGCGCGATATAGGCCTGATCTTTCTGATTGGCATCCCGTGAATGACTTCATCTCAGTAGAGGCCGGTGAGCATCTGAATGAAGATAAGTTTCCAATATTCGGTGATTTCGATGCCGCAACAGCACCAGGTCCCAATGAGGGCGATCTGCATACGGGCCCAGTGAAATCAGAAAACACGATGGACATGTTCTCGGCAACTCCTAGAATCGCAGGTCACATACACCGCATCATCGGCGACAAGGACGCAGACAATCCTATTCGCAGCCTCTCTGAGTATGTAGCTGACACCGATATTAGAGTGAGAGTATTCGAACGGTCAGTGGCAGCAGGAATTCTCGCGGATGACCAACGAGATTGGTTGTATGACGTGTTTGAGTGCATGCTAATCAACTCGACCGCATTCGTTCATCATCGGGCCAGAAATGTCTACAACGACGCTTACGCTCAATGGTGGTTCCATGTTGGCGTCAAATGGGTTAAAATCTGGTCAACACAGGAGTGAGATTATGCGAAATGTCGTTGCAATCATCGGTTCGGCAGGTAAGATATCGGAGGATCTTCGTCTTCAAGTAGAAGAATTGGCGAAGCGGCTCTCAAATTCAGGATTTGATCTCGTCACTGGCGGAATGGATGGAGTGATGAGAGCTGTAGCCCGTGGGCACTCTAAGTCACACTCTTCGTCCAAACTAGTGCATGTTGAACCCGGGTGGGGAGACCCATGGCATCTCAATCCATTTGAGGCTGGAATCTTGAAGACTGAGTTAGGTTCGATGCGGAATCATCTCGTCATCAGATCATCAGATATCGTCATGGCAATCTCTGGTGGTTCAGGGACATTGAGTGAAATCGCCATTGCTTGGCAGGAAGGTAAACCTATAGCGACTCTAGCAACGAGTGGGGGATGGTCTGAGACACTTGCTGGGCAATCGCTTGATCATCGTCGGAATGATTCGATTGCTGCATGTGACTCAGTAAATGCACTTGTTAATTGGGCAAATGAACAGTGTCCTGAAGGTGTCTTTCCTGGTCGAATCAATCGGGGATTCTATCCGTTTGAAGTTCCATCTCTGCATCGAATCCACGAAGGGGAACCAACAGAGTCACATGTCGTAAATTACCAATATGGGATGTCGATAGAGTTAGGACAATTGGTAAGTAGATTAGAGGATTTGAATGCGAAAGTAGAAACTTGGAACCCGAATTCTGTGGCACTGGTAACCTTTGATGATGGGTGGGCTGATGTTCTACTTCTTGAAGAAACATTTGATAAATTGAAGAATCTAAAGCCGGTGTTATTCATCCCCGAAAGCCAATTTTCAAGCGAAATACAACCACTACCAATGCAACGCCTATACCAACATATTGCTGACAAGGGTGTCGATTGGGGAGATTTACGAGCGGAATTGAAAACAATGTCTGAGAGGGATGCGCATTTGCAACTTGACGAACGTGGAGTTGACAAAATGCTGGATCCTGATTGGCTTCTAAAATCGAGAGATATCGAACGTCTGTCTGCAAAGGGGTGGGTGATTGCATCTCATGGACATAAGCATGAGGATCTTCGTACTACAATTAATCTACATGATTCACTATTAGAGGTGGCTGATGCAATTGAGACTAGGGTGCACATTCCGTGGTTGGCTTGGCCAGAAGGTAGGTGGTCACAAGAAACGTTTCAGATTGCAACCAAAGGAGGTTTTACTCGCCAATTCGGATTATTCGATGAGCCCCACGAAGAACCACCCAAAGGGATGGTCATGCGAAAGATTTGGAGGGATTAATATTCGCGTGATGGTCACAGGTAGCAAAGGATTCCTTGGTAAATCAGTTATTCATCTACTACAGGAATCTAATTGGGATATCGTCCATTTTGACTTACAAGATGGAGATGACATTCTTGACTACCAGCAAGTCATCTCAAAACTTCAAAATTCAAATCTTTGCATACACCTTGCAGCTGTTGCTGATGTATATGATGCCGAAGCGGATGCAGAACGATGCCAAATGATAAACGTGGAAGGAACTCGGAATATTGCCAAAGCATGTGTTGATACTGATGTGCGTTTATTGTTTATTTCTACAGTCTGTGCTTATGGTAACAACGGAAATCTTGTCCAAACTGAAGATTCTCCTTTAGCTCCGACTGAGATCTACGCTGAAACGAAGGCTGAGGCTGAATCCATCCTTTCATCAATTGAAAATCTAGATTATCGCATCATTAGGCCTGCAACCTTCTATGGTTCAGGAATGCGGGATACTTTGGCAATCCAACGATTTATCAACGCTAGCAAGAATGGTCGCAAAATAGAAATTCATGGAAATGGCACTCAAACAAGATGCTATACGCATGTCGATGATGTCGCCTTATCGATTATGATCCTCTCTGAATTGTGGCCAGATGATATCGTTTACAATGTTGCCAACCCACAACCGACGAGCGTCATCGAACTCGTCGAAATGATTAGACAAGTATCTGGAGAAAATTTAGAGATTCAACATGTTGAAGATAGAAGAGGTCAGATATTTTGTAGTTCTATTGATGTCTCAAAAATGAAATCATTAGGGTGGGCACCAACGAAGGACCTATTGTATGGAATCAAGGAATTGTTTTCCTAAGTACAAACCTCCTCTGGTAGAGGGGCCCATTGCTCAGTCACTATTTTTTAGCATCTTTTTACAACCGTCCAGATGGGCCACGTGGTCTCATTTTCGTAATCAAGCACGCTATTAACACGAATATTACCGAATGATTATTATTGTTCTAAACTTTCCTAACTATGTGGCTAGAGTACTCGGGATAGGCGGCTTAGATCATAATGGGTCAATGTGCATTGTAGAAGGTGGTATCGTCAAATCTTTTGTAGAACTCGAGAGAGTTTTACGAGTGAAGAATTTAGGATTTGAAAATACAGACCATGTGGAAACGATGTTGGAGTTGATGGTAGATCAGCCAATTGATGTTATTGCCCTTGCAGACAAACATTGGTGGAATAAGAAAAGAATTTGGCTTGAACCATTATTGAAAAAACTAATTCCGAAGGCGAAACTTGTAGTTCACAATCATCACCTATGTCACCACTCAACTGCTTTTTATCTTTCACCGTTTGAAGATGCAATTACCATTGTCATTGACGGCCAAGGGGATGGACTTTCAATGTCTTGGAGTCTTGGAAAAAGAGATCAAGCGATGCAAATAATAGGAGGTCAGTCCTCGAAATACTCGCTTGGTAGATTGTGGTGGGCGATTAGCGAGGCCTGCGGATTCCCAGGCCACCATTCGGCTGGTAAAACGATGGCTTTTGCGTCTTTAGGTTCTTCTAGCGGGTTCTTGGTAGATTGTGTAAAATGGGATGGGTTGAAGTTCAAATTTGTACACGCCGATATCAATGATGAAGGTTGGAGAAAGGTAAGTCAAATCAAAACATGGGCGGCGGGACTAATTGCAAATGGTAAAATTCAATCTTTGCCTGATTTGGCCGCAAATTTGCAGGAATTGACAATACACATTGGGACAGTTCTTGCTATGCGGTTAAGTCAGGAATATGGCAAAAATAGCATCTGCCTTGCAGGGGGGATCGCACTAAACGGTCTTTTGAATCAAGCAATAAGCGAATTGGAAGGTATCGAACATGTCTATATCCCCCCGGTAACAGATGATAGAGGTATATCATTGGGGGCGGCTCTCCAAAGTGCGATACAGGTTGGCGATATACCCGAGATACAGAAAAGATTCTCACCATATCTTGGGCCTATTTGGGAGCCTAATGCTTATACAGAATCGATTGATTTTTCTCCAGTAGCTACTGGTTCTGATGCGGAAAGCAAGATAGTTCAATTGTTGGTGGATGGAGGGTTAGTGGCATGGCACCAAGGGCGTTCAGAAGCAGGTCCAAGAGCGCTTTGCCACAGGAGCCTGTTGGCCACACCTACAGATAAAGTTCTTGCAGAGAGAATAAATTTGGACATTAAGCATAGAGAATGGTTTAGGCCGTTTGGGTGTTCTGTCAAATTTGAGGATGCTGAAGATTGGTTATTGATGAAAGGAGATTCGCCTTACATGCTTAGAATAGTATACGTTGTTACACAGATGAGGAAATATGTTTCGGGGGTCGTCCACATCGATGGCACAACAAGGCCTCATCTTGTTCAAGCAGAACTACTTCCTGAACTGTGGTCCATTCTTTCACGATTAAAAGATTTTGGACACCCTCCTATTGTTCTTAACACTTCTCTGAATAGAAGAGGCGAGCCTCTCTCAGAAACCGCGCTGGATACATTTACTATTGCGAAGGAAATGGGTTTAGATGGTGTGTATCTAAACGGAGAACTTTGGATGAAAAATGTGTAGGTATTTGTATACCCATTAATTCAGCATAATCGATTTAAAGCAGGGGGTTAAACCGAATCCTCTCTGCTTCAATTTGACGACATCGATGGCTTTGCAATGGGTCTTTTCATACGCTACGTATTGGTTGGAAAGGGCTGAGCACTTGGCTTACAAGGTATGCGCAGTGACTAGGGCCTGAGCAGCGCCACAGTCACCCGGTTTTTGTTGAATGCTCAATTCCTTTGACAAGCGTCAACAACTGTTGATTCAACGGTGTTGGAATCC
>Ga0114996_10007309_pt1 | contig 12544 bp, 9 predicted proteins | sample ArcticOcean_MG_C_4_FD_87039 | JGI IMG/M metagenome (GOLD analysis project Ga0114996, IMG submission 87039) | Marine microbial communities from western Arctic Ocean - ArcticOcean_MG_CB4_134 | ecosystem: Environmental > Aquatic > Marine > Oceanic | place: Arctic Ocean: Canada Basin | collected... | reverse complement strand
GCTTGTGCGGGCCCCCGTCAATTCCTTTGAGTTTTAGCCTTGCGGCCGTAGTCCCCAGGCGGGATGCTTAATGCGTTAGCTTCAGCACGGGGGGGGTCGATACCCCCCATACTCAGCATCCATCGTTTACAGCGTGGACTACCCGGGTATCTGATCCGGTTTGCTCCCCACGCTTTCGCGTCTCAGCGTCAGGTAACGCCCAGAGAGTCGCCTTCGCCACTGGTGTTCCTCCCGATATCTACGCATTTCACCGCTACACCGGGAATTCCACTCTCCTCTACGTTCCTCTAGTCAGACACTTTCCTCGGACCCCTCCCAGTTAAGCCGGGAGATTTCACCAAGGAGTTATCTAACCGCCTACACGCCCTTTACGCCCAGTAAATCCGGACAACGCTTGCCACCTACGTATTACCGCGGCTGCTGGCACGTAGTTAGCCGTGGCTTATTCCTGGGGTACCGTCCGCTCTCGTCCCCCAGAAAAGGGGTTTACGATCCGAAAACCTTCATCCCCCACGCGGCGTCGCTGCATCAGGCTTTCGCCCATTGTGCAAGATTCCCTGCTGCTGCCTCCCGTAGGAGTCGGGGCCGTGTCTCAGTCCCCGTCTGACTGGTCGTCCTCTCAGACCAGTTCCCCGTCTTCGGCTTGGTGGGCCGTTACCCCGCCAACTACCTGATAGGCCGCAAGCCCGTCTTCCAGCGCCCGGAGGCTTTCAGCCTCCCCCATGAGGGGAGGATCACATGCGGTATTACGCCGCCTTTCGGCGGTTTATTCCCCACTGGAAGGTTGGTTACTTACGTGTTACTCAGCCGTCTGCCACTGACCGATGCGCCGTTACCCGAAGGTATTGGCACGGGTCCGTTCGACTTGCATGCATAAGGCACGCCGCCAGCGTTCGTCCTGAGCCAGGATCAAACTCGCCAAAAAAAAACTTAAAACCCTGACTTAACCTTACCTTACTTCCACTCTGCTGCTGTTAAGGTGCAACGAGCACGCCACGTTGGGCGTGCTCGATCGCTACGTATGGTAGCAAACGGGCCCTGTTGTGTCAAGGTTCGATGACGTTCTCAACAGGGCAGCGGGCCACCGCTGCGGGCCCTCAGCGACACTGGTCTGGTCCGGGGGGACCAATCCGCACCCGTCATGCGGGCTGAATCGATACCGTAGTCCCTTCCACCACCACCCTGATGTCGACCCCGAGCTCGTTGCGGAATTTGAACGTCATCGCCGGCGCCACCGGGATAGGCCTGAGCTTGACCTCTCGCATCTCTTCCGACCGGACTGCTATCGTCTCCATATTTCCTCTCTGGACTATCTAGTGTTACGGGGCGATCCGACCTTCTTCGCCTGGAGCTTCCGGTCGAGGTCCGAGGTGTCCGCGAGGAACTGTTGGAGCCGCCTCGCCACCCTCTTGGTCTTCGAGCCAAGACCCCGGATGTCTACCTCGGCGCCAAGGGAGTCTGGGTAGACCTGGACCGAGAGGTATTCCATGTGCCCGGCAGGCGCCCGCGCCTCGCGGGACTCTCGTACGACCACCTCGGCCATGGCGACTTGCCCCCGGGCGTACCCGGTCGTGGCGCCGCCGCCCCCGAAAGAGCTCAGGGCGCGGATGAGCGCGTGTCCCAGAGGACCGATCACCTTCCAGATCCCGGAGCGGCCCACCGAGCCGCTGATGACGAGCGATCGCTCCGTCTCGCGGACGTCGCCCCAATCGCCTAGCCCATTCTCGTCCAGCAGCACCTCGGTACGCTGCCTCACGGCGGCCAGCAGGTCCCGGGCCTTGATGTTGCGGTGGGTCTTGTAGCGAAAGGGCTTCAACCCCGGCCTCCCCTACTAACGAAACAGGGCCGGGAAAGACCCGGCCCTGTTTTAAGAGCAATCTTTTCAGGCGGCCCTATGGCCGCTCCGTCCGCTACTTGGAGCTGGAGCCGCTCTCAGATCCTGTGGCAGCCGTCTCGGGCTCCTCCACCGGCTCTGCAATCGACTCCTCCTCCGTAGACTCCTCTGTCGCCTCTGGCGGCGTTGGCTCTTTGCTCAGGACTATCTCTTCCTCTGCAACATCCACGACGACGGTGTCTCCGGGCCCAAACTCGTCGTTGAGGACCGCGTCGGAGAGGGAGTCCTCAACCATGTTCTGAATCGCTCTGCGCAGCGGGCGGGCTCCGAACGTGGGGTCGAAGCCCTTCTTGGCCAGGAGGTCCTTTGCCTCGGTTGTCACGCGGAGGCCCATCCCCTTCCCAAGCAGCGTCTTGCTCGTCTCGCTCAACATGAGGCTTACGATCTCGAGGATGTGCTCCTGGCTCAGGGCGTGGAAGACGACCTGGGAGTCGATCCGATTCAGGAACTCAGGCCGGAACACCTTCTTGACCTCGCTGGTGACCTTGTCCTTCATCACCTCGTAGGCACGCTTGGCGTCCTTGGCATCGTCGGTCTTGGTGGAGAAGCCCAGCGTGGTATCGCGCCTGATCAGCTCGGCGCCGATGTTGCTGGTCATGATCACGATCGCGTTTCGGAAATCGACCCTGCGGCCTCTGGAGTCGGTCAGGTGGCCATCGTCGAAGATCTGCAACAGGATATTGAAGACATCTGGGTGAGCCTTCTCGATCTCGTCCAGAAGGATCACGCAGTAGTTCTTGCGGCGCACAGCCTCGGTCAACTGGCCGCCCTCGTCGTAGCCGACATAGCCAGGCGGGGCGCCAACCAGGCGAGCGACGCTATGCCGCTCCATGAACTCCGACATATCGAGCCGAATCATGCTGTCTTCGGTGCCGAACATGAACTCGGAGAGGGCCCGTACGAGCTCGGTCTTACCCACGCCGGTGGGACCGAGGAAGGTGAATACTCCGATGGGGCGCCGGGTATCCTTGAGACCTGCCCGGGCCCGGCGGATCGCCTTGGAGACCACGGTGATGGCTTCGTCCTGCCCAACGATCCGCTTGTGGAGGAACTCCTCCATATGAAGCAGCCGGGCAGTCTCTTCGGTAGCCAGGCGTGTGACGGGGATCCCGGTCCACATGGCCACAACTTCTGCGATATCCTCTTCATCGACCGCGGGCCGGTCCTGGTCTTGCGAGACCTCCCACTCCTTCTCCATCTCCTCCAGCTTCTCGTTGAGGCGCAACTCCCGGTCCCGAAGCTCGGCAGCGAACTCGTACTTCTGGTTGCCGATGGCCTCTTCCTTCTCGCTCCGGACGTTCTCGAGGACTTGCATCGCCTCCTTGACGGTCAGCGGCGTCGCAGCCCTCCTGATACGGACCCGCGAGGCAGCCTCATCCATCAAATCGATGGCCTTGTCCGGGAGAAACCGGTCGGATATATAGCGCGAGGCGAGGACGGCCGCCGTACGAATCGCATCTTCGCTGATCTCGAGTTTGTGATGCTCTTCGTAGCGGCCTTTGATGCCGCGGAGGATGTCTACCGTCTCGTCGACCGACGGCTCGTCAACATTGACAGGCTGGAAGCGTCGCTCCAGGGCAGCGTCCCGCTCAACGTACTTGCGATACTCGTCCCTAGTCGTGGCGCCGATGCACTGCAACTCGCCGCGGGCCAGGGACGGCTTGAGGATGTTGGCGGCGTCGACGGCCCCTTCGGCCGCGCCAGCCCCGACCATCGTGTGCATCTCATCGATGAAAAGGACGCAGTTGCCGGAGGTCTTGATCTCCTCGATGACCTTCTTCAGCCGCTCCTCGAACTCGCCGCGGTACTTGGTGCCGGCCACGAGGGCGCCCATATCAAGGGTGACCAGGCGCTTCTGGTACAGAGTGTCGGGGACTTCGTTGCTGACGATACGATGGGCCAGAGCCTCGACGATGGCGGTCTTACCGACGCCGGGCTCGCCAATGAGCACGGGGTTATTCTTGGTCCTCCGGCTGAGGATCTGAACGACGCGCTCAATCTCTTTGCTCCTGCCGATAACCGGGTCGAGCTTGCCCGCCCGGGCAGCAGCCGTCAGATCGATGCCAAGCTGATCGAGTACCGGAGTGCGCTGGCCGCCGCGCGCCGATGATTGGCCCTGGGACATCGTCTGGCTCAAGATCCGGTTCGTCTCGCTACGGATCTTTTCAAGAGTCACGCCGAGGCTTTCAAGGACGCCTGCCGCCACGCCTTCACCCTCCCTGAGCAGTCCGATAAGGAGGTGCTCGGTACCGATGTAGCTGTGGTTCAGGCGACGGGCCTCGTCGACAGCGAGCTCGATGACTTTCTTGGCCCGGGGGGTCAGGCCGATCTCACCGGGTACGGCCTTTTCGCCGCGACCGATGATGAACTCGACCGCGGACCGCACCTTGCTCAGCTCGACGCCGAGGTTTGACAGGACACGGGCTGCGACACCCTCGGTCTCACGCACGAGACCGAGGAGAATGTGCTCCGTCCCGATATAGTTGTGATTGAAGCGTTGGGCCTCTTCCTGTGCCAGCGAGAGAACCCGTCTTGCTCTTTCGGAGAACTTTTCGAACCTGCTAGCCATGTCAATGCTCCTGTTTCGGGCTTTGCCCTCTACCGTTTGCGCAGACTAGCTCACCAAGCCTCGCTACCCAGAGGCACGCTCGGAATCTGCCTTCGGCGCCTCCACCAGCACACCCTCTTCCTCGCTGGCGCCCTCGGCTGCCTCCTCCGGCGGTGCATCGTCAGCGTCCGTCGTCGTTGCGGACGCTTCCGGTTGATCGTCCAATTCTGCGGTAGCCTCAGCCACCGGCTCTTCGGCCTGCGCCGCTTCGGCCACTTCCTCAACTACCGGCTCGTCCACCGGGGGAGTCTCGGACTGGCCCATCGCCATCGCCTGGGTCAGCTGGGCAGCCAACCCTGGGGCCAGCGCGGGCTGTTTAATACGATGCTCTTCATCGGCCCGGAACCGATCGGGCGAGGCGGTGGGCTCTTCGACCTCACTGGAATCGACCTGCTTTATGCTGAGCCCGATGCGCCGTCGCTCGGGGTCAAATTTTACGATCTTGATGGCGACCTCGTCACCTTCCCGGACCACTTCCTTCGGGTGCTGAATGATCCGGTCGGCCAGCTCCGAGATATGGATGAGCCCCTCTACAGAATCCTCGATGCGAGCGAAGGCGCCGAAATGGGCCAGCTTGGTAATCGTCGCGTTGACCACCTGACCGATGCGGTACTTGGTGGCGATTTCGGCCCAGGGCTCGGGCTTGGTGCGCTTGAGGCTGAGCGCAATGCGCTTGACCTCTTTGTCGATTTTAATCACATAAGTGTTGACCTGGTCGCCAACCTTGACCACCTCATCAGGCGAGCGAACCGAGTTCCAGGACAGCTCGGAGATGTGGATCAAGCCGTCGGCTCCACCAAGGTCCACGAAGGCACCGAAGTTGGTAATGCCGGTCACGCGCCCACTCCGAATCTCGCCCTCTTGGAGGGTTTCGAGCAACGCCTCTTTCTGCTGTTGACGAGTCTCTTGCATAGCTGCGCGCTCGGAGAGGATCACCCGATTGCGACGGCGGTTGACCTCGATCACCTTGAGCTGGAGCTTCGTTCCAACCAGGGCGACAAGCTGGGGGTTCTCGTCAGAGTCGGAAGGAGGGCGGTTGACCGCGGTCAACTGAGAGAGTGGAATGAAGCCCTGAACGCCTTCGACCACAGCGACGGCGCCGCCTCGGTTGTAGCCCGAGACCTCGGCCTCGATAATCGTGCCGTCCTCAGCCTGCTGGGCAAGAACCCGCCACCCCATCTCTCCTTTTGCCCGGTCGATGGAAAGAAGGGCATGGCCCTCGTCGGTCTCCGGGCGGAGGACGGTGACAACAATAACATCGCCCACGCTTAGCTCGTCGATGGCCTCGGGACTCATGCTGCGCATCTCGCGGGCCGGTACAACGCCTTCGGTCTTCTGACCAACGTTCACCAGAAGGGCGTCGCGGTCGACCTTCATGAGCACGCCATCGACGGTCTGGCCTCGCTCGAGGGCCTGGTACGACGACTCAGCGTCATCGAGCCACTGGGCCATATCCAAGTTTTCTTCAGGCACTGATGCCACCATGCTTCTGGAACCTTTGCTCGTTATCGGATCGATTCATTATAGAGGAACGCCATTCCATGTGTAAACCCGTGCAACTGATACGGCGACCTCTGCTTAAAGTGTACGACCATCGATACGGACTGGATGAGCGTGACAACCCCCAAAATCGTGCGATCTCGCCCAATGTGGCGCTCCGGGAGGGGCCGACAATTACAAAGCCCAGACCCAACGTCGTTGGGTCCGGGCTTTGTAATGCCCTCTGGCAGTGGCATATTTTCCGCGGAGAGTTTCCCCTCGAGTATCGTCTGCGCTGGTGCGTTTCACTTCCGTGTTCGGGATGGGAACGGGTGGGACCGCACCGCTAGAACCACCAGAAGACTCTCCTAGTATAGCCGCTGATGATGGCAACCTCAAGGTTCGAGCGCCCCATGATCGGTCCACCGGTCCTTTCCGTTTCCTTGACTTGGCCTTCCGGCGTACCAGAGAATATCCTTAGACTCCGGCGAGTACTCTCGCCTGGGCCATCAGAAGGGGGCAAATCTTGTCCAAGCCAGTAATTATCGACGGAGCCCGAACAGCCATCGGCCGGTTCGGCGGTGGTTTCAAGGATGTTTCAGCCGCCGACCTCGGAGCAGCCGCCATCAAAGAGGCGTTGAAGCGATCCAAGGTCGAGCCTACCGACGTCGACGAGGTCGCGATCGGCAACGTGCTCCAGGTAACCGACGACGGTTATACCGCGCGGCTCGCCGCGCTGAACGCGGGAATTCCTCAAGAGGTCGGCGCCTTCACCATCAACCGTTGGTGCTCGTCCGGCCTTGAGTCGATCAACATCTCGGCGCAGCTCATCATGACCGGCGAGGCCGAAGTGGTGGTTGCCGGCGGCGCCGAGAACATGAGCCAGACCCCGTTCATGCTGCCGCCGCAGACGCGCTGGGACGGCTTGCGCATGGGGAACGCAACGATCAAGGACGGCCTGACCGCCGGGCTCGACTGTCCGGTTAACCACTATCACATGGGCATCACCGCCGAGAACGTGGCCTCCCAGTTCGAGGTTACCCGCCAGGAGCAGGACGAGTTGGCGCTTCTCAGTCAACAGCGGGCGGCCAAGGCCATCAAGGAAGGGCGGTTCAACGACCAGATCATCGCCGTGAGCGTGCCGCAGCGCAGGGGCGACCCGAAGATCGTGGACACCGACGAGCATGTCCGGGCCGATACCACACTGGAGACCTTGGGAAACCTCAAGCCGGCCTTCAAGGAAGGCGGCACCGTGACCGCGGGCAACGCCTCCGGCATCAACGACGCCGCGGCCGCCGTGGTCATGATGACCGAGGAGAAGGCCAAGGAGATGGGGCTCAAGCCTCGCCTCCGTTGGATCGCGAGGGCCGTGGCAGGCGTCGATCCCGCACTCATGGGCACGGGCCCGGTGCCGGCGGTGAGAAAGGTCCTCAAGAAGGCCGGGATGACCCTGGACGATATCGACATCATCGAGCTCAACGAGGCCTTCGCCGCCCAGGCCTTCTACTGCATTCGCGAGCTGGGCATGGACATCGAGAAGACGAACGTGAACGGCAGCGGCATCTCCCTGGGCCACCCGGTCGGCGCCACCGGCACCATCCTGACCGTCAAGGCGATGAACGAGCTCGAGAGGACCGGCGGGGAGTTCGCGCTCGTCACCATGTGCGTCGGCGGCGGCCAGGGTGTCGCTTCGATCTTCCAACGCATGAATTAGGCTTCCAGCCCGTCGACCAGGCCGCCGCGGGGCCGACGACGGCGACTGGAACCTATTGCCCGACCGTACGCTGGGGCCGTAGCTCAGTGGTAGAGCATCTGTTTTGCATACAGAGGGTCAGGGGTTCGACTCCCCTCGGCTCCACCAGCGTACAACGGGAGCAGGTTGGCCCTGACTCGCCATTTGCTGTTACCGGAATCGATCAGAATGTAGCAGGAAATGTAGCAACGGGCTCAACGTTGCGATTCACGCTCTTCTTAGCCCGCTCAGCGGACTCCCGGATTCCGTCCTCAAACCGCTGTGCGGCAGCCTCTTGTAAGCCTGGGGTAACGTGGCTGTAGATGTCCAGGGTCACACCGAATAGCAGCTCAGGGTCACGGTTCCGGCGGCCGCGTCGAGTTCCCCAACCGCCCAGACCTGAAGGCGATTCACCCAGCGGTACTCGGCGTGGGACGAGAACAGCGTCTGGTTCTCTCGGAGCAGGAAAGAGCCGGTGGTGTGATCCATGTTGGAGACGCCCGTCGCTGCGTGGGCGATTGTCTTGCCATCCTCGAGGGTGATGGTGGCGCGCACGTTGATCTCGACGCGGCCGTCGGGCCGAACGTAGAGTCGGTCCACCCCGGAAACGGCGCCCGTGGTCCCGAACCCCTGCAGGGGCCCTGCGAAAGCGATGTCGAAAAGGGCGCCCTCCGTAGGCGGGACCACCCGTCTCGCGTTGAGATCTGCGAAGCTCACGCCGTACTCGGTAACCTTGCCCAGGTTGACGGTGTACTCGTACAGAGGCTCCTTGCTCCTGATCTCGTGTGCTGGCATGGCTGTCTCCTCGGGGTTGGTTGATCGGGCTGCCTCGTGGCTGCCCGATCAACTGATGGTGCGACTGGTTAGGATGCGGGAGGGGGGCCGGGGCTCACGGGAGCAGCCCACCTATAGTAGTACTAGGAACCCCCTCTAACTATTCGCGACGTGATTTCAACAACGCCTGATCACGGCTCGGTATTCCAGGGGTGGTCGGTGGCGGACCACCCCTGGGCCTTCCCCGGCACGGGATCTTGCGACATCACCATGGACCGGGACGTAACGGTGATTGCTACCTTCACGCAGCCTTAAATGGCGTGGTTCAAGCGCCTGAACCGCCGTCATCGCTACGCAAGACACCCTATGGCGGGATTCTAGGGACCCTAAGAAATGGGGACTACGGCCTTAAGCGCCCGTTTGGCTACTCGTCTGAGTAGTCCGCGAAATATCAAGGCATGAATCGGATACAGAGCATACCAGTAGACAAGTCCGGCCAGTCCCTTTGGTGCGAAAGTCGCCGTCTGCTCGACGGTCGTTACTCCCTCAGAGTCTTCTCGGAAGGTGTACTGGAGCCAGGCGCTCCCCGGCAACTTCATCTCAGCCCGCAGCCGCAGCAGATTCGCAGTGTCTGCCACCTCGACACGCCAGAAATCCAACGCATCGCCCACGCGAAGATCGTCGGGATGCCGACGACCGCGCCTGAGTCCGACTCCACCCAATGCCCTGTCGATGAGTCCTCGGACACGCCAGGCCCAGTCGCCAAAGAACCAGCCGCGGTCCCCCCCGATCCCGCTTACAACACGATAGACGATCCTGGCCGGAGCCGACACGCGGACCACCCTTCTCTCCACGATCATGCCTTCGGTACTCGTCAACACACCGGGTCCATCCCGGCCCAGAGCAGTATCGCTCCACGCGGTCTCAATCCGTCCAGCGTCCAGATCTTCAACGATTCTGTTCAAGGCGTCGTCGCAGCTTCCTGGAGAGATCTCAGGGAACAGTTGTCGAGCCGACCAGTCCCTTACAACAACCTCGTTTCTCAGCCCTTCGATCAGTGGGGACGAGATGGCTGCTGGGATCGGAGTAACCCAATGAACCCAATATGAAGAGAGGCGTGGCGTTAGCACGGGAACCGACACTAGCTTTCGCCTGAGACCACGAATCCGTGCGTACGAGAGCATCAACCCCTGGTGCGTCGTTGTATCCGATCCTCCGATCTCAATAATCCTTCCAGCACTGTCCGGTTGGTCCAGAGCGGCGACGAGATAATTGAGTAGGTCCGCTATCGAGATTGGTTGGATCTTGGTTGAAACCCACCTGGGGCAGATCATCACTGGTAGTCTCTCCACCAGATGCCGGATTATCTCAAAGGAGATGCTTCCGGAGCCGAGTATGACGGCGGATCTAAACTCTGTTACCGGTACCGCCTTGGTTCTAAGGGCATCACCGGTTTCTCGCCTGGAGCTCAGGTGCTCGGACAAGTCAGACTCGGCGTCGCCCAATCCACCCCAATAGATGATCCGCTTCACTCCGCCGTCAGCGGCGGCCGCAGCGAAGTTGAGGGCCGCCTCCACGTCACGGCGGTGAAAGTCCTTGCCTCCCCCCATGCTGTGAACCAGGTAGTATCCGATCTCGATCCCATCCATCGCTGGCGGAAGCGTGTTCGGGTTCAACACATCGCCAGTTGCAACTTCCACCCTCTCTGACCAGGCCCTTGCCCCGAGCTTGTTTGAATCGCGGGCAAGGACGCGCACTCTGTGACCCAATGCCAACAACTTGGGTACGAGTCGACCACCGATATAGCCGGTAGCGCCCGTTACGAGAACATTAGACATGCTTTAGGACCTCATTTCTGTGCGGCTGCGGGCAATGTTGTTGTTAGACGGGGCGTAATGTGCCGGCGAAGACCTGCCAGGCAAGGGCTGACTTGGCGGTAAGGCTCAGAACAATGTAGGCACGCTCTCCGAAAACGTAGTCGCGCCAGGGGCCGACCTTTTTGTACTGGAGGACCATGTTGATGGCGAAGACATTGAAGAAAATGAAGATGGACACGAAGATGCCATAGACGAAGCCAGGAGGTCCTCCCGCTTCGTTTCCCGCTCCTATCAAATACGCGAAGATGGCTATCCAGGGAACGAGTCCAATGATGCTGCCCATCCAAAAAGAGGTCCAGTTCACTTTAGCGGTCGACTGGTTGTGCAGTTCCATCATCCAACCAAACAGGATCATGGCGGTGTTCAAGGCGAACAGCATGATGAGAGCGGTGAAATCGTAGAGACCGACCAGCATGCCAATGATTACAGTCATCAGCGACGCGCTGAGCGAATATTCTACCCACCGGGTGTAGTTGATGCCCTTGCGCAGGTTGTTAACGTACCAGCGGTTGATGCCCGGAGATGCGACCACTGCATGGGCCAGGGCCGAGAGGAATAGGAACGCGGCGACGAGTGGCCCAATCTGCAGAGTGCCCAAAGTATTGGGGACGGCGACGAGCTGTTGTAGGTCGGTGTCGAGTTGGGAAAACGCAGATGTTACGGGGAGGGCGAAATCGCTGCAGAGCAGCAGCATGGCTATGCCCTGTACCAGGTGCAGCACTGTCATGACTATGTTGAATCGCCTGAGTCCAGCTAGCTTTGTGTCTGTGGTCATGTGGGTTTGTCGATGTCCTCCATGAAGCCGGAGCCCGGTCAGCATTTGGATAGAACGCCGGTTTGTGGTCCCCTAGACTTTCGATATCGCGGTGGCGGTAGGGGCTTGCGACTTCATCCATCTAACCACAACGGTTGAAGACATGAGAATGCCAGTCCTTGGGTTGGTCGGCTTGGTCTTGCTGGTGGTGTCGGCGTGCTCGTCGGGGCCTGTTGCTACGCCGACGCCGACGTTCGCTGAGCACGAGTATGCCCGTCGGTTCAAGAGCATTCTCATGATATTCTTTTGTGTGCCACCAGTTTATGTTGTTAAATAATGGCCCTGAGGTTGTCTTGAACTCGCCGGAAAGGTTGGTGTCAAATGGCCTTGAAGGTTCGAATCTCACCTGATGGGGTCATCAGATCTCTTCCACTAGATCCCGAAGAGCGATTCATTACTTCAGAAGACAGCAATTTCGCTGACGCGGCATTGGTCGACTTCTGGCGGTGGGCGTACTCCGATCTGGTTGGAAACACCGAACGTGGGGTGCTGGCCGAGTTCCTGGTTGCCAAGGCGGTTGGAGCAGACGGTGACACGAGAACCGCGTGGGATCCGTTTGACCTGAGTGTCGCTGGTAAACGGATCGAAGTGAAGTCGGCCTCTTTCGTGCAGTCCTGGCACCAGAGTAAGTTAACCAGGATCCAATTTAGCATTCGGAAGGCACTGGAGTGGAAGACGGACACGAACACGTTCGGCGGCGTCGCTGAGCGTCATTCGGATGTGTACGTTTTCTGTCTCCTCGCAGAGCGGAGCAAAGAGGCTCTGAATCCCCTGGACCTGGCGCAGTGGGAGTTCTATGTTATTCCAACAGCGGTGGTAGACGCAGACTTTGGCGATCAGAAGAGCGTCTCTCTCAAGCAGATCCAGGCCCGCAGCGCCCGATACCGTATTTCTGAACTTAAACGATCTGTTGAGCTAGCGGCATCAGACTGAAGAGAAGAGAAAGCACTTGGTTGGAGTTCAAGGCCAACTTTCAGCGGCATCCGGACTCACTCTGCGGCTACGCCAGGGCACTCGCAGCGTTCAGCAACCACTCTGGTGGTATCTTGTCTTTGGCGTCACCAATGAACCTCACCATCCGGTAGGGGTGACGAACAAGAGCTTCTTGGAATTGGACCCCAGCGTCGTGACGCCGGAGTGATGGACCAAATCGGCGACTACTTCATCGCCTGCAGAGGCCGAAGGTAACATAGAGTGTCGGGGATGCGATGAAGATACACAACGACGGCGCAACCCCCCTTCGGGTCGCCATTGTCGGCTCCGGCCCGGCCGGCTTCTATGTAGCTGAGCAACTGCTCAAGCACGACGCACTCACCGTCGAGATCGACCTGTTCGATCGCCTGCCGACGCCCTTTGGGTTGGTCCG